>Ga0307428_1001079_pt1 | contig 14349 bp, 12 predicted proteins | sample SalMarWE160240MG_FD_202161 | JGI IMG/M metagenome (GOLD analysis project Ga0307428, IMG submission 202161) | Salt marsh sediment microbial communities from the Plum Island Ecosystem LTER, Massachusetts, United States - WE1603-240 | ecosystem: Environmental > Aquatic > Marine > Intertidal zone >...
GTCCTCGGATGAGAGCTTGGCATGCCACTTCCCGGCGGCCGGCGAGGAGACCTCGGCAAACCAGAAATAGGGTGGGCCCCCATGCCGCTCGCGCGATTTTGCGGCGACGGTGCCCTTGGGCGAAATCAGTTGGAGCTCGCCCTCGAGTGGTTGCTCCACGGCGAAGATGACGCGCAACGGCGCGCCCCGCCACGGCGCCATCGGCGACGCGAGCACCGCGATCCCGGTGTCGCCGGCGCAAGCCCCGGAGGGATCGGGCGCTTTTGCCTCGGCTCTCGAGGGGAAGGAAACACTCAAGGCCCATGCGATCAGCAAGGATGCGATCGCAGCAACAGCGAATTGGCGCGCAGGCAACATCGAACCCCCGTCCGATTCCTTCGGCCGCACCTCCAAAAATAGCCTGAAACGGCCGCTGCCAAAACCCGCAAACGAGCAACTAGCGCGAACCCCCGAACAGCCCCCCGAAGGGGAAGAGTCCCCTCGGCCTTGGCTGCGGCGGCTTGCTCGGGGCATAGACGCCTGCGGGGTCGGGGCCTTTGACGATGACGGTGGTATCTGCCATGCCGCGTGCCCCGACGAGCTGGTAGAGGGTGGCGGCGTTGGTCAGCGTCAGGCGGACGCAACCGTGCGACACCGGCGTGCCGAGGCCGGGATGGTTGGAGCCGTGCACGGCGTGCCCGCGCGAGGTGAAGAAGATCGAGTGGGGCATGCCTGCATTGTCCCATTCCTGCGAGTAATGCATCACCTCCATGCGGAACGGCTTGTAGGTGCCAGCAGGCGTCGAGAAGCCGGTCGCTCCCGTCGACACGTACCAGCGATATTGCACCCTACCGTCGACCGAGACCGTCATGGTCTGGGTCGGCTTGTCGATCTGGATGAGAATACTGGCGAGCGCGGGCCGGTTCATCGCGCCAGCGAGCGTAAGCGCGAGCACCATGACGGCCAACAGCCGGAGCGTTTTCATCCTGGCGATTTCCCTCGAAGCGCCGCCAAGCGGCCCCCTACGACGCCAGTTTAGCAGCGCCAAAGGCCTCCGTCAGCCCGACTTGGCAGCCATAAATCTCAAGCCAAGACAGGGCCTTGGACGGCGGCGACACCGCAAAGCGCGGAGAGGTACGCGCTTCGTGATCTCGCTCAAGGGCAACAATGGCGCACTGCGATTCCAGCTGCTCTGGGCCATCGGATTTGCGCCTGATGTCGATCGAGGAGAAACCCAGATCGGTGGCTTTGCATGTCCGCCAATGCGGCAGCACCAAGGTCGAGGGCGGGAGGGTTGGCCCCAGGCTCCCCCAATGTCTTCAATGTGCAGCGTACTCATGCGATGCTTGGCGATCAGTCAATATCGCGAGAACGATCATGAATCTTGTCTATTGTCTTGTTGCCCTTGTCTTCGTTTTGGCCGCATCCCCCGCCCAGGCGAAATCAGACCTGCCTGACTTGAAGGGAAAGTGGCATTGCGCGCCGGCGCCCGCGCTGATCCGCGGCGATTGGACCACGCTCACCTACACCATCGACATTGACGAACAGCGAGAGGCCCTGTTCAAGGGAACGTTTCATTGGACCCTGCCCGAGGAGACGGGCGTGAAGGGCGAAACGGTGACGGGAGAGAAATCTTTCGAGGGCGCATGGACGGCGCTGGGAGTCGTCGGCTGGGACGGCGCGACTGTCGAGATCGTCTCTTTCAAAGGCCTCCAGCGTCACGTGGGGACCCTGGAAGACGCCGATACGATTCGCTTTGTCCACAGCAAGATCGGCGACGATGCTTGGGTCAGCCGCTCGACCTGCAAGCGGCAAGGTTGATACCCGTCTGGGATCGGGTCTACCCCGCCGAGCAGCAGATCCTAGGGGCAATACCGGCGCGCTGCGCTTCCGGCTGCTCCTGGCGATTGAGGCGAGGCTTTAGCGGGAGACCTGCTGCATCGAGTTCCGAGCCGTAGGGCTCTCGTCTGACGGGAGGTGCTGGTCGCGATGAACCCCCTTCAGTGCAGCCTCGAGTGCCTCCGCCGGGCAGACTTGCCTGTGGGAACGATGGATCTTGCGCAGTATCTGATCGGGAAGACGCTTGTCCACGATCTCCCGACAGCGAGGTTGAGCGGAGTCATCGTTGAAACCGAGGGGTATCCGCCTGGCGACGCCGCCGGCCACGCCTTCCGAGGCAAGACGCGCGGCAACCAGTCTTTATTTCTCGGTCGTGGCTACTGCTATGTCTATTTTATCTATGGCTCTTCGTTCATGGTGAACGTCACCAGCCAGGAACCGGGCGTCGGTGCGGGCGTGCTGTTGCGTGCGTTAGAACCTCTCGAAGGCATTGAGATCATGCAGCGCTTTCGCAAGACGACGCGTGCTCGCGATATTGCGCGTGGGCCTGGCCGCCTCGCCCAGGCCATGCACATCGACAAGCGATATGACGGTGTCGATCTATGTGCTGGGGAAGCTCTTTGGCTCGGCACGGCAGCACGGCGCGTAGGTCCAATCGGTAGCAGCACGCGCATCGGCCTGACGCGGGAAGTCCATCGCAAGCGCCGGTTTTTCGAGTCCGGCAATCCCTATGTCAGCGGGCCGAGGTCGCTCTCGATCTCATGAGAGAAGCGAGACCAGCACGCTCACCGGTGTCAGCACGCCGGCGGGCTACGCCGACACCTCGAAGCAATGCCGCGTGCGCTTCGTGATCTGCCGCGCTAACAATGGAACGGGTGGAATCACAAAGGCGGCAAGTGATGACTTGGGACGACAAGTGCTGGGGGATATTCAACAACATTTATTGGGAGATGCGATTTGTGGGCGTGCAAGGAATAAAACTCACCACGGAGCTTGCGGAGCGGCTTCGCGAACAAAACATAGCCGTGCCGAAGAATGGTCGAATCTACGTCAGAATCGATAATGAAGCGGATCTCACAAAGAAACTCTCGTCCCAAGAAGTGGTCTTGAATCACTTTTTCAATATTGCCTTCGACATAGCGAGCGACGCCGTCGTGTCAGAATTGTTGTGCCGCCCGCTCGGCATTGAAGATCCCGGACCCTTCGAAAGTTACCTTCGAGGATTTGGTCACGAACGATTTGATTGGGGTGAACAAGAAAACGTCACCCAACCCGATGCCTTCTTTCTGTCACCGAACTCTCTAATTGGCGTCGAACTCAAACTGGACTCACCCACCTGGCCGGAGCAGATCGGCAAATATCTGGCGCTCATGGTTTGGGAGGAGCTAAAAAGCGAAAAGGAGGCCAAAGAAGGAAAAGAGGAGAGAGAAAACCTAGGGCTTTTGTTTGTTGTTCCGGAGAAGGTTCGCGAGCAACACCTTTCGAAGATTGGGATAGATGGTCCGAACCTTCCCTCTGATTTTCTAGGTCGACTAAGGCCCTCGAAACTCCCAACACGGATTAGGAGACTTTTCAAAGACAACCCTGAAAAACTGGACTCCGTGCGAAGTCGTGTTCGGCTAGCCTCCGTATCGTGAACAACGCTTCGCGATCAAATAAGTAAGATCGAATCCGAACTCGATCGGCATAGCCGCGGTGACCAAACGCTCCTCCGACTGCTCACAGGCTTTCGCGCGCAGATTGAGAAGCACGGGAAGACCGGGATACCAAGGCCCGATAGTTCGAGCTAATCACTCCTCCTCCACATAGACCTCGGCACCACTGGCGATGAATTTCTCGCTCATCTCGGCCATGCCCTGCTCCTTCTCTTTGAGCTTCGCGGCGTAGTCGCGGACCTGCTGCGTGATCTCCATGGAGCAGAATTTCGGCCCGCACATCGAGCAGAAATGCGCGAGCTTCATCGATTCCTTCGGCAGGGTCTCGTCGTGGAAGCTCCGCGCGGTGTCGGGGTCGAGCGAGAGGTTGAACTGGTCCTCCCAGCGGAACCCGAACCGCGCCTTCGACAGCGCATTGTCGCGCGCGACCGCGGCCGGATGCCCCTTGGCGAGGTCGGCGGCGTGGGCGGCGATCTTGTAGGCGATCACGCCGGTCTTGACGTCATCGCGATTGGGGAGCCCAAGATGCTCCTTCGGCGTCACGTAGCAAAGCATGGCGGTGCCGAACCAGCCGATCATCGCGGCGCCGATGGCGGAGGTGATGTGGTCGTAGGCCGGCGCAATATCGGTGACGAGGGGACCAAGCGTGTAGAACGGCGCCTCGCCGCACTCTTTCAGCTGCTTCTCGACATTGACCTTGATCTTGTGCATCGGCACGTGGCCGGGGCCTTCGATCATCACCTGGCAGCCTTTGTCCCAGGCGATCTTGGTCAGCTCGCCCAAGGTCTCGAGCTCGGCGAACTGCGCCCAGTCGTTGGCGTCGGCGATCGATCCCGGACGAAGTCCGTCGCCGAGCGAGAACGACACGTCGTATGTCCGCATGATGTCGCAGATCTCGCCGAAGCGCTCATAGAGGAAGCTCTCGCGATGATGCGCCAAGCACCACTTGGCCATGATCGAGCCGCCGCGCGACACGATGCCCGTGACGCGATCCGCGGTGAGGTGGATGTAGCCGAGCCTGACGCCTGCATGGATGGTGAAATAATCGACGCCCTGCTCGGCCTGCTCGATCAGCGTGTCGCGATAGCACTCCCAATCGAGCTTGACCGGATCGCCGCCGACCTTCTCCAGCGCCTGATAGATCGGCACCGTGCCGATCGGCACCGCGGCGTTGCGGATGATCCATTCCCGCGTCAGGTGGATGTTCTTGCCCGTGGAGAGGTCCATCACCGTGTCCGCGCCCCAGCGCGTCGCCCACACCATCTTCTCCACCTCCTCCTCGACCGAGGAGGTCACGGCGGAGTTGCCGATATTGGCGTTGATCTTGGTGTGGAAGTTGCGGCCGATGATCATCGGCTCGCTCTCGGGGTGATTGATGTTGGCGGGAATGATGGCGCGTCCGCGCGCGACTTCCTCGCGCACGAAGTCGGAGGTGACGAAAGGAGGCAGCGCCGCGCCGAAGTTCATGCCGTCGGCAAGCCGGGCCTCGGCCTCGTCGGCCTGACGCTCGCGCCCGATATTTTCGCGATGGGCGACATAGATCATCTCCTTGGTGACGATCCCGGCCCGCGCCAGCTCGAGCTGGGTGACGCCGTGGCTCGAGCCGCGGTCGGCGATCCAGTCGGCGCGGAGTGGCGGCAGGCCGCCTTGCAGGTCGATCGCGGCGTCGGCATCGGTGTAGGGGCCGGACGTGTCGTAGACCCGGAACGAGGCCCCATCGGACAGGGCGACGTCGCGGAACGGCACCTTGAGATCGGCATGTCCGTCCGGCGCGGAATAGATCTTACGGCTGCCCGTCAGCGGTCCGGTGGTGACCTTCGGCGGCGACACGTCCTTCGGCGAGATCGGCTTGTTCATGCGACACGTCCTTTCCGACCTCATGCTGAGGAGGGCCGAAGGCCCATCTCGAAGCATGAGGGTCGCGATCGCCCATTCTTCGAGACGGCCGCGTTGCGGCCTCCTCAGGATGAGGCGCGAGGATACGGGCAACTGGCGCTGGGGCAGATCAGAGTTCCTGTCCCTTCGCCGGCATAACCCGGATCAGGTTCAAAGGGTCTCCGCGGGCCTCCCCATGAGGCAGCGGACTCTCAGCCCCTTCCCTGGGGCTCCCCTCGGATAGCGATGAGTGTAGGCGGGGCGCCCCCCGCGATCAACTTGGCGTTCGTGTGGCCGTGGGCTTCCGCCGCGGCCGCTTCGCCGTTTGGGAGGTGGCAGACGCGCTCTTCGCCGCGCTTGTCCGGCGCTTCGGGGGGCGCGCTGCTTCGTTCCAGATGTCCTGATAGCCCATCACCGTGAGGAAGCCGCCGAGCACGAGCGTGCCCGCCCCGCCAACGATCAGCCAGCGCGGATCGGCAATCACCGCATCCGCCATCCGTTGCACGAGCGAGGTGGCGAGGATGCGAAAGATGCCGCCGATCAGGGCAAGCCAGCCGAAGATCGTGATCACCACGCGCCAATCCCAGACCCAGACGTGATGCACACTGAGGATGGCGAGGCCGACGGCGAGGGTGATGAGGCCGGAGAGATAGATCAGGGCCCCGTTCCGCACGAAATCTCCGGCGATGACGGTGAAGGTGCCGCCTTCGACGAGCAGGCTAATACCGATGATCACGAGCACCGGGCCCAAGATGCGGGCAATGAACGTCGATGCCGTCATGCCTCCTCCCCCACAGTCTCGCGCGGCGCCCGGACACGCGCGGCAGTGCCCTCGCGCTGGGGAACAGCACACGCCCGAAAACCGGCCGCAGGCTCAAGGACCAAAGGTCGCAACGCCCCGCGAACGCCAACTGTTTGAACAGCGCCAAGCGTTTTTTGGCCAGGCTTCTTCGGCGCCCCGCGCCAATGTGACGGCGAAGAGCGAGGATGGCAAGCCGCTCTCGCCAAGGCGCCGCAAGCAACGCAAAAGTTACGGGCCGGGATCAGGCAGTTTTGACGAAAACCAACAGAAGCGTGGTTCCGCTTGCATCCCAACGCAAATCTTGCGAGTGGCCTCGTTCCAGTCTAAGCCTCCGCCATCATTCTGCCGCTCTTCACCTTGCATTGCGGGCCTGGAGGCCACGTCCGGCCCCACTCTCCCCGCCGCAACCGAGGTAGGACAACGTGAATCAAGACGCTTCGACCGAAGCTCGAACCGGCACGAACAATCTGGCCACCATTCGCTGGGTCGCCCTTGGCGCCATCATCGCCGTCACCGTTGTCGGCGCCTTCGCCTGGTGGCGTTACAGCGAGCTCTATCCGACCACCGAGAACGCCTATACCGGGTCGAACATCGTCAGGGTGGCCTCGGAGGTGAGCGGCCCGGTAATCTACGTCTATGTCCGCAGCGATGATCGGGTGAAGGCCGATGACCCCTTGTTCGACATCGACCCTACCCTTTATGGCGCCGCCATCCGCAATATGCGCGCGCAGTTCGATGCCGCCGCCGCGGCGTCGGGAACCGCGGCCGATGGTCTGAAAGCAGCGGCCGACAAGCTGAAAGAGAAGCGCGACGCGCTCGAGGATGCCCTCTCCGCCTACCGGACGGCCAAAGAGGCGCAAAAACCCGAACAGCCGCCATCTGATGAGCTCACGAGCGCCGAGAGCAAATGGGACGAGGCACTCAAGGCCTACAAGGCCACCGAGGACGACTTCACCAAGGAGCAGGACAAGCCGCTCACGGTGACAACGCCGACGGTGCAGCTCCGCGCGGCTTCGGCTGGGCTCGAAAAGGCGTCCCATGAGTACGTCAAGACCCACGTCACGGCGCCGTCGGACGGCGTCGTTTCCAATGTGACGCTGCGGCCTGGCGCCACGATTCAGGCCGGCGCCCCGCAATTTGCCATCATTGAAGGCAATCGTTGGTGGGTGGATGCGAATTTCAAGGAGACCGACCTCGCCCGCATCAAGGTCGGCCAGAAGGCGACCATTCGCCTCGACATGTATCCCGGGCGGACCTTCGAGGGCGTGGTCGAAAGCATCAGTCCGGGCTCCGGCGCCACCTTCTCGGTGCTGCCTCCGGAAAACGCGAGTGGGAACTGGGTGAAGGTGACCCAGCGCTTCCCGGTGCGGATCGGCTTCACCAATCCTCCGGATGAATCGGACCGCCCGCTCCGCGCCGGCGCCAGCGCCGACGTCACCATAGACACCGCCCAGGACGGCAAATGACCCGGCGCAAATCCGCCGGACCCAAGCCGCTCGCTGCGAAGGCCGGTGCGCGAAAGCCCAAACCGCCTACGGCGAAGGCCAGCGCGCGAAAGCCCAAACCACTGCAGACGCCGCGCCTTGAGCATACAGAACCGCCACCGCCGCCGCCGCTGCCGCCGCGTATCGAGCATGGCGAGCCACACCATGTGAGCCCCAAGCCGTCGGCGGCGCTAGTCGTTGCCGTAGTGCTCACGGCGGTCCTCGAAGTGCTCGACATCACCATCGTCAGTGTCGCCATTCCGCACATGCTCGGCACCTTCGGCGCCACCTCCGACCAGATCACCTGGGTGCTGACCTCCTATCTGGTGTCGGCCGCCGTGGTCATGCCGCTGACCGGCTATCTCTCGGCGCGGCTCGGCCGGAGGCGCCTTCTCACCTTGTCCATCGTCGGCTTCGTCATCTCCTCTGGGCTCTGCGGCATCTCCTGGAACCTCGGAAGCATGGTGATCTTCCGGCTGCTACAGGGGGTCTGCGGCGCGCCGCTGGTGCCCTTGAGCCAGGCCATCCTGCTGGACGCCTTCCCCAAGGAGAAGCACGGCCAGGCGCTCGCCATTTTCGGTCTCGGCATCATGGTCGCCCCGGTGCTCGGGCCCACCTTTGGCGGTTGGCTCACCGACACCTTCGTCTGGCGCGCGGTGTTCTACATCAACGTGCCAATCGGTCTGTTCGCGCTGCTGCTCGCCATGGGGCAGCTGCCGCGTTCGGAGGTGAAGTACATGAAGACCGACTGGACCGGGCTCGTGCTGCTCGTGCTCGCGGTCGGCTCGCTGCAATTCGTGCTCGACCAGGGCCAGATGCGAGACTGGTTCAACTCCCGGGTGATCCAATTCTTCACCGCCGTCTGCGTCTTCGCGAGCGCGGCCTTCTTTATGCGCGGCTGGGACAACCCCAAAAACATCGTCGACCTATCGTTGTTGAAGGACCGCAATTTCCTCGCCGGTCTCCTTGCCATCACCGCCTATGGCGTGACCCTGTTCGGCACCATCGCGCTGCTGCCGCTCTTGACCCAACGGCTGATGGGGTATCCAGCCATGAGCGCCGGCATGCTGTTCATTCCGCGCGCCGTGGCCAGCGCCATCGCGCTTGCCATCACCGGCAATTTCCTCATGCGCTGGATCGACTCCCGCATCCTGGTCGCCGCCGGAATCGTGCTGTCCGCAGTCGGCACCATGATGATGGCCGGGCTATCGCTCCAGGCCGATGCCTGGGCCATTGCCTCGCCCGGCATCATTGCCGGCATCGGCATGGGACTTTTCTTCGTGCCGCTGACCGCGGTGGCTTTCGGCACCGTGCCTCAGTCCGAGCTCGACGAGGCCTCCGGCCTATTTGCGCTGATGCGCGGCATCGGTTCCTCGATTGGCATTGCCGTAGTGAGTTGGCTGTTCGTGCGCCAGGGGCAGGTGCACTGGGACAACTTGATTTCCTACATCAACCCCTACAACCCGGCGGTGCCCCCGTATCTGTCTTCTCTTGGCATCAACGTGCAGACACCGGGCGCGATGTCGAGCATTGCGCTCGAGATCGGGCGTCAGGCGCAAATGCTCGCCTTCATCGACCTGTTCTGGTTCATCGGCATTGTCACTTTCGCCATCCTGCCGCTGCTGCTGCTGATGAAGAAGCCGTCCCATACGGGCGTATTCATTCCGGCGCACGCATAGCCACGTGCGCCGGTTTGATTCCCGCTTGAGGTAATTCGCGCCTCAGGCTACCAGCAGACCTTGGCGCCCGAGGTACAGACCACCGGCGACACCACGCCGTGCCAGCACACGGTGTAGGACTTCGACGTCACCACATCAGGCTTGACGTAGAGATCCGCCGACACCGACTCGCGCCAATAGGGCTGCGGCTTGGCCTTCATCGGGCTGACGCTGACCCTTTTTCTGTTCTTCGCCTGGAACTCCGCGATGGAACTAGCAAGGGCCGACTGGGACCCCTGGAGCGCGTCCGCCTTATCCCAGCCATCGGCCGTTCCCGCAAACCTGCTACACCCCGCACTGGCCGGCGCTGCCGCCGCTACGCAAAGCCCCGCCGCAACCAATGCAACAGCAGAGACACACCAAAGCGACTTCATGTTTGACCCCCTTCGCAGCAAGTCGAGAGGAGCTAAGATATAATGCCGGGAGGACGTTGCCAGCACTTCGCTGAGAGCTCCTGACCGGTTCGCCCTTGGCTGTAGCCTTTGCGCCACAGTTTTCAAAAGGTCGCAGGCAGCGGGACTTCGCCAATAATGTCAACCGGAAGGCCGTGGCAACTCACCTGAAAACACCAGAGCGCGCGAGGCGGTGATGGCGTCGCGCATCGCCCTCATCACCGGGGCATCGAGCGGCATTGGCGAGGCCACGGCCAAGCGCTATGCCGCGAGCGGGGCGCACGTGGCTCTCGTCGCTCGTAACGCCGACCGCCTCGACGCCGTGGCTGCGGCCATCAGGCGCGACGGCGGCTCCGCCACGCCCTTTGTCGCCGATCTCGCCGATGCCGCGGCAGTCGCCGAGGTGAGCGCCCGGATCGCGCGCGACCTCGGAACGCCGGACATCCTCGTCAACAACGCCGGGGCTGGGCGCTGGCTGCCGCTGATCGAGACCACGGCCGAGGAAGCCTACGCCATGATCGCCGTGCCTTATCTCGCCGCCTTCAACCTCACCCGCGCCTTTCTGCCCGGGATGCTCAGCCGCGGGAGCGGGGCTATCGCCTTCGTCACCTCGCCAGTCTCATTCCTCGCTTGGCCAAACGCGAGCGGCTACATCGCCGCGCGCCGTGCCGTGGCGGGCCTCGCCGACGCGCTCAGAGCGGAAGTGAACGGGAGCGGCGTGACCGTGACCCTCGTCGTGCTCGGCACCGTCGACAGCCCCTACTGGCGGCACAACCCGGGAAGCCGTGAGCATCTCCCAGCGAGCAACCCCGCCATTCTGCCGACGCTCACCACGACAGAGGCCGCCGAGGCGATCTTTACCGGCGTCGAGACCGGGGCGCGGATGGTGGTCAAGCCGCCGATCTACCGCGCCCTGTTCGTGCTCAATGCGATTGCGCCACGCCTCGTCGCGCGGCAACTCCGCCGCGCCGCCCGGAAGCGGTGAGCGGGGGAGGCCTAGTTGTTGATGAAGGCCGAGATGCTGTCGGCGATGGTGTTGATTGGCCGACCGCCGCGGCGCCGCTGCTGTTGATAAGCCCGGGGCGGCGGCTGGTTCACGGCGTAATCGTCGACCATCTGCGGCGGCTCGTAAGCCATCGGGAGCGGCTCGCCGAATAAGGCCGCGGCCATACGCGAGTCGTGGCCATAGATGTCGCGGAAGCTCGAGATCGAGCCGTCGGCATTCACCCACAGAGTGAAATAGTTGATGTAGACCGGGATCTTCTGCTTCAGCGCCACATGCTCATCCTCGCTGTTGGCGATCGCCGAGGAGACCTGCGACGCCGACCAGCCCTGCACGTGTTTCAGGAGGGTCACCGCGAACTGATCCGGATTCTGCACCCGCATGCAGCCGTGGCTCTCGGCGCGGACCGTCTTGGCGAACAGGTTCTTTTGCGTGGTGTCGTGCATGTAGACGTCATGCTTGTTCGGGAACAGGAACTTGACGGTGCCAAGCACATTGGTTGGCCCCGGGGGTTGGTAAACATTGAGGCTGCGAATATCGATCCGGCTCCAGTCGAGCATTGACGGATCGACTTCCCTGGTGCCGATGGCGACGCGAAGGCCATTCCGCGCGAACACCGACGTATCCCAGCCGCCAGCCCCGCCGCCGAAGAACCAATCGCCGCCGCCTCTGATCGAGGGCATCAGCTCCTCGACCTTGATCGAGTTCGGCACGTTCCAATAGGGATTGAACACGATCTCCTTCATCTCGTTGGAGAACACGGGCGTCTGCTTATCGGGCTTGCCGACCACGATCCGCGTGGTGAACACAGGTTTGCCGTCGTCCACGACCTTGACCATGAACTCGGGAATATTTGCAGCGACATAGAACGAGCCAAGGTCGCTCGGCAGCCAGCGCCAGCGCTCCATGTTGACGAGGATCTGCTTGACCCTGGTCGAGCTCGAGGCGTGCTGAGACTGGCGATTGAGCAGCCGCCTCGTGCCTGGGCCGACCACGCCGTCAGGTACGGCGCCGTGGGTCATCTGGAAGCGCTTCACCGCCTCCTCGACAGCCTCGTCGAAGCGCTTGGCGTTGCCTGAAGCAGGCGTCTCGATGTTGAGCCGCGTTCGGAGCAGCTCCACCTGTCCGTCCTCGACGCCGAGTTTCAGCGCCGGCCCATCGGGGATCCTGACGATGTCATCCTCGGGCTTGCCGCCACGCGCCGCGAGCAACGCCTTGCGCAAGGCCTCGAATTGCGGCTGGCTCGGCTGGAAGCTCCGCAAATAGGCAGCGGCGTCGGAGCGAATCGCGAGCGATTCCATCACCTGGAGCGGATCCGGCAACGCCAGGGTGGGATCGAGGTTGGGGTCGATCCGCACCGGTTCGATACGCCCGCCCCGCGCGTCGCGGGCATAGCGGAGCGCTGCAAGGCTGAGCGTGATCTCGGCGTCGGCCAAAGCCTGCGTATCCGCGCCACTAAGGCCGTCGGCCTTGGGCAGCTTGTAATCGGAGGCGCGCAGGCCGTAATCATCGGCCTTGCCGATCTCCTCCATCACCGCCTTGGCGCGCGCGTTGAGACCATTCTCATCGACCCACAACAGCTTGGCGTCCGGAGCCGCGTAATAGTCGAGGATGCCCTGCTGCTCGGCTCGCGAAGCGGCCTTGCCAAATCTGTCACTGGCCCGGGTGGCGACCGTGATGATCAAGGCTTCCTTCGCCCCGATCAGCGCCTCGGGACCGTCAGGCTCAGCCGCGCGCAGGATCGTGCTCCCAGACATGGTCGCCATGGCGACCAAGAAGACGCCAAGCGCCTTGGGTGAGATCAATCTCACGGCCCGCTCCCGATTTGGTTAATCCCTCTTATATACCGGCTCGCCGCAAGCGCCTTGTCCGTTCGCTTCCACTGCCCCGTCATGCCAATGAAAGCGAACCGCCCCCGCCGAGCCTTATGACTTTGCGCCCATAGAGAGGCGAGAGCATGGCAAGCCGCGACCAAAGTCTCCGGCGAAATTGCCCGAGTTTTCAGCGGCCTAGAGCCGAAAGCAGTCCTCTGACGCCTTTCCCGGGGGCATCACTCGTCCGGAGGGGCGTTCTCAACCGCGATTTTCTTGATGCCCTTGAGGCCAGCCGCGAAAATATCGTTGATCTTCTTCTTGGCGTCGTCGTCGCTCGCGCCATTGGCGTCGAACTGAGCGTCCCAATGGATCACGGTGCGATTCGGCTGATCGCTGTCCTCGACCCAGAGCTTGGCGGTGTAATTCTTGACCGGAAGCGGGCTCTCGACGATCTCGTAGCTGTAGCTCAAATCATCGGCCTTGTACACCGCGTCAATGAGACCGTCGGTCAAGGCCGTGGTCTCGGGCAGGTCATGGGCCCGCTGAAAAGCCTTGATGGCGGCGACCGTGGCTTTGCCGAAGGTGCCGTCGAAGTTCTGCGGCACAAGGAAGCCCATCGACGACAACAAATATTGCACGCCGATGAGGCGGTGACGCTCGGTCCGCTGCGTGATCAGCATGCGCAACGGGGCGCGCGACATGGTCACAACCACAGCGTGATCGCTGGCGCTGTTGTCGGCCTGAAGCGAAGCGAGCGCCGGGGCGAAGGCGTGGGTGCTCTGGTCAGCGCTCTCCGACAGGCTTACGGCGTGAGGCTCGCCGCTCTTCATTGAAGCGGTCACGACCGGTTGCTGCCGCCACGCGCCGAGCGAGAATTTGCCCCCGCCTTGACTCGCAAGGATGATATAGGGCGCGCCGTGCTCGGCACCGGGAGCGTCCGAAGGCTGCGGGGCGGCGGCCTGCTCCATGACCGCGATCTGCGGCGCCGGCCGCGGCAGCGGCTGGAACAGTTTCGGATTCTCGATCAGCTCGGGCACGAGCCGCGGCCCGGCCACCACCACATTCTCGCCGACCGCCGTCATCTCAAATAGCTTCGGCGCAAAAGAGAATGGCAGCCTGATGCAGCCATGAGACGCAGGATGCCCGGGAACGACGCCGGCATGGAGCGCGGTGCCCGAGCGCGTGAGGCGCTGCATCCAAGGCATCGGCGCACCTGAGTAGAGGTTGGAGCGATGATAGCGCCGCTTCTCCAGGATGTTGAAGACGCCGGCCCTCGTCTCATGGCCTGGCATTCCGCTCGACACCTTCGCGCTCGTGATCCGCACCGTCCCCCGATAAACGTCGATCTTCTGTTCGTTTAGCGACACCACGAGCGTCAGCGGTCCCGTTGCCGGCGACAGCTGGCGCCTCGGCCTTGGCCTTGGCCGCGCGTTCCTTCTTGGCGATGGCTGGCGGCGTCGAGACCTCGAACACCGCGGGCGTGACGAGAGCCGTGGCGATCGGCTCTGTTCGTTGCAGTTCGTGGCGCGACGGCACGGCACCATCCGCGCCAAGCGCATGCCGCGTAGCCCAGACCTCGACCTCTGTCGTGTCGAAGGCATGGCGTGCCGGGGAGAGGATCGCCTCCGCGACCGCGTGCGTCGCTGCGACGGCGACGTCCTCGGAGCCAGGAGAAGCCAGGACCGGTTCGGCAACGGTGAGCGCTGGCGGCACCCTTGCCTCCTCACGGCGCGACGCGTCCGCGACGGCGTGAGATGCGATGGCACTGCGCTCGGTTGAGATGAGCGC
>Ga0307428_1001083_pt1 | contig 14302 bp, 20 predicted proteins | sample SalMarWE160240MG_FD_202161 | JGI IMG/M metagenome (GOLD analysis project Ga0307428, IMG submission 202161) | Salt marsh sediment microbial communities from the Plum Island Ecosystem LTER, Massachusetts, United States - WE1603-240 | ecosystem: Environmental > Aquatic > Marine > Intertidal zone >...
ATTACCTCCTAAAGTTAACATAACAGAAGGATATCCAAGATAAATATCACTATCATAAATATCAAAATCATCAGCCGTTCCTGTTTTATCTACTCCAACAATAGCTTGGGCCGTTTCATCCCATATTCTTATTCTATAAGCATCATTATCGTCACCATCATAAGTAAGAACTGCACGATACCATCTATCAGCGACTAAAGCTGTCTCATGCTTAAATGTATTTGGCCATGCTGTGCCATTATTAGAAACAAGCAACTGCAAATGATTATCAGTATAAACAGAACAACCATAACATTTCTTTTCTGATCCTACTTTAGCAATTAAAAGTTGATAAATATCAACAGCGTCTAATCGAAATCGTAAAGCAATAGAAAATGTTTTGTGGTTCTCTCCGCTTTTACCAGGAACTCCTGAATCAAGATTTGCATCAGTAACAAGCATTCTATCTGAATTAGCACGAATAAATTTGGCACTACATGCACCCTCGGAGAATACCTCTGTATCTTCATCGGCTCCTTGATTTGTTAATGTATTATTACCTTTTGAATCAGCAAGGAATGGAACTGCACCAGACTCAAACCGCCAGAGGATCTTACAATGATCATCTTCAGAGAAATCGTTTTCAGGAGCAGTCGTTGTGGTTGTAGATGTACTGGTTGTAGTAGTAGTTGATGTACTGGTAGTTGTACTCGTTGTAGTAGATGTCGTACTTGTTGATGTAGTCGTACTCGTAGTGGTAGTTGTTGATGTAGTAGTAGATGTCGTAGTGGTACTCGTTGTAGATGTTGTGCTTGTTGTGCTTGTTGTAGTAGATGTTGTTGTGGTCGTCGTAGTAGTCGTGGTTGTTGATGTCGTAGTGCTGGTCGTCGTGGATGTAGTTGTGGTAGTTGTGCTCGTAGTCGTACTGGTCGTCGTTGTAGTAGATGTAGTAGATGTAGTAGATGTAGAAGTTGTGGATGTTGTCGTTGTAGATGTTGTAGTGGTAGTGGTACTGGTAGTAGTCGTCGTTGATGTGGTAGTTACTACACCTTCACCTAAAGCACCAATCCAAAGAGGAAACTGGCTTGCCATTAAATTTCCTCCTCGAACATGCCGAATGGATTGTTATAAAGTTCGGCGATTTCGGATGCTGAGAGGGCACGGTTGTAAATCATTACATTATTAATAAGGCCGCCAAAAGATATGCCGGTATCATAATCTCCGCCGATTTGCATGTATTCTGTTGAATGAGCAGCTTTTACATTTCCGGTCTGAGCGTCCTCCATCGCTGTACCTTTGACGCCGTCAACCCACAACGACACATGAGCACCGTCATATCTGCCAACTATATGATGACAGTTAGAATCAGCCAAGCCATCGGCATACCGGCCGTATTTTGAAGTGCCGGCGGCATTTTTGACAAGGAATGTAACATCCTCGGACGTGTACCAATATATTTGCCATGCATTATATATTCCCCAATGTGCTATCAAATGAGTAATAAAACCCACACCTGTAGGATGTTTGCACCATAGTGACACTGTTAACTGGTCTGCGAGATTAAAAATATCTCCAGGGCCGATTTGAATATGGTCATCGGCTGAATCAACGCTGATACAAGGCCCGAATTTACCGGCCGCCCATGTGGCGTCTGCAATTAAAGTACCATCGTGTCCATTCCCGCTCAAATCCTGAACGATATTCCCCGCACCCTCGTTCATCAGCCAGCAGCCGACTAAGCCTTTGGCGAGAGGATGTCCTAATTGTATCTGTGAACCTAAAACTGGTTTTAACATTATGAAGCCGCCGGAATAGTTGCATATTTGATGCCTATTGCAGTTGTAGCTGCGGAACTGCTTGTAGTATTGCCCCAATCAAGTTGAATGACAAACTTCTGAAACTGTTGAGCACTCAAGAAGATTGTTTTTCGTTCAGTAGCATTTTTGGTAAAAGGCATCTCAAAGTTCATTGCTGCACCATTGGAGCTTTCCCATACTGTATCATCTATGTCTCTACGTATTTTAACAGAAAGTCCTGCTGTGGCTTTGACATGGTCTGAATAGTCAGTGTCAAAACTTATCAAGCATGCAGCTTTACCATCAAGGTCTATTTCACGATCTTCGCCACTATCCGTTATAGTACCACCCTGTGTTAATGCCAATGCTGATTCAAGTTCAGTCCAACTAGCATCCCAATTATATCCTGTATCAGCCATCGTTATTTATCTCCTTTGTGATATGTAATCATTAAGTGTAATAACTTGGTTCTTCTTTATAAATTCTCTATCATTTAAACATTTTTTTAATACATCAGCGGCTATCACATCAATAGCGTTATGATCGTCTTTCTTTTTTCTATTGTTAACCATCTTGTTAAGCCATTCTTTACCACCAACACAATAAGCCATAATAAATTCATTTCGTACAAAGTTAGTGTAGTTCCATGAATATCCTCGTTTTTCAGCATAATGCCAGCAATTTGCACTTGGGTGAACATAATGTGGATATCCACATGTAGCATGTTTCAGATTAAAATAAGATTCACCACCACCATAAATACCAAGTTCATTGTTCCATCCTCCAAGCTTCTCTATTACTTTCCGAGTACACATCATCCCACAAGTGCTCATAACTGGAAGAATAAAAGGTTTAGTGTCTTTTGGTGCTGTACAAAATCTGTAATTTAAAACTTCAGGTCGAAATTCGTAGGTTAATCTTCTATCATCCAATATGTAATGTATAATACAATGCACACCACCAATTTGGTTAGTTATAAATTCAGATAAATGTTTAAAAGAGTCCTTTCCAATGATACAGTGGGCATCAACAAAAAATAACAAATCGCCTGAACTTTTTTCTATTCCAAGGTTTTTTGCTTGCCAGTGAGAAAGAACATCATCTTTAATGAAAAACTTAACTTTTTTATTTCGCAGATTACTAAAATAAGCGTTGGTTTTATCCGTGGATTTGTTGCTAATCACTATAACTTCATCAGCACCATCTTCCAACATAGATTGAACAGTAAACAAAATTTGAGGGTATTCATTACATGATGGAATTATTACACTTATCAAGGTTTTACTCCTTCCACTCGTAAGTCTCTTTTTCCCATTCCGTGTGTACGACCTATACCTTTATGTATAATCTTAAACCCACAATCTCTCATTACATCAGCCATTGTGTCTTGAGTATACCCCCATTTATGCCATCCAAGATTAGCCCATTTATGTTGACCCGTACCGTATATCATTGAAACAAGCTGGGATACATTTGCTAAAACATGGTGTTTTTCATTCCATAAAGTTATAATCCCAACAATATCTGGACATTCAACAACCTTCTTACCACCATGTTTTAGTAAATTAAAACAGTCCTGCAAAATTTTTTTCCATTCAGCAGGGTGAAAATGTTCAGCAACATGAGAAGATAGTATTTCGTTAAAGTATTCTTCCGGAAAAATTGTTGAAATATCCTCAATTCTTCCAATTACATCGGTAGACCCGTTCGGTCGATTTATCATAACAGCGTCAAAATTTATATATTCGTTTAGTATCATACAACCACTGCCAAGATTTAATTTTGGATTTTTTAAACATCTTGAGCGGTTGTTATCTGATGCCGAACAATTTCTTTTACAGATTTCACAGATATTTCTTTTAAGCATTTGTGATCTTCCTTGCATAAGTGTGAGTTATAACAATACGAACAATCCACTTTATTTACAACATTAATTTGGTCGACGTACCCATTCCACTCCGGATTACACCAACCACCATAAATAACTATGGCGTGGGTTCCAACAGCTTTAGCAATATGAGAAATACCTCCCTCAGCGCATACTACTAATTTACATGAAGCTATAAATTCAACCAATTCAATAATTGAATTTACATGAGGAATTGGTGAATATAGTTCAGCTAATTCTTTAAAATACGGCCATACTTTTTTACCACCCCACTGTCTTTTATGTAAAACCTGTATACCTATATTGTCTCCCCTGCATGGCAGTGGTAAATAAATTTCAGGGAAAAATTTTGGAGGTTTCATTTTAAAATTAATTGCGTTAGTGATAATTTTCCAATCACTCATTATGTGATGACAGGTTGGTTCTTTACAATGAATAGGGTCGGGGTACGACAACTTTCCCCCGACCCTATCACTGCCAACAACGTCCACAAACGGATTGAACTTTAACAAATCAGGATAATTTGTATTTACTGTTATATGTATACTGGGATTTGCTTCTTTCAACCTTCTTAATGTTGGAGTAACAAATAACAAGTCACCAATTCCGTTAAAGGATTGTATGACTATGCTACTTTTTTCAGTTTGCCATTTTTCAATTCCCACACTTCTTCCCTAACTTTCTTGGCAAGAGGCCCATACTTTTTGGCAATTTCAGTTTCAGATGGACCTTTACCACTATCAGTGTAAATATACTCAAAATGTTCAATAACCTTCTTAATAACAACGCCCTTCACATTTTTGGTTACGTGCTTTTCAGTGCGCTCAACTTTTATTGTTCTTTTTGTTGTTTGTCCCATCTCACATCCTTTCAATCCTGGTTCCCAATCCGGTACTGGAGCAAAATACTTCACGAGTTTTTCTATTTTGTCATCATAATGTTCCCGCATATATTTAAGATACTGTGCTTTTGGAATCATATTAGGTCGATAAAGTTTGTTATCAACGTTAGTACCAAAAATGTGACCACAAACAACATCTGTTCTACAAATCACTCTGCCTGGATTTTCTCCCATCCATACTTTACATGTCCATTCCGGACCTTCCCACCCATATTCCCCAAGAGATTCGTCGTAACCACCAAGTTCGTTATAACATTTCTTAGTCACCATCCACGCACAACCCGTAATGGTCATACTTTCTTCTTCAATTTCACATTTTTCAAAGGGCTTTCGGTTCCACCATTTCTCGGTGTATTCCTTATTAAGCCTTACATGAATATAATTACCCGGTCTATGTTCCCACGTTACTGAATCCATGTCTCGAATGATCGCGTAAACAAGATTGTTACCAACACATGATTCAACCATTCTACTTGTCCATCCCTTACTCATAGAACAGTGGGAATCAAGAATGAATATGTAATTTCCTTTAGATATTTTAACAGCATTATTTACAGATGCACGTTTGCCTATTGTTAAGCCGTTGTTAATTACAGTAACATCTGGAGACTTTAATCCCTTTAGTTTAGTGCCGGTGTCGTTTATTACAATAAACTCAACAGGTAAATCAGAATTGGCCCTTACATTTTTGATTGTTCGGTTTAAGTGTGGATCATTAATTGTTGGTATTATTACACTTACCATCTTTTACTTCCTTTCATTACCCCCCTGTTGTTGTGGTTGTTGTGGTTGTTGTCGTTGTTGTCGTTGTTGTCGTAGTAGTATTTGGAGTATATTGCATAAAAGCTAAATCAACAAGCCATAAATCGTCCCGACCTGCAAGTGGATAGGATGGTGGCCGTATAAATATAACTTCATAATTCGTGTTATATAAGGTATTTAACCAATCAAATGGAACATCCTTATTAGCTTTGTAAAAATTGGCAATTGTTTTTTTATCTGCTTGTGAAACTAGATTTAAAGTAAATTCAAATATTAATGGATCAAAGGTAAATAGTTTATTAGGTACAGGCAAACCACTGGCCATATTCGCAATTTGAACAGCTTCGTCACTTGTTTTTTCAACATAATTCGTATATTCCGGTGATAACGTTAATGTCGGAAATGTTGCCATATTTTTACCTTCTTAATTTATGACTCCTTTGATATGAACCATTAACTGACGCTGCTTCTATTGAAATATCAATAACATCCTGTTTCGTAAGACTGGATTCTCTTCTTGTGATATTAGCAGTCTCACCTGGTAATGGATACACGTTTACAGCTATATCACTTCTACCACCATTTGTACCTGAATATGTTTCACCCTCGTGTACTACTGCCAAACCAGTTTTTAACACTTCACCACCATGTTGAAGTCCTGGTATAGCACCTACTGCCGCCGATGTACTTAAAGTTGATGCTGCAGTAATTAGCGCTGTTGCAGCAGTGGTCAATGTTGCTCCGGCAGTAGTCAAAACTCCAGCAGCAGTAGTTAATGCCGCACCACCCATTCCAATTGTTACATCTTTTGTAGCACCAAAAAAACCACCAATAACACTACCAACTTTGACTAACTGGGCCTTAATTGCCATACTGGCCAGGTCGGTTAGTACCTTACGTGCGAATGCTGTCCAATCAACCTCAGCCTGCATCAACATATTTGCTAAACTATCCGACAACCCATCTAACGCGTTGGTTATAACATCACCCAACCGTGCCCATATATTAGTTGCATCAGATGCCCATTGACCAATAGCTTTGGCAAAAATCGGAAATTCACGTGCTCCTTCAACCACTTTATCCAATTTTAATTTAAATTCACCCATCAATCTATTAGCCAATTCTAATTCACTATTAGTCCATTCAGTTCCAGTACGAATTTCATCCTCAAGTTGTATTTGAAATTCAGCTATCCTATTTGCTCGTTCTCTTTCCTCGGAAATTATTCCAAGTGTTTTTAATTCAAGATCCAATTCATCCAATACTCGCTGAATAGCTTCGGGTACATAATTCATTGCATCAGATATATCTTTAATAGCGTTAACTGTAGCGTCACTGATGTTTCCTGTAAGTTTATTGAATTCTTCAATACCTTCCTTTCCAAGTTGTATAACCATATCTCTTGAGTATTCTATTTGTTTAAGCATATTTTCTCTTAAAATGGAAGTAGCTTTTGCTATTCCAGTACCATATACATCAGGTATTTCCATATCAAACACTTTATACATAGTAATTAAATCTTTTCTGCTGGCAGTAGCCGCATAAAGTGCTTTTTTTCTAAGACCTTCTAATCCTTCTTTTACTGCACCAAATTTACCAAGTAATGCGTTTAGTGGACCTGGAGCAGTGACCATTTTTTCAATTTTTTTAATATATGAATCAATTTCATTTATTGCATCAGTCATTGCTAATTCTTTTTTTAATCTTTTAATTTCACTCCTTGTTCTAATTATCTTTGTCACCAAATAAGCAGTAGCAGTCACAAGCGCACCAATACCAAGCGTGGCGGCTGAAATGCCAACTGCCAATGTAGTAAATGATATTCCCGTTGCAACAGCAACTAAAGCTAAGTTACCTAAAAGTGAAAGTGTTATACCGGAAATTAAAACAAATGCTCCCATAGAAGCAACAGCAAGAGTAATAGAAGCAACTAATCCCCTGTTAGAATCAATCCATATTGTTAACTTACTAACCAATTCACCAACCCATTTGCCCAATGATATGACTGCTGGTACAAGTGATGATCCAATATGACGAACTAATACTCTTATTTGTTTTCCAATTTGTCCCATCTGTTGTAAAAATGCAGCTAATTGTTTATCAACAACAGCCTGAGTAGCACCGGCGGATTCATCAAGTTGTTTGTTGTATGCCCTATATTCATCAGCAGTGTGTGAAAGTATTGCTTGTATACCAGTAATAGCTCTAACACCAAAAATTGTAATTATAGCGTGTTTTTTCTGCTTCTCGGTAACACTCTCAATAGCGGCCCTTGTATCAACAAGAATGTCAGCAAAACTTCTCATTTTACCCTCAGCGTCGTAAACGCTAATATTAAGTGACCGTAATACTTCCCTCATTTCAGAACTTGGATCCTGTAAATTAACGAATGCCCTTCTTAAAGCTGTTCCAGCACGTGATCCTTTAATACCGGCATTAGCCATCAACCCAAATGCCGCAGCTACTTGATTTAGTGGCGTATGACTATCGGCGGCAATTGATGCCACCAAACTCATTGCTTCACTAAGTTGTGCCAAATTCATATTTGATGAAATAAATGCTGCTGTAAGGATGTCAGTAACCCTAACTGTCTCTTCAAAAGACGTGTGAGTTCCCCTCATTACATCAACTAAACTTTCAGCGGCAAAACCAACATCCATTACTCCAGCTTTAGCAAGAGCAAGTATACCTGGAAACGCTTTTATTTGTTCTTCAACTGTTAATCCCGCCGAACCTAAATAGTAAAATGCATCAGCAGTTTGGAGTGCAGTTAAATTAAACCTAATAGATGCTTCCTCAGCCATCCTTGACATTTCCAAAAATTGTTCACCAGTAAATTCAGTAATTGCTGTTGCACGTCTCATTCTTTGTTCAAATTCACCATAGTTTTTAACCGCAACCCCAAGACCAGCCACCACCGCTCCACCGACAATTGCAGCCCTCATACCAATTTGGCGCATGGCTGTAGCATTACGTTTCATAAAGCCATTAAGTTTGGCAGAATAACTACTTAAATGTTGAGTAGCTCTGGTTAAACCGGAAGTAAGACCACTTATATCGGCAACGACGTGACCTACTAAGGTTCCTATATCAATTCCACCGCCTACTGAAAACGATATGCTCATTTTTTCTGTTTCCTTAGTTTCCCTACAAAACTTTTAAATGTTGATGGACAACCGGCCTTATACCAGGCTGATATTTCAGTCCTACTACCCTTGGCCGATGGGATGTTTGCAAGGTTTGTTTTTTTATCACTTTTACTATGTTTCCTTCTATCGTTAAGTTCACCAATAATCAATTCAAGCTGATCAAATGTCAAATTATCGATCGTTACTGGAGTCCAACCTTGGAACTCCAACATTAACGTTACATATATTGCAGCCCAATCTACTTCTTTACTATCAGATTGGACTTCTTCAAGTTTTTTGCCGATACGAGACTGGCAAATAATTTGTTAAGATTTTTTGCCAATTCATCCTGATCCTGTACACCGTCAAGAACGGTTTCAACATAATTTTCTGTAATAGTTTCATCAACTTGCTGAGCAAGAATGGAAATTAGTGGAATGGCATTATCTAAAAAGTTGAAGTCAACACCATCCCATTTTATCAATTTCTTGGTGGTGGGATCAACAGTTTGGCCTGGAAAAATTCTGGCTATCGGTAACTTAAATTGTTTCTCAAGCCTACGTTGAGTTTTTATTCTAATTTTATCTTCTAAAACTAAACCAGGTAGAATTTCAACTCTATCAGGTTCACCAATCTTACTAAGATCGGCCTTTTTTTCTTGATCACTCATTATACAAGCCCTCTAAAATGGGAACGACCAACCGAAGGCCAAAAAGTCAGCCGTCCCCCTATGTTTTTAATAGTTGACCTTCTTACCACTACCCTCCAGTTGTCGTGGTGGTCGTGGTGGTCGTAGTAGTCGTAGCTATTTCTTCAATTATCATTCCAATTTGGTCTCCAGTAGCCCTGTCAGTATTTGCAAGACCTCTGAAAACAACGTCCGTCAAATTGAAATCTTCGTCATGAAATGCCAGACTAAGATCACTCATGGAAATGGCGGTGTAAAGAATGACAATTATTTTTCTATCATCCGGCCTGGTATGCTCAAAGCGTAGTGCCAGTGTATCCTCAACTGCTTTGGAACCTCCAAATGTCAAATAATCGTGATCAACGGTATCGTCGCTACCAACCGAAGCTGGATTATAAGATGGAGCACTATCAAATTCAGCAACTGCAGTAGTCACACCCATTGCGTGTCGTAAATTTGCCAACTTAAATTCAGCTATCGACGCCTTCAATTCAGCGTTTTCTCCGATTACAAACTGCGTCACTGGTCCAAGAGAACCTGATGGCTTAAAATCAAGTTTTTCCCTGGTATAGGTGAATTCTACATCACCTGAAAGATAGCCAACCTCTACATCGTTAATCCAGAGACGGCCAGACCCAAGAGTTATGTTATCCTTATCACGAGCCATGATTTTCCTTTCTATTGACCTTCCTATTTTCTAAATTTGATAAAACTGATTGAAATACATTGTGGTATTCAATTGCTAACATATTTATATTGTGGTTGGTTTCTGCAAATATTCTACCATTAAACGCAAGCTTCATTCTAAGTTCCGGAGTTTTTGCTAAAAATTGAATTTTAGTTATAATGTCGTCAATATCCATTTTAACAAATAAACAGTTCACACCATTTTCAAGCCGTTCACCGTGAAATCCAACTTTAGTAATTAATACTGGTACGCCACAGGCAAGAGCTTCAACAACTGTATTTGAACAACCCTCATTTACAGACGGTAAAACTAAACAATCTATTTGATGATAAAACTTTTTAGGCATTTCATCATGTAGTATTTGTTCGCGTCCAAACAATGCATGTTTTGTTTTAATGCCCGGATATAGTCGTAACGTCGCTTGCACGTAGTAATCCCACCCTTTGTACTTTCTTCCTTGGTCGTCTATATTACCAACAAAACCAACAACAAATGGTTTACCATTATTATCATTAAATGGTTGTTGTCGCTGTGATCGAGGTTTAAATAATTGTAAATCAACACCATTGGGAATCAGGAAAGTGTTGTCATTCACACGTTTACCCATCTCAAACAACTTACCGTTAGTTGCAATAACCGCTCCAACTTCAGCAAGATCATCATTAAACCGCGTTGATGAATTTTGATCACTTATACGAAGGCCTCCCATTCTAAGTATAATTTTTTGTTTATTACCATCAAGTTTAGTTGTACTCACATTCTGTACTAACGTAATATTAAAAAAATCAACAAGGCCAATATCAATCTTTTCTTTTGGTCTTCCTAATATTGTAGCAAACTTATATTCTGGCAATTCCTGTATCATTCTGCGCAGAACAAAACTCCAACTCCATTTTTTTGCATTTTGAATGCCAAGTACCGTCACCATTTACACGTGCACTCCCTTAACCAGAAAACGACTGGTTCTTACATAAACTTCATAATTCTCATCAAATATAGTAGGACCACTCCAATTCCACAACATCTGGACCGGCTGTACATCAATAGCATCACCAAGATGCTTTTCGTGTAACAATCCATATATCAACTCCAATACAGCATTAACGCTTCCACTCCACACCGTAAAATTAAAAGCTTCAACCCTCGGCATTCTTCCAGCACTTGATAAATCCTGGTAAGTAATAAGTGGAAAAATAGGCTTTTCAGGTGGATGTACAAAATATACACCATAAGGATCAGTTGTCGTATGTCCGAGTAAATTACCTAAGTGACCGACCGTGCCAATTTTGGCATCATCCTTCAGAACTTTGTATATCCTCTGTCTCAGTGTCGACATCTTCTTCCTTCATATCGTCCTGTTCAAGCAACTCCACATATTCAGCCTTACGTGCACCCCTACGAACGGTAAGACCGCGTTCCCTCATCAATGATCGTAATTCATTCATACTCATTGAAAGGTATTTACTTCCCTCATCTACGCCAGTTACGTCGATTACTTGTCTTGAACCCGTTGCACCCTCAAACTTAGGAACATCGGTTCTCACAAACATATTTGGAGCACTGAGTAGAGTAGTACCGACTTCCGTCGATACGTCATACTCCTTACCCGGTTCGAAAGTACCATATGAATTTGTTCTCATTTCCTGGCCTATAAACCGAACTATCATTTTTGACCTCTCTTTCTAATTATCATTTACCTAAAATATTCTTCAATCTTTTAGTTAATGCTTCCTTATTAGCCAACAATGCTGGAGTAAGATAAGGATATGGTTTATTTGGTAAACTGGTCCTAACATTGATGGCAGTTCCGAATTCTACGAAAGCAGCGTATTCAACAGATGATGTATGAATAATACCATGTATCTGATTAAAGTTTACTTCAACGAGTTCCGGTGTAATTGCATGGGTTAATTGCATCGTTTGATTTCTATACCTTTTGTTTGCATGAGCCATGTTACCAGCATGACCCGCCTTGGCGTGATTGGAAACATCTACACAAGTAAGTTCCACAGCTTCACCAGCCCGCTTTAATATAGTATTTCGTTGCATTAACAAGTTGTTGACAATCTCATCCTTACCTGATACAAATTTAGACATCTTTATTCACCAAGTAACACCACACCGATAGTTCTGTCAGCACCTTCATTACCACTATCAACAGTCGCTACGACATGTATCGTACCACACATTGGCGCCATAAGTGGAACATCTATCGTGTTTGGACCTGTAAATGTCCTAACAATATTCGTTGTTTCTTTTGTCAAAGCGTCACTTGTAAACAACGTATTACCATCCGCATCAACAATGGTTATCGTACAAGTTGTTTGGGTTAATTCCGGAACTGTGACAAGGAGTGTAGTTAATACACCATTACACCCAAACGCAGTACATTGACCAGCCTGTGCACCGTTAGCTATTGTGATTGATTTTGTTTTTCTCCAAGTTGGAGCACTATTTTCAGGCGTTCTTTCATCAATATCAGCCATTTTTTAACCTTCCGTTACAGTTAAACGAATCATTATATAATCACCAAATTTGCGAGGGTAATTTACTTTCCCGTACGTACCGTCAGCCCTGTAAATCCTATCACCCACATTTACAGCTAAATTGTATACTGCAACTACCTGAGCATTCGATTTTGTCCTAAGTCCGGCCTCATCAAGATACATGTCGCCTGATAACGGTTGCCAATCACCGGAAAATTCAGTTCCTGCACTCCAACCTGTATTACTTTTACCGTCATCATCGTACGTAACAATCTTCTGTTTTAAAGTTAGAGTTTCGCCGTGCTCACTAAGAAAATCAAGCGTATCTTGTCGTCTTTGTGCAAGCGTTGTCATTACGGTATATACTGAGTTTCATCAGTACCAAATACATCAATATCCAGGGCATCAAAAGCCATAAAGTCGATATCAGGGACCGGATCCTTCATAAGCATATCACGCACCTTTATCAACTGGTCAAGCTTCTGACTGTTCTTGAATGTTTTATCCCCCACTTTGTAATCGATTTGCTGATTAGTTACTAAAGCTGCTATTGCAGTCTCAACATCGGCTAAAGTAGGCGCTGCCATAGTTTACTCACTTATTATATATTCAACCCAAAGAATAAGTTTACCCGCCGTAGCCGCATGTACTGCAACCGTAGCAATAAGTTGTCTCTCAGCAGTTGTCTTTGTTGAATAATTAGCGGCTAAGCCATCATCTTGAATGGAAGCTTTAAAACCAGTTGTACCTAAATCTGTTAGCCCAATTAAACCAACAGCATCATTAGTGGCAATACCAAGAGAAACTGTTTCATCATGTTCAGCGCTATCAAAAGCCGTAATTACCTCTATCACAGTCCTAATAACAACTGCATTATCTGGTAAAGTTACACCAAGATCATGTGCGGCCACCGTTCCAGAATCACCGCCAGTAACATCGTATGTTGCCTTGGCTGTGTTTACTCCAAAATCAAAAGTAGTAATACCACTTGATGTCAACGTAGTAAATGCTCCGGTACTTGGTGTGGTTGCACCAACAGTGGCACTTTCAATTACACCACTCTCAATACCTACATTAGTAAACCCCCAATTATCAAATGGGCCGGAAATGTATGATCCCATACAAATGGTAACAATAAAACCAACCAATATACCTAAAATAAGTTTGAAACGCTTCATCTTCATGCTCCTTTAAAGAAATTAATATTTACACTCCGTTTTAAATCGGTTATCACAAACACCGGTAAATGTTAAACGGCCCCGGTACTCTTCACCACGTAACAGTAATCAGTGGCGGCACAATCACCGTAGAACCTGATCTTGTACTGAGCCTTGACATCCCGTTCCCACGCTATGTCGTTCTTCTCGTCCATACGGGTTAGAACCTGTAGCGGAATGACTTCCTTCCAGATAAATTGTCTCTTGAAGTCACCTAAGTACCATACAATACTTGACTGGGCATCAAGGAACGGACTTGATAGTGGTTTGAATTTTCCGGCATATGGGTTAGGTTGTGCATTAGCAGCGCCTAACAATACCGTCGATTTGTAAATCATGTTGGCACGCATTTCAAGAGCAACCGGAACGAGCAAAATCTTTGGAGAAACCACTATTGGCTCTTCCTGTTCCGAATCGTCAACCAACAAACCAAACAGAAGTACAGCAGCATTGATGTCCTCATGATTCACAAGGGCGTTAGTAATCTGGTTGGACGTCCGGTGTGGTGCAGTAGTTGATGTACTGTAAAGATCGACATCAGTAGCACCATCAGCGTCAGCGTCTCCAGTATGCCACGACTTGTAACCCGTGATATCCTGGATGTGATTCAAGATCATCCTCTCACGGTACATTGCAGCACCAAGACCGATTTGACCAGCAATTCTCAAGATTGAACCCGTCTGGTCAAATTTGATGATTTCCCACGTGATGTCAAGAATCTTACCATATTTCTGACCGACAACTTGTACCCATTTTTCCTCAATGTACC
>Ga0307428_1001086_pt1 | contig 14290 bp, 14 predicted proteins | sample SalMarWE160240MG_FD_202161 | JGI IMG/M metagenome (GOLD analysis project Ga0307428, IMG submission 202161) | Salt marsh sediment microbial communities from the Plum Island Ecosystem LTER, Massachusetts, United States - WE1603-240 | ecosystem: Environmental > Aquatic > Marine > Intertidal zone >...
ACGTCCATAGGACAGAGGCCATAACATCTGCGGCATCCGATGCACTTGCTATAGTCTACCTTTACCGGCAGCCGTGCACCCATTTACGCTCCCTCCTCCGACTATCTCGGATCTACCCCTGGGAATGACCCCTTCTCTATGACACATTGTCTACTTTTTATATAAGCTGAATTGATATAACTTATTTCCATAATGATATCATGTACCTAGATCAATATATATTATTATTGCCAGAGTTTGAACCATACTATCATCTATTTGTTAAATGTCAAAACATTATTTTGATCTTTATTATAGAATTATGATATATTTTATCTAATATAATTTATAAATACATATTATTTCAATAAATCATGATATATTTTAAGATGTTGATTCTAATAGAGAGGATAAACCATGCTGCTGATAGCCCTACCGTATCCGACTATGACATTCCTTTCTTATTACGTTGCAGTGGAAAAGGGATTCTTTGCCGGTGAAAACATAGATGTAAACTACATGCACGTCGATGGCGGGAAAGACAAAATAATGGAAATGTTCCTGAAAGGAGAAGTGCATTTTCTCTATGCATTATGGGAAATGGTGGAAATTGCCTTGAAAGGATTGTCTGAAATCCGGTGCCTTTGCGGCAGCGTCACCGAGCCCGTCTTCTTATTTGTCAGGCCTGGAATAGCAACGATCGAAGACCTGAGATCAAAAACAATAATGGCAGGCATAAGCGGTTCGGGCAGTGAGGTCCAGACCAGGTATCTTTTACACAAGGCAGGCTTAGACCCGGATACTGACGTTAATCTGATAAGCGGAAACTACATCGAAAGGGTGCAGGCATTGCAGGATACCAAGATTCATGCCTGTCAGGATCGATTCCAGACGTGGTACTGGGCAAAGAAAGCAGGCTGGAGCTATCTGGGATTTGAGGATGCCGATCTATGTATGGACAGCGGCGGATTATCTACAAGCCTTACCATGATCCGGGAGCAGCCCGCTACTGTAATGAAGGTGGTTAAAGCTATAGCGCGTGCCGTTGCGTTCATGAAGGAGAACCGTGAGGAGTCGATAGAAGTAGCACGGAACATCATCACCTATCTGAACTATGAAGAGATTGCCGGCCAGTATGACCTGCTGCATGATCATTTCACCCCAGACATCTCTTTAAATACAATCGATTTTATGGTAAATTCAATTCGTTATGCCATGAGCATACAAAAAAAGTTGCAATATGAGGATTTGGTAGAACGCAGTTTCTTGCAACAGGCTGAATCCGAAATGAGGACATAATCGATAAGGAATGCGGGACACTATCAATTCCATCAAAGATTCAGCGGCTTTTATGCAGCCCAAAAGCACGCTGAATGCTTTGATAGGATTGATTCAGGCAGGAAAAGATTGCATTGGAGTGAACCCTGCGCCCGGGGTTCTGTCTCGATTAACTTGACAGGTATACCATCAGGCAGAGGCTCCGGTTCGTACCTCCCCGCTCTTTTACCCTTTGTTATTTGGTGTCAAAGACTGCTTCCGCAGACTTTCCTAACACAAAATCCAACTCCTCAGGAGTGAACTCCAGATCTGTTTTGGGCTCCTTGATCGCCTTCACCCACTCAGCCTCGGGCGTCAACACATTCGGATTGGGGAAGCCGCTTCCGAACATGACCTTGTGAGCGCCGACATCATCGATGGCATCCCGCAGCCATTGATAAAACCTGTCAGGGTGCAAGCGCCAGAACCCTTGGTACTCTGAAAAATCCAGGTGGACATTAGGTATCGTAGCAGCCTCCAGGGCTTCACGCCTGTATATTCTGGTACCCGCGTGTCCGATCACCACCTTGAGCTCAGGGTATCTGAGGGCCGCATTGGCGATAACCACCGGATGATTGTAGTCCCAGTGGGCTATTTCCTTCCCGGAGTGGATGATCATAGGCACCCCCCAGTCAATGCATCTTTCATAGATGGGGAAGCAGATCGGGTCATCCGGGCGAAATCCCGAAGGCGGCATGAAGTAGAATCCCTTCATCCCCCACTCCTCAATGGCCTCCTTGGCCAGGTCAAGGGCATTCCCCCGCCTGGGATCAAGGGCACACACCGGTATGAACCGGCCCGCATGTTTCTTGGCCGCATCGGCATGGGCCTTATTCTGCTCTCTAACGGGAACTTTTGGGGGTCCGGTGATAGCCTCCCAGTCCACAGGGAAGATAACAGCCTTGTCAACCCCTGCCTTGTCCATCATTTCAACCATATGGTCGCCCTCAGGATCAACCACCGGCGGCTCCATACTCATCAACATATCCCGGAAGTCGTCAGCGGTCTTATTGGTATGATGGACCCGGTTGTACTCAGTAATGTACATAGTCCACACGAACCGTAAATACTTACCCCTCACCCAGCCGGACCCACTCAGGTGCATATGGGCATCAATAATCATTTTGACCTCCTTCTCTTAGCTGGCAGCCTTATGCTACGATACAAGTTGCGACCCGATACGGGTCAACTGTTATTGCTGTGAAAATACACCCCCTCGCCCCTACCCTCTCCCCCGCAGGGTGGAGAGGGTGATACTTTTCATGGGTGGAGGTGGCCAAAAAACGGTGATAATGGTTTCCTGAGAGTTGATAACAGCTTATCAACGTTACTCTTCGTCCCAGTTGGAAACTGTGCCGATCATTTCCGGGGTCTCAAAAATGGCGCTTCTGGTCCTGCATTCCCCGGTTGTTTCATCGATCTTCATCTCCCCCATATAGGTCGTGGTGTAGTTGAGTTTTTCAATGAGCTGATCGAGGATCATATTAGTGATAGGGCAGATATAGGGCTTTACCCCGTCCTCCCTGAGCCTGTTCTCCTTGGGCAGATGAGCGCAGCCCTTCATCTTGAGTTCTAGTTTTATCCCTTTGCCCCCGATCTCATAGGTCATATCCGCGACAAACCCAGCGTCTTTTATCTCCCTGATGCAGTTTTGGATGATTTCATCCGGGGTATCTCCCTTGATATTCTTGGACTGGATGAAATCAACCCCCACCAGTTCCGTTTTCCAGGCCGCACAGCCGGATAGTTCATGAAAAAGGAGTTCCTCCAGTCGTACCAGCACCTCATTGCAATATTGCATCTCATTCATATTTCGGCCTCTCCTTCCTGCCAAACTCTTCCCAGTAGACCAGGTCCTCCAGGGGCAGCTTTGGCCTGGGATGTTTTCTGTCCTCTTTGGGCCACCCTATGGCGATATAGGCGATTACCTTGTATTCTCCCATGCCTGTGGGGATATTGAGAATATTCTTGAATTTCTTCGCATCCCGCGTGCTGGCGACCGGACCGTGGACCCAGCATGCCCCGAGCCCCAGGGAATGAGCCTCGAGAAGAATATTCTCAGCGGTGGCGGAGAGATCGTAGGGAACGTCCACCGAGCCCTCCATCAGGGTTCCGATAACGGCGATGACCAGCGGGGCCTGCTTGGCAAACTCGGATACCTCGCCGGAATACATGAAGCGAAGCACCTCATCCCTTTTGACCGGGTCTTCGATCTTGGTGAATCGTTCCTGCATCTCGCCGAGACAGTACCATGTGGTCATACGGGATCCGCTGCCGAGCCTTGCCAGGTCGCCTATCTTGTTCTTGGTTTCAGGGTCCCGGATGACGATAAATCGCCAGGGCTGATAGTTCTCGCCCGTTGCTGCCCACCTGGCCGCCTCGAGGATCTTGTCGATCAGCTCGTCCGGCACCGGATCCGGCTTGTATCTCCGGATACTCTTCCTGCTCTTAATGACATCTAAAATATCTCCCATCAAAAACCTCCTTCCAAAAATGACAAACTCGTAAAAAGCCGAAAAGGACCATGTTTCGTCATTCCAGAGCCCAGTATTTCCAGAGAGTTACAAGAAGCCTGGACCCCGTTTTTCAACGGGGTGACGACTTTTTACGAAACCATCAAAAAATGGCACGGGCCATTGTATCGGTTGGTACCTTTCTGCGCACTGCTGCCTAAGATCATGCTAATCCCGTCGCCCGTTGCCTGGATATCCTGTTCCCGGGTTGTAAAGGCCTGGACCCGCGCCGTGAGAGGCCGCATCAGGTTCCGATATGAGGCATCTGTCGCACAGATGGTGAACATCAACTATCACCTCTCTCATGCCCACGGAATCACTGGCGCGGCGCATTCGCGAGGACATAATCGACAATCTCTTTTGGCGGCGTTCCAGGCAGGAACACGCGCCCGATGCCCAGTTTCATGAGCTCCTGTACATGCCTCTTCGGTATGATTCCCCCCAGCAGCACCAGCACCCTGTCCAGCCCCTTCTCCTTGAGGGCCTTCATCACCTTGGGAATCAGGACCATGTGGTCGCCCGAGAGGAAACTGAGGCCCAGGACGTCCACATCCTCTTGAAGGGCGGTATTGACGACCTGATCCACACCCTGGCGAAGGCCTGTGTAAATCACCTCGGCCCCTGCATCCTTGAGCGCACGAGCTACGATTTTTGCACCGCGGTCATGGCCGTCGAGGCCGACCTTTGCCACCAATACTCTGATCTTTCGTTCTTCCATAGCCTTAGTCACTCTCGACATCTTAATTATTGCACTCATTTAAATATACGTGGCTGCCTTGAACTCTCCCCACTTCTTCCGCATAATGCCGCAGATCTCTCCTACCGTGGCATAGGCCTTCACCGCTTCCAGGATCCACGGCATGAGGTTGTCCCCCCGGTCCACTGCCTCTCTCAGATCCCCCAGAGATTTTTCCACCTGCTGGGTGTCCCTCTCGGCCCTGAGTGCAGACAGCTTTTTCCTCTGGAGATCCTCCACGCCTGCATCCATCTCAAAGATGCCCGATTCTTCGATGTCTTCCTCTTCCTCCATTTGGTATTTGTTAAGGCCGACAATGATCCGCTCGCCGCTGTCAACCCTCTGCTGAAATCTCACGCTCGATTCCTGGATCTCCCGGAATACATATCCGTTCTCAATGGCGCGCAGCATCCCGCCCATGCCGTCGATCGTTTCGAGATACTTTGATGCCCTCTTTTCAATCTCACTGGTCAGAGACTCTACATAGTAGGAGCCTGCAAGGGGATCGACCGTGCTGCTGAGTCCGCATTCATGGGCCAGGATCTGCTGGGTCCGCAGGGCCAGACGGGCCGAGTCCTCCGAAGGAATAGCGTACGCCTCGTCCCAGCAGGCGGTGTGAATAGCCTGGTCCCCCCCCAGAATGCCCATCAGGGTATGCATGGTCACCCTCACTATGTTGTTGATGGGCTGCTGGGCGACAAGGGTGGAACCGCAGGACCCGGTAAAAATCCTGAACAGGTAACTGTTGGGATTTTTGGCCTGGAAACGCTCCTTCATAATCCGGGCAAAGAGCCTCCGTGCGGCCCGATACTTGGCAACTTCTTCAAACAGATCCATGTAGCACCCGAGACTGTATGAGAGGCGGGGCGCAAAAGCATCCACATCCAAGCCCCTTTCCCGGGCCTTTTCAATGTAGGCGATGGCGTCTGCCAGGGTAAAGGCCAGTTCCTGGACCGCGTCGGCGCCTGCTTCCCTGAAATGGTAGCCGGCGATATTGAGGGTGTTCCACTTCGGGACATGTTCCGCACAGTATTCCACGATGTCCAGGGCCAGTTTGATGCTCGGCTCAGGCGGAAAGATGTAGGTTCCCCGGGCGATAAACTCTTTCAGTATATCGTTCTGGGTAGTGCCCATGAGGTTCTTGGGTGGAACGCCCTGCTTTTCCCCCACCGCGATATACATGGCCAGGAGTATTGTTGCCGGTGCATTGATTGTCATGGAGGTTGATACCTTGTCCAGGGGTATCCCCTGAAAAATGGTCTCCATATCTGCCAGGGAATCCACGGCTACCCCGACCCGGCCCACCGCACCTTCAGAGAGGGGATCGTCAGAGTCGTAGCCCAATTGCGTGGGGAGGTCGAAGGCCATGGAAAGGCCTACCATGCCCTGTTCCAACAGGTATCGAAAGCGCTTGTTGGTATCTTCCGCCGTCCCGAACCCTGCATACTGCCGCATGGTCCACAGCCTGCCCCGGAACATGGTCGGGTAGACCCCCCTCGTGAAAGGGTACGCGCCGGGGAAGCCAAGATCCTCCACGTAGTCCGACCCTTCCAGGTCCAAAGGGGTATAGAGCCTCTTGACTGGGATGCCGCTTTCGGTCCTGAAGGTCTCTTCTCTCTCCGGAGATTTGGCCAATACCTTGTTTAGGGGGCCTTGCTCCCACTGATTCATTGCATCTTTTATCGTTTTCATACGCATCCCTCAGATTGATAGGGGTTCAACAGTTTCCTCATCCTCTTCATCGGATAAGCACCGGATAACGTGATCCCTTGCCTTCTGCACATGGTTGCGAATAATCTCCACGCTCCCCAAGATGTCCTTTCTTTTCATGGACTGGACAAGCCTTTTGTGCTCTTGCGCCGAGGTTGTCATCCTCTCAGGACTGTAGTCCTCCAGCCGGGCGCGGAGGAAGATATGCTCTAAATTTTTCTTCAATAGCCATTTAAGGACACTGTTCTTGGCCATATCCGCAATCTGGAGATGGAATTCGGCGTCGATCTCAAACTTCTTACGGGTATAGTACGTCGGCATGTAATCCTGGTGCTCCCGGAGCTTCTCCTCCAAAAGGGCCATGTCTTTTGGGCTGGACAGCTTAATCGCCTGCTCCACGCTATAGGCCTCAAAGGCCTCCCGGACGCCGAAGGCCTCCCATATCTCCTGAAGATCGATAGGCCGGACATAGAAACCCCGGTAGCTCTCAAACCCAATGATGCCGTCCTGGACAAACCGGTTCAGGGCGTTGATAATCGGGGTCCGGGACATGTGCAGGAGTTCTACTAGATCTGCGCTGACAAGACGCTGGCCGGGCGAGAACTTCTGATCGTAAATCATTTGCTTGATCTTCCGATAGGCCTCTTCGATCAGGGTCTGGGCATGCCTGCTCTGTTCCGGATTCTTCATGAATTTCATTGCCTTTACTTTCTCTTCCATCCTTGAAATCCGCTCCATTTCCACAATTTCATGCAATATTAAATGCAATACATCTGGCATGTCAAGAAAAAAATGCCCGGAGATGAGAGAAGGGAGCAAGCGTTTATTCTGGCTAACTCATTAACTAAGAGAGGTGCAAAAGATAGATGCAGTTTTTTTGCTTGACATGAAAGCAGAATCTATATTATTCAAAATTTAATTCAATATAGGGAGTGAATAATGATTAAAAAAATCGATCATATCGGCCTGGCCGTCGAGAACCTGAATGAGGCCGCCGCCTTCTTTGAGGACATTTTTGCCATGCCCGCTTCCGGAGAAGAAAATTTCGGGGAACTGATATTCTCATTCCTTCCGCTGGAAGGAGCGGAGCTGGAAGTTCTTCAATCCACTGAGCAGGAAGGCCAGATTGCGAAATTCATCCAGAAAAGGGGGCAGGGTATTCACCATATCGCCTTAGAGGTGGATGATATTCAGGGCGAACTGGACCGGCTCAAGGCTAAGGGTGTTAAACTCATCAATGAAAAGCCCTATCTGAACGCGCATAAGGAAAAGGTTGCCTTCCTCCACCCCAAAAGCACCTTCGGGGTTTTGATAGAGTTGGTCCAGAAGGGGGAGTAGATGCCGGGATTACAAGGGCCGGCAGTGTAAATCGAAATTCAGTTCAGGAAGGACGCAAAGCATGGCGTATGTAAAGACGTGGGAAAGGGAACTCTTACGATTCCAAGAGAAAGAGGCGGAAGCCCTTGTCGGCGGAGGAGAAGACCGGCTTGCAAAACAGAGGGAAATGGGCAAGATGACGGCCCGGGAGCGCATCGAGGCCATCATGGACCCAGGGAGCTTTGTGGAGCTGAACATGCTGGCGGAACACCAATGCCGCGATTTCGGTATGGACAGGAAGAAGTTCCCCGGGGACGGGGTGGTTACCGGCCACGGCACTATCGGAGGGAGAAAGGTCTTTATCTTTTCCGAGGATGCGACGGTACTCGGGGGATCAACGGGCAGGACCCACGGCGCCAAGATCCACTATATCCTGCGCCTCGCCCGGGAAAATATGGTACCGGTCATTTGTCTCAACGATTCGGCAGGGGCCAGGATTCAAGAGGGCATGGACAATGTCTACGGCGTGACCGGCATGTTTTATCAGACCACCCTGAACTCCGGCATTATCCCCCAGATCGCAGCCATCATGGGAGACTGCACCGGCGGTGCGGTCTACTCCGCTGCCCTGTGTGATTTTGTTCTCCAGGTAGAGGGCACGGCCCATGCCTTCATCACGGGGCCGGCGGTCATCCGGGAAGTGACCGGGGAGGAGGTCTCATTCGAGGATCTGGGGGGCGCCAAGATCCACAGCACCAAATCCGGGGTGACCCACCTTGCCGCCAAGGACGACCGCGAGTGCATCGAAACGATCAAGCGCCTTCTTTCGTTTCTGCCCCAGAACAACAGGGAAAGGCCGGCGAAAAGGGAGACCCTGGACCCTGCGGACAGGGAGGTGCCGGAATTGATGGAAATGGTCCCCATCCAGATGAACAAGAGCTATGACATGCGCCGGGTGGTAGAGGCTATCGTGGACGATGGGGATTTTTTTGAGATTCATCCAAAATTCGCCCAGAATATCGTGGTCGGATTTGCCCATATGGGGGGGCATGCGGTTGGTTTTGTAGCCAACAACCCGCGGATCTTGGGGGGTTGCCTCGACATTGACGCATCGGACAAGGCATCCCGCTTCATCCGGACCTGCGATGCCTTTAACATCCCGCTGGTCACCCTGGTGGATGTTCCCGGTTTTCTGCCCGGGGTTCGTCAGGAACACGGAGGGATCATTCGCCACGGGGCAAAAATGCTCTACGCCTGGCCCGAGGCCACGGTCCCCAAGATATCATGTATCCTGAGGAAGATGTACGGCGGCTCGATCCCGGCCATGGGCGTGCATGAGATCGGCTTTGACCAGGTATTTGCCTGGCCCTCGGCCGAGATGCAGATGGTGGGGGCGGAACCCTCGGTGAAACTCCTGTACCGGAGGGAAATGGAATCTGCCGAGGACCCACAGGCCTTCTTTGAAAAGAAGGTAGCGGAGTATCAGGAGCTTTACCTGACGCCCTATCACTCCGCATCCCGTTCGGTCATCGATGCGGTGATCCACCCAAAGGATACGAGGAAAAGAATCATTGCGGCCCTCGGCATCCTGGAGGGGAAAGCAGAACCGCCGAGACCCTACCGGAAGCACGGGAATATCCCATTGTGATAGAAAAAGGGTACAAGGCGCAGGGCGCAGGGCGTAAGGGAGCGATGCTGCCAGCAGATAGAAACTCTGGGCCTTATTCCCTACTATAAGTCGTACTATTTCATTTTAGGAGAAAGCACATGAATAAGGAAATCGTTATTGTCAGCGCAGTGCGTACCCCGTTCGGACGCTATTGCGGATCCCTCAGAGAATTCGATTATTTTGATCTGGGCGCTATACCCATGGCCGAGGTCGTCAAGCGGGTGGGACTCGAGCTCGATGTCGTGGACGAGGTCTTCTGGGGTGTCGGCGATACATCCCCCTGCAAGGATGTCTACACGCCGGTGGCAGCCAGACAGACCTTGATCAAGGCGGGCTTGCCTCCTGAGACCCCGTCGATAGCCATTGATAAGGCCTGCGTATCGGCCATGACTGCGGCAAAACTTGCCTCCATGGCCATGAGACTGGACGAAATCGACGTCGCCATTGCCGGCGGCGCCACCTCTTTCAGCCAGGAGCCTCTCATCGTGAGAGGACTCCGCTACGAGGGCTTCCGCATGGGAGACGTGAAAATGGAAGACCCCCTCTATGCCCTCGGCTACAAGGACTTCAACCCGGTGTCGGTGGATACGGACGACGTGGCGTATGAATACGGGTTCACCAGGGAGGACATGGACGAATGGGCCTACGGGAGTCACCGGAAATACGGTGAGGCATGGAACGCTGGAAAATTCAAGGATGAAATACTGCCCATGCAGATCCAGTTAAAGAAACAGGAACCGTTTACCCTGGACATCGATGAGCAGTACAGACCCCAGACGAGCATGGAGAGCCTCGCCAAGCTGAAAACCGTTTACGGGACAAGGGCCATTACAGCCGGAAACGCCCCGGGACTGAATGACGGCGCCACAGCGCTTCTGATCATGACCCGGGAAAAGGCAGAGGCCCTTCAACTGGAGATCCTCGGAACTATCGTGGCCATGACCTCTATCGCCATCGCCCCCAACAGGATGCCCGAAGGCCCCGGTTTTGCCATGAAAAAGGTCCTTCCCATGGCCGGGCTCACGGTGGATGATATGGCTGTCATAGAGATCAACGAGGCCTTTGCTGCCGTCCCCCTCGTAAGCCTGGACGTCCTGATGGACAGGGACAGGACAGCAGCAAAAGCCCTGTACAAAAAAACCAACGTGAACGGCAGCGCCATCGCCATAGGCCACCCCAACACCTCGAGCGGCGCCAGGATAATGATGAATCTGATGTACGAACTGCGGAGGAGGGGCGGCGGATATGCCCTAGGTGCCATCTGCGGCGGCCTTGCCCAGGCGGATGCATGTATCATAAAGGTTTGATTTCCAGCCTATGAGCTGATCAGGAAGGCGAAGCGTGCGTCTGATCGGAATGCCCTTCTTTGAAAACTGCGACCTTTCCCAGCGTAAGGCCGCAGAGGACCGTGGCGAGAGGCATGGGCATGGGGGTGTCTTTTTTTCCATCATACCCCCATAACGAAGAGTCGGGAGGCCGCTTCAAACCGGCGCACACAGACAAAAACCTTAGTAGACATTGACGAGTTGCTTGTGCGCATGGTTTGGAGCGGCATGCTGGTGCCCTTGTTCAAGGGTATGATGGGAAAAAGACACCTCCATGCCCATGCACCAGGAAATTTCAGATAACTACATGGTTATAAACAAACGGGAGAAGAGCATGGACCTCGAATATATTATCTTCAAGGTGGAGGATGGAATCGCCTGGATACAGTTCAACCGGCCGGACAAACTGAACGCGGTCAACGCAAAGGTCCTGGAGGAACTGGAGAAGATCCTCTTCCAGTGTGAACAGGATGATACGGTCAGGGTGATCGTCCTCAGAGGGAATGAAAAGGCCTTTGTGGCGGGCGCGGATATCAAGGACATGGCTGCGGGCGACATACAGTCTGCCTATGCACTGACAGATCTAACCCTGCGGGTGCAGGAAAGACTTGCCGACCTGCCGAAACCCACCATTGCTGCGGTGTCGGGGTTCGCCCTGGGAGGGGGTTGTGAGCTGGCCCTCTGCTGCGACTTCCGGATTGCGGCGGACAATTCCCGGCTCGGGCTCCCGGAAATTACCCTCGGCATCATACCCGGCGGCGGAGGAACCCAGCGGCTCCCCCGTCTCGTGGGGCTTTCGGCCTCAGCGGAGATTATTCTGACGGGTGAAAGCATAAAGGCTGAAAAGGCCCTCCAGATCGGCCTGGTCAACAAGGTGGTGCCCCTGCCTGAACTGATCAGTGAAACGGCAGCACTGGCCGGCACGTTGAAACAGAGGCCTTCCATGGCCCTCCGGGCCGCCAAGACGGCGATGCGCAAGGGGCTCTCAATGTCCTTGAAGGAAGGCCTGCACCTAGAGCAGGACCTTTTCTGCATGCTTTTCGGGACCGAGGACAAGAAGGAGGGCATGGCTGCCTTTCTGGAAAAACGCAAACCCAACTATCGATAAACTATGCCGCCGTAAACAGCGAAGTATCGAGTGTCAACGTCATGCCGGACGTGATCCGGCATCCAGTTTAGCTTCTGGATTCCGGCGCCTGCCCAGGACCTTGATTCGGGGTTCGCCGGAATGACAGTTCTTAGCAAGACTATCGGCGAGCTAAAGTTGATGGTTTCGTAAAAAGTCGAAATTGGTGTCATTGCGAGCAAAGCGAAGCAATCTCATCTAATGTAACTAATTGATTTTATTAGATTACTTCGTCACTCCGTTCCTCGCAATGACGGGCAGAAAGGACTTTTTACGAGTTTGTCAAAGTTGAGCTGCTGAGGGATGTTAAACCCTAAAAACAGAATAAAAGCGTCTTTCGTCGTTTTCGGCTTCGGGGCTCGACCAGAAGGCAGCCCCCAGGGAGCGCAGGTGAGAGGCCTTTTGCCGGTGCATCATCAAAGGCAGGAATCGGCGCTTATGGCAAGGAGAGGAGTCTGTTATGGGAGTACTTGATTTATTCAACCTGAAAGGTAAAACTGCCGTAGTTACGGGCGGGGGCCGCGGCCTCGGGTTTGCCATGGCCGAAGGCCTCGCAGAGGCAGGCGCCAATGTGGTGGTCTGCTCAAGAAAAGAGGCCGCCTGCAAAGAAACTGCAGAAAAGCTCTCCGGGCTCGGGGTGCGCACATTGGGCGTGAAGTGCGACATCACCCTGGTCGAGGATGTGGAGGCCTTGAGGGATGCGACGCTCAAGGAATTCGGCAAGATCGATATCCTCGTCAATAATTCCGGGGCAACCTGGGGCGCCCCCACTGAAGACTACCCTATCAAGGGATGGAAAAAGGTGATCGACGTGAATGTCACCGGGACATTTCTCTGTTCCCAGACCATCGGAAAGGCCATGATACAAGGGGGTGGAGGCAAAATCATCAATGTGAGTTCCGTGTTCGGCGGCGTGGGGGTCATCTCGCCGATTATGGATGCTATCGCTTACAACACCAGCAAGGGCGCAGTGGAGGCCTTTACGAAAGACCTTGCCGTGAAGTGGGCGAAATACAAGGTCTATGTCAATGCCATCGCCCCTGCCTTTATCGGGACGGATATGACCCAGGTGACCATGGAAAGGGGTGGAGAACATATCCTCGCCCATACCCCTATGAAGAGGTTCGGCCTCCCTGAGGACCTGAAGGGTATCGTCGTGTTCCTGAGTTCCGGGGCATCGGACTACATGACCGGCGGGATCTACTTCGTAGACGGCGGATTCCGGGCCATGTAGTGCGGCAGGGATATGTGACGTGAATTTTGTAGTTGAATAGACTACCCAGCCGCGACCAGAGGGGTATCAAGTGTAAACGTCATGCCGGTCCCGGATCTGGTCCGGGATGACGGATCCGGCATCCAGTATTTTCAAAGAGTTACAAGAAATCTGGACCCCGTTTTTCAATGGGGTGACGGCTTTTTACGATACTATCAAGCTTAAAAAGGAATAAACGCATGACGAGTGTCTGACTGTCGGGAAAGGAGAACGTACCATGGAGATCAAGAATATCGGCATTATCGGCGGTGGCATTATGGGCAGCGGCATTGCCCAGGTGAGCGCCCTTGCGGGCTACAACGTGACCGTAGAGGATATATCTACAGATGCACTTGCCAGGTCCAAGAAGACGATCGAGGAAAGCCTGGCCAAGTTTGCGAGCAAAGGCAAGATACAGGAATCCGACATGCAGGCGGCCTTAGGCCGCATCCGTTTTGTCACGGAACTCGAGGCTGCCTGCAGGGATGCGGATCTGATCATAGAGGCCGTCTTTGAAAACCTGGACCTTAAACACGAAACCTTCCGGAATATCGACAAGATCGCCAAGCCTGAGGCCATACTGGCCTCCAATACCTCGGCCTTGCCCATAACAGAGATCGCCAGCGTGACCGATCGCGGGGGAAAATTCATCGGCCTTCACTTCATGAATCCGGTGCCCGTCATGAAAGGGATAGAGATTATCCGGGCTCAGCTCACCTCTGACGAGACCTTTGAGACATGTTGGAGCTATGCGAAAACCATAGGAAAAGACCCGATCGAAGCCGTCGATTTTGCGGGATTCATCGTAAGCCGTCTGCTCGACGTACTGATGAACGAGGTTGTCAAGATGGTCCAGGAGGGAAACCGGCCTGAGGATATCGACAAGGCCATGGAACTCTGCGCCGGGCACCCCATGGGCCCCTGCAAACTGCTTGATCTCGTGGGAGCTGAGATTGCAATGCACGGGATGGAGACTATGGCCCGTGATTTCGGAGACGGATACAAGCCCCATCCTCTCCTCAAAAAACGAGTTCTGGCAGGTCTCCTGGGGAGAAAGACCGGCAAAGGCTTTTACAGCTACGATTAAGAAAAAACAACAATTCAGCTCTTTGAAACTGTCTGGTGTATGGCCCTGGGGGTGTCTTTTTTTCCATCATACCCTTTAACAGGGGGCATCAGCGTGCCGCTTCAAACCGTGCGCACAAGCAACTCGTCATTGTCTTCTAGGGTCTCTGTCCGTGTGCGCGGGTTTGAAGCGGCCTCCCGACTCGTCTTTATGAGGGTATGATGGGAAAAAAGACACCTCCATGCCCATTCACCACCTAGTTTTCAAAGAACTAAATTGT
>Ga0307428_1001087_pt1 | contig 14285 bp, 10 predicted proteins | sample SalMarWE160240MG_FD_202161 | JGI IMG/M metagenome (GOLD analysis project Ga0307428, IMG submission 202161) | Salt marsh sediment microbial communities from the Plum Island Ecosystem LTER, Massachusetts, United States - WE1603-240 | ecosystem: Environmental > Aquatic > Marine > Intertidal zone >...
GGCACGCTGGGGAGGTAATTTCCATTTTGAGATGGGAAGACCTTGGAAACGTGTGGTCAAGGAATGGAGAGCAAAAAACGGGGTCACAGTTCATCTTACTGCGTACGGAGAAAACATCCAAACAAGTGATGTCATGCAAAAAATCAGGATGACGGGAAAAGATGTGCTGGTTATTGTGGGTAGTCAAAAAGTACCCGCTGCTTTCTTCGCCGAATCAGTCTCAGATTTCAATGTTGCTGTGGGGAACCAGCCCCATTCGGAATGCGCCAGCTTGGCTGTTTTTCTTGACCGTTTTTTTGAGGGTCAGGAGCTTTCAAAAGATTTTGTTGATAACGCGAAAATGAAAATAGTTCCTCAGGTTAGAGGCAAAAGAGTCGTTGAGGTTTAGTCTGCAGGCTGTTTTGGTAAGAGATTTAAGCTCTGCTTCCCTTGTATATTGAAAGAGTGGAGTAGAAGGTTTCGATGTTGTCTTTCGTGGATGATAAAACTTTGCAAAGGGTTGCTGAAGCTTTTGGGGGCGAAGAGGCTGTTCAGATTGTCAGTGTCCTTAAAGGAACGGGTGAAACCACAGATGATGAGATTGCAACACAAACAGAGATACGCCTCAACACCGTTCGCAGGATTCTCTACAAGCTCTACGATCATTCTCTAGTAGGCTTAAGAAGGTCTCGCGACAAAACCACTGGATGGTTTATCTTCCACTGGAGACTCCAGCTTGATCAGCTTGCAGGCTTCATTTTGAACCAAAAGCGTCGTGTTCTAGAAAAACTGGAAACTCGGCTCACTTATGAGCAGAACCATGACTTTTACTACTGCTTCACAGAAGGATGTAAGCGGGTTCCCTTTGAAGATGCTATGGAACTTGTTTTTCGATGCCCCACCTGCAACAAACTTTTGATGCATTTTGACAATACTGAACTAAAAGCTGCCTTGGTGGAACGGGTTGAGGAGCTTAGGAAGGAATTAGGTGAATGAGAAACTGCCGTCGTCGCAGATGGCGCTGAGGCTTCTTTCTGAAAGCGGGTGTTCCAACAGGGTTATTGCTCATTGTAAAGCGGTTTCTGCGCTTGCTGTGAAGTTTGCTGAAGCCTGCGAAAATAAGGGGTTAAATGTTGATGTTAATCTTGTTGAGGTTGGTGCTCTTCTTCATGATATTGGGCGCTCAAAAACGCATGGTGTAAATCATGTTATTGTTGGCGTGGAAATCGCGAAGTCCCTGAACTTGCCTGAATCTATCGTGTCCATTATTGAGCGTCATGTTGGCGGAGGCATAACTGCTGATGAAGCAAAAGAGCTTGGTTGGCCAGTGAAGGATTATGTTCCAACAACTCTGGAAGAAAAACTTGTGACCTACGCTGACAAGTTGATTGAAGGGTTGAGGGTGGTGCCTATAGAAAAGACTCTCCTGAATCTTTCGAGGGAACTGGGAGAGAACCATCCTGCTATAGATCGGGTTATAAGGCTCCACGAGGAGCTTTTTCCTTTGATAGGCGATTTGAATGCCGACAGTCACAGTACTTGAGAAGCTTTACGGTTCAGGCTCCCCTGAAACCTTTGAGAAGCTCTATTCTAGTTTGGTCAGCGGTCTTAATGTTCAGTTGCGTTTCGCTGGCACAACAGACCGCGGATGGATACAACTAGAGGTCTCCGGCGAAGATGAAACTGCAGCCTTGAGTTTGCTTGACCGCGAAATCGGGTTGGCGCCCGTTTCTTTGGATAACCTGAAAAAGTTTTCTGTTATGCAGGGTAAGGTTGTTTTTTCAGGTAAAAGCAAAAAAGAGCTTTACGTGGACTTGGGAGTTTCTTCTCCTAAAGTTTCGGATGCTGTTGTTTCGGGGAAGCGGTTGTGCGCTCAGTTGGCTGACGGCAAGGAGATTCCGCTTCAAGAGTTGGTTGAGCTTTTTTGTTTGTATGATAATATGCCGCTTGAGGTCAAGATTGTTCAAGGTGTTGAGGGGGAGAGCAAGACTGTTGAGGCAGGTCTTTCTGAGGCGCAATTTTCTTTGTTCAGCGGATGGGTTGGCTGTAGGTTTGATCGGTTGATTATTTTAGGTTCCCTTTTCTCCGATGTTGAGCGGGCTGTGAAGTTGTCGAGGCACTCTCGGGACGTAATCAGGATCGAGTCTTTGGGTGTTCTTGAGCAGGTTGTTCTCTGCAAGTTGGGAACTGATGCTGTGGGGCTGATTCCGAAGCTTGGGCGTTATCTTAAATCTGCTGTTCTTGTTCCTTTTTCTCCGAAGAAAATTCTTGAAGCACTCGGCAGCCAGTCTCTTGGTTAGTGCGTTAAAATTGGTGAACTTTTAGGGCGTCATTTAGGGTTTTCAGGTCTACGATGGTGTTGATGCAGCCGTCTCTAAGTAGTGCTACGCCTTGGCCTATTACTCCTAATTTTTCGCAGAGGAAGCTTCCGAGTACAAGTTCTTTGAAGCAGGCAACGCCTATGCATGCTTGGGGTTTCAGTTCGAGGAGAAGTTTTTGTGCTATGCTTCCTCCAGGTAGAATGAATGTGCCCTTATAGCCCAATTTTTTGGACATTTGGGTGATCGTTTTTATGCTGCATCTTCCGCATTCTTGGCATTCGTAGCCGTATTTGCCTAGTTCTGCGGGGCAATCTTTGGCGCGTAGGCATTGAGGCAGCATTAGGATTCTTTCGTTGTAGGGTGTGGATGCAAAATTTTTTATCAGAGAACGGTTCTTGGTTTCAACGTAAAGTCGCAGCAGTTCATTTTCTTCTACGCCCATCTTGGTTGCGACTTGTTCCAGTTTCTGAAGCGCGACGCCGCTGAGTTTTGTTTTAGCAAGTTTTTTGACAACGCGCATGACAGAACTGTTATCTTCCTGGTTCATCTGTTTCGGTGTCTCCGGTTGCAAGTTTGCATAGAAACTTCCGATTAACCTTTGAGTGGTTAATAATGTCTAATAAATGTTAAGATTTACTGATGCTGATTAGCCTGACAGGACTTGAAGTTGCAACCGTTTTCTTGGCTATTTTTTGCACTATTTCCTCTTTTTGAACATTTTTCAGAAGTGTTCTGTATGCTCTAGGCAACTGATGGTTGGTTGTGCTTTGTTTTTCTGAAAAAAGGTTGTTTTCAACAATAAACTATTATTAGTCTCCTACTATGATTGCAGAAACGTGTTTTTGTTGAATGGTGGGCCGAGCAGGATTTGAACCTGCGACCTCAGCCGCGTAAGGGCTGCATCCTAACCAACTAGACAACCGGCCCATCTTCCAACAGTATGGATGCAACGGTTTTATAAAAACTTGGTTTAGGTTCGGACAGATACTTTTTTTAGGTTACTCTTTTAACAAAATATTCGATGCGGGGTTCTCCTAGCCTAGTAGAAGACAAAGTTTGAAAAACGAGCAATATCCAACGAAGAAACAGAGAAAAATACAAAAAAATTCGAAAACGTTGTTATCTCAAACCAACAACTCATTTCTCCAGAACCATCAGCTTTAAATTTAGATGTACAGAAAAAGTGGTAGGGATATTTATTGACGAGTGAAACTAAGTTTAAACTACTTGCTGCATTTAAAAAGATGGGACACAAAATAGATTTGTCCGATTTTGATGCTAGACTGATTTTCCAGAAAATGGTATATCTCTTGCAAGAAATGGGGTTAAAATTAGGTAACACATATGGTTGGTATAGACGAGGACCTTATTCTCGCGAAGCTGCAAGCGATGGTTTCCAACTTGAACCAATTCAAGATGATGTAGAAAATCTTCCAGAACTAACCCAAGAAGAATTGAATGCTGCAGAAACCCTTCAAGAACTCATCGCTGAATCAGCAGGAAGGTTTACAAACGATGATAAAGCTTACTGTATGGAGTTACTCGGATCTTTGCATTTTGTTTTGAAACATGGTTATCCACGACCAGCCTCTAAGGAAGAAGCTTTGAGAAGATTTCAGGAATTAAAACCAAAATTTGGGGAAGATGCCGAGATAGCTTTAGAACTGTTAGATCAAAAAAATCTAATTTAGATTTTGAGGGAGTTGGGCATCCCTTTTGCCCTCGAATACCGCAAAACTGGTTTATGACTGTGTGCATGGTTATATCGAATTAACTGCCCAAGAAGTCAAAATCATTGATACTGTTGTCTTTCAAAGGTTACATAATATTAGACAGCTTGGGACTGGCTTCCTTGTATATCCAGGAGCCACTCACACAAGGTTTGCCCACTCACTCGGCACATTACATGTAATGGGAAAATTAGCTCAAAGGTTAAACGAGCTTGGAATCATTGAAGATGACGAAGGAATAGCCAAACTACGTTTAGCTGCACTTCTACATGACGTCGGACATTATCCCTTTTCTCATGTTTTGGAGATACCTACAAAAAAACTAAACCCAAATGGAGAAGGGGATCACGAAAACTTGTCAGCGCATCTAATTCATAATTCATGCTTGAAAGACTCCCTTGACACTTTTACTCCAGATGACATTTCATCAATAATTACCAAAAAAGTTGTGGGTAACCCATTCTACAGTCTAATAATTTCATCTGATCTAGACGTAGATCGGATAGATTACCTTATGAGAGACGCACATGCAACAGGAGTATCTTATGGACTAATTGATCTTCAAAGATTAATGCGAACTATCACTTTTGATGATGACGGTCACCTGGCAGTAGAGGCAAAAGGTCGGCAAGCTCTGGAACATTTCTTGATGGCACGTTACCATATGTATCAAACAGTATATTATCATAAAACAGTAGTTGGTTTCGACCTTATTTTACAACGAATCTATGAGGAATTAATCCGCAGAGGAAAAGCATACAGTTATGAAGAGATTTGTAAACTATCTGATGAAGAATTTTTTAATTTTAACGACAGTTATGTTTGGAATTTACTTCAAGAAAATCAAGAACCCCCCCTGCTTGGAGAGTTAATTTCAAGATTCCGGAAAAGACAACGACTAAAAATGATCAAAGAAATCCACGGTATCGCTATATCTGGAAGACAAGAACCTAACTATTCAACATTAAGTCTTATACAAAAACCTAATAATTTGGAGCGGTTAAGTGAACAATCCTCGGTTCCGAAAGAGTGGATTTTCTATTCGTTGCCCGAACCTCTTGAGATTCTATCTAACGCATATGAGGAAAGGGCAGTGCATGTTCTGGATGAGAACGGAACATCAATCCCTATTGCAAAAGACCCACACTCTGTTGTTTCAATGCTTTACAATAGTTGTTCCCTTTCTGCTAGAGTATACACAAAAGACGAATATGAGGCTCCTTTACTAAAAGGTATTCAGGAATGTTTTAATTTAGATTAGCTCCATTCTATTCCTACACACAAAGCCAAAAATACTTGAAATCACTAAATTTGGTGCTTAGAAAATCTCACTCCCTCGAAAATCGAAGTAGAGATACCTTTGCGGGGTTCTCCTAGCCTGGTAGGGAGCAGGCCTGCTAAGTCTGTGGTCCATGGGGCCGCGCGGGTTCAAATCCCGCACCCCGCGCCACTGTAAATGTGCAGAACCTATTTCCCGTGAGATATGCCGTTTGTTTCGTAATCAGAATCTGTTATGTGTTGGTTTGACGAATAAGATTTAGAGAGATTCTGGGGGAGCCTTCAGGATATCCGTCAACTGTCACACATTTCAGAAGTTATTTAATTTGCGTTTCTGTTTTTCATGGGCACTCAATTATCGTCTTCTGCGGTTGCCTTTTTTCCGGTTACATGTAATGCATGAAGGAAAAAGATTTCTGAAATAATCTGTTCCGCCTTTAGATATGGGGTTGCTATGGTCGACTTCCCATGCGCCTCGTTTTCCATGTTGACCATAGTTAGTAAAAGCGAGCTTTTTTCCACAATGTCGACAATAGCCCTTTGTTTTGTCGTAAATCTTTCTTAGTTGCTTAGACGTGTATCCTGACTTGCTTGGTTTCTTCGTCACGGTTTATTCACCTCTATATAGTTAGAAATTTTTACCTTGTCGTAATTTCTAACTATATCAAACCTTATAGGTTTTGTGGTAAAAATTTCTAACCATAACTCTCATATACAAGTCGAAGAATTTTATTGATGTTATGCCGAAACCTAAGAAACGTAGGCGAACCGTTTTTGGCAAAAAGGCTTTCTATACTAAGTATAAGACTACTACTGAAAGAGGAAAACGCGAATATATGCGGAAGTATATGAAGGCTTATCGGGACTTGACTCGTAAACGGAAATATTCTCCACGTGAAACTCGTAAGCGTTAAAATTGCGCCTATGTAACAAAGCTAAGAAGCAACAGATTATACAAACCGATGTTTTCTAGCACAATTAACCCTTCGTTTGTGCTATAACGCAGAATATGCGAAGCATTTTAGTAAAGGTTTGGAACGCTGCTCCGTCAACAATAACCTACTGCTATTTTGTGTTCTAACTTTCTTGTTACCTTAAAACACAAATTTGTTTCTCGTTTTCTGATGAGGTTATGGTATTTTTGGTTTGATGGCTTTTGTTGTGCAGGCGTCTACGCATTTTAGGCAGTATATGCATTCTGGGTGCGTGAATTTTTCCCAAGGTAACTCCAGTATCGAATCTTTCATTTCCTTCCAACGGCTCTGACGTTTTCCACTCTAATCCACGGCGCAACAAGCTGCCCCAGTTTCCTAACGTTACTGCCAAGAGCCGAAACATTCCTTAAAACATCGAAGACTACACCCGTTAACATTACCCCCTGCACAGCATAAGCCACATTTCCGCCCTCAATCTTCCAAACTGGAGTAGCCACAACAGAAAACTCTCCACTCTCCGCATTGCTGCTGTGGGCACCCTGAACGCCATAAACTAGCAGACCCTCCTCAACCTCGGCTACAAGCTCCTCAGGCGTCCTGTTTCCTCGCTTAAACGTGAAGTTGCTCGCCTCAAGAACTGGCGTAGACGCATAAGGGGCTACTCCTGTTCTCGAAGCGTTTCCAGTGCTCTCAGCTCCGGATTTATTCGCCGTGTAATTGTCATACAAGAAATTCTTTAGAACGCCTTTGTCGATGACTAACGTTTTTTGGCATGGAACGCCTTCACCATCAAATTTGCTTGTCAAGAGACCTCCCTCAAGAAGCCCGTTATCATATACAGTAACAAGGTCTGAGGCAACCTTTTCTCCAATTTTATCCTTAAGCGCAGACCGTTCCCTCTGAACATAATCCGCCTTAACAGCATTAATCAGCGTGTAATAAATGAGGGAACGAAACGCAGCCTGAGTAAAAATCACCGGAAAAACTCCAGACTCAATCTTCCTAGCTTTGAGAGCGGAAACAGCCTGTCTCGCCGCCTCAGTTCCAACAGCTTCAGGGTCAAGGTCATAAACTCTCTTCGCATTCAATTCAAAACACGCCGGAGTAACATCACTTCCATCCCTTGCTATCGTCTCCATGGAACATCCAACAGCAGTGCCCATGTCGAAAGCTTCAACGCCATGAGAGTTAACAACAACCGTATGAAAGACAGATGCTCCAACTCCCCCATCAACCGCCAAAACCCGCTTATCATACGCTTCAACCGCCCCCAACATAACCGCCGCAGTTTCCACCAACTCATCAGAAGAAACCCCAACTATTCTTTTGTCATAGGTACCTCTTGTTTCACCATATCTTTTGGGTTTGGGAAACTTCAGCCAGTTCTTATCTGACCGGCTGGCTCTAGCAGCCCTGAAGGCTCTTGCCGCAGCCTCTTCTATGTTCTTAATCGTTAACGTGTTTGTATAGGAGAAACCGACTGCCTTCCCGTAAACTGTTCTCACTCCTAAACCCTGATCCATTCTCTTGATGCTTCTGACGATTTGCCCCCTCTCAATATCTATCGAGGTGCCGGAGACTATGCTCAGGAAAGCCTCAGCCTCTTCAGCGCCTCTCCCTACGGCAACTTTAACCGCCCTCTTCCCAAAATCTATCAATTCTGCTAGTTTAGGCTCCGCCACCAATAATCACCTCTCCTACCCGAATATGTGGACCCCCATCACAAATGAACGCTATCTGTCCCTTGCCGCATCTTCCCGACCACAACTCAAAATCTCTGCCAACCCCATCCACCTTACGCAAAGTCTCAAGAGTGTTCCCACTTATCGAAGCACTCCTAACAGCATCCCCAAGCTGACCCTTAACAATTTCGTAAGCCTCCTGTATACCCACCTGAAACGTTCCATCCAAGTTCGCCTGTCCGCCCCGGAAACTCTTAAGATAATAACCAAAATCAATGCCCTCAATCAGTTCCTCGAAGGTATTATCACCGGCTGCAAGGTACGTGTTCCGCATTCTGATGATGGGCTCAAACCGGAAATCTTCTGCTCTAGCATTCCCTGTGGGGTCCATGTTAAGCTTGCATGCGGTTTCGCGGTTATGCATGAGCCCAGTCAAGGTTCCATTCTCGATCAAAGCTGTTTTTTGTGTCCGAACTCCCTCATCATCATACTTGAAGGACCCGAAGGCACCCTCAACTGTGCCGTCATCATAGACTGTAACCGCATCGGATGCAATCTGTTTTCCAAGCTTGTCGTAGAGCACAGAACCGGATAAGGTGAGGTCTGCCTCTGCTAGGTGCCCCATAGCCTCATGAATGAAAACGCCCACAACGTTTGGGCCTATAACCGCTGGGAAGCTTCCCCCTTTCGGCGTCTTAGCCTTCAGCTGCTCAACTACACGTTTGGCAACCATGGTTCCCACCTTCTCTGGAGTTTCAGTGTCAAAGACTTCGTAGCCTGACGTGGAGCCTATCTCCTCCCTTGCAGAGGCGTAGATGCTGGCTTCTCGTGCTGAGGCAAGAATCCGTGACCAGACGTAAAGCTTGTCCTGTTCTATACATGCTCCGTCGCTGTTGACGAAGTAATTCGTTCCTGTCACATCCAAGTAGCTGATGGTGCAGCTTCTTATCCGACTGTCATAACCGAAAATCGTCTTATCCATCGCCAAAGCATTATCAATCTTTTCCTCCATAGAAACATCCTGCGGACTCTTCCTCGGCGTAGCCACCACCCTGTCCTCCACCGCCTTTACATCCGCAAGTTTCACGGGCTTCTTCACCCGGAGACTAGCCGCCTTCGCCAACCGGACTGCCTCACCAGCAGCCTCTGTCAGCAGTTTAGAATCAAGTTTTCCAAGAGACACGAAGCCCCAAGCCCCATTCGCCAAAACTCTGACGCCAGCTCCGCCTTCGATTCCCTCCTTCGCTCCCTCAACTCTGCCGTCCTTGGTTGTCAAGAGGGTTTTGAAAAGATGTTGTGCCCGAACCTCAACATACTCGGCTCCGAGACTCCTGCCATAATCAACAGATTTAGTCAGCGTGTCCTTCAAAACGCATTCATCCCTTTGTATGCCGATTAAAGTTTTCGTCCCATCTTAAAACTGTTGGTGAACAAGTTACATGAAGTCTGCCATGCTCTTCTGCTTAGGCTTCTGTTGACTAACTTCTTGTTTTTCGTCGAAAATTACAAGCTGTCCATAGACGCCGTCGTATCCGGGTATTACCCGCGCTTTTTCTTCTCTAACCCGAACTATCGCCTCAGCAATCCTTGAGTCAACAATCTTCTCCATTTCTTGTTTGGGCGCGTCCATGAGCACCGTGTATTCGTCACCAAACTTCGCTATTAATGGGTTATAGATGCTCCAAACCTTCTTGGCTCCAGGATAGCTGACACCCAAAACCGCTTTGATAATCTCGGATAGCGGCAACAACCGCTTATAACCTATCGGATTCTCTGGCGTATAGTCGGCGGGGCGGTCAGCCAGTTCCTCAATTCGCTGGTCAACCCCTCTGGTGAGTCTTCTGCCGCAGACTGGACAATGGTTACCATACTTTTTTGCTTCTTGGGGCGGAAGGGAGACGTTGCAGTTTCTGTGCCCTGTCCAGTGATACTTGCCGTACGCGGGGTTGGTTTCTATCGTATATTTGAAGCGTTTCGGGTCTTTTTTGCGGATGGTATCAACTACTTCCCTGTATGTTAGCTGTTTCAGCTCGAAGACGTTGGCTTCTCTTCCGATTCTCCATGGCCAGTGGCTGTGGCAGTCGCTGTTGGAAATTAATGTGAACTTGTCGTGGGCGCTTAGTCTCCAGTTCATGGGCGGGTCCGAAGAAAGCCCTGTCTCCAATGCGTGAATGTGTTTAGTCATGTCCTGATAGCAGTCTTCTATTCTGTCGAAGCCGCTGAAGGCGCCGAAGAGGCTGAACCATGGAGTCCAAACATGAGCGGGAACCACCTCGTTTTCATCCGAAACCTGCATAACCTCCTCCACAAGCTGCGGCGCGGTCATATCCAAGGTTGGTCTGCCGTCCACGCTTAAGCTGCCGTAACGCTTCAGCCTGTCACTGATCTGCAGGGCAGTTTCGAGGCTAGGCGTAAAAATAACATGATGTATCTTCTTGGATTTCTCATCAACGTTGAATATGGTGCAGACTTCAACGGTTATCATGTAACGAACAGGCGAATCCGGATGCTTCTTGGAGCCGTAGAGGCTGGTACCGGAAACTTCAGTCAATTCATCAGATAATTCGTTAAACCATTTTGGGTGAGTGAAGTCCCCTGTGCCCACAAGCGTCAAACCCTTGATTCGAGCAAAACGGGTAATCTCGGTTACAGTCATTTTTTGGCTTGTAGCACGACTGAACCTACTATGAATGTGAAGATCAGCAACAACTCTCAAGTCCTACACCAAACCCTCAAACTGTTTTTACGGTTCTCCTCATCTATAATAGTATATGTAAAGAGGCTGATTTTGGCAGCCAAAAAAGATAGACCCAAGAAACATTGGTGGCTATCCAAGAATCTTACCTTTTAGGTAATGGAATTTTTTGTTGATAATCGTTAATGCTCCTAGCAAGAAAAGACTTGCTATTGTACGGGTTAACTAAAGTATTCACGAACGACATTCGGAACTCTGTAAAGCACGCGATAAGGTTGTCTTACTTTTGTTTTGTGCTCCAGTATTAGGCTATTCTTGACAAGAAGTTTTATTCTGTTTCTCAGTGTTGAATCTTTAGGCACTCCAACATTTTTTTTAATTTGATCAAAATTCCCTTCATCTACTGAAGAAAGAAAACTTAGAATCTGTTGATCTAATTCGTCAAGAATTTCAAATTTAGGTCTATCACATTCCATTATAGCTTTGTTCATGCGTTCTTCAGTAATATTTCCTTCAAATATTCGTATAGCTGAAAAACAGTACCGAAAACTTTCTCTAAGATTGCCTCGAGTACGATTTAACAAAGTCGCGATAGCCTTTTTCTCAAATGAGATTTTTGGTACACCATTAATTGAGTAAGCCTTTATTCTACCATCAACAAATAACTCTAACTCATCTACTTCATCGATGTCTTCAATCATGAAAACAATTCCAAATGTGTCATAAAATTTTTTTAGAACACTTTTTTCAGTTTCAGAAATATCCGCAGTTGTTATAAATAGCAAATTTTCAGGCAAAACTTCAATCACATCGGCGATCATCTGTTTAAAGTCGTTCTGTGACAATTTTTCCGAATTATCACAGATTAAGACTGCTTCAAACGATTCAAATAGAATGGGCAGAAATTCTTCAAATATTCCGCGTAATTTTTTGAAGCGTGGAGCAATATAATATTCTATCTCTTCCCCTTTGGATTCTTCAGAAGCTATTTTTCCTTTTATAGATGCAATTAATGCCCCAATTTTTCCTTCGATTTCTGCGTTGTCTTTGATTGCTTTGGTTTTTTTAATTCTAATGACATTAAGTTCGTCAAGCTTTATATCAATCTCTTTCTGGGATTTTTCTGATATCTCACTTATCTTGAATTTAATATCTCGCAATAAATTCTCAATGAATTGTTCGCTACTACTAGCGTTATTCATATCAACTCTGAAAATTATTTTATTACCTTGCTTCGCATAATGTTCAAAAACATTTAACAAAGAAGACTTTCCTTCGCCTGTTCGACCCATTAGTAATATTTTAGCTTTTTTCAATTCAACAACATCTTTGATGAACTTTAGTTCACGCTTGCGGTTTATGAATCCATGTTTGATAATTTTTTCATCTGCAGGTATTGGATTAAGATAAAAAGGATTTTCTGAAAAGCCACGTTTTTCTAACCAATTCATCTTCTTCTTTACTGCTAATTTTTTCTGATGTTGTTTACGCGTATTGGTTATGCTGTTTGTGCTACTTGTACTGGATGTAATGGTTGTAATAGATAGAATAGATGTACTATTTGTAATGATTGTAATAGTTGTACTGGATGTAATGGTTGTACTAGATGAAAAGGTTTTGTTCCCGTAAGGGAACTGAACGCAATTCTTTGGTTTATGTCTGTTTTTGCTGCATTTACTGTTGTTGGGTCTGAGTTGCTGATGGTTTCATTTTTTCTAGTGTCTTCTCGAAGTATTTCATGCTGATTTTTAGGTCTTTGAGTGTTTCTTTCGCCTTCTCTAGTGTCTTGCTTTTGGTGATGTGCTCTTTGATGACCAGCATCGAAGTTGTGTTAGCTAATGCAGCCAAGTCCGCTCCAGAGTATCCCTCAGTCTTTTCCGCCAACGTGTCTATCTTCACGTCTTCGGCAAGCGGCTTCTTCTCCAGATGAATTTTCAGTATAGCCTTTCGTGCATCCAAGTCCGGAACTGGCACATTCAACAGCCTATCGAATCTGCCGGGTCGCAGCAAAGCTGGGTCAACGATGTCGATGCGGTTTGTGGCTCCGATCACCACAACATCCTTCAACTCTTCCAATCCATCCAGTTCGGTTAGGATTTGGCTGATTACCCGCTCCGTCACCTGCGAACCACCGAATCCCGTTCCTCTGACAGGAGTTATCGAATCCAGCTCATCAAAGAATATTATGGTCGGAGATGCCTGCCTTGCTTTCCTGAACACTTCCCGAACCGCTTTCTCGGATTCTCCAACCCATTTACTCAACACTTCGGGACCTTTGATGCTGATGAAGTTCGCCTCGCTTTCGTTAGCCACTGCTTTTGCCAGCATGGTTTTTCCTGTTCCCGGCGGACCATACAGGAGAACGCCTTTCGGCGGAGCAGTGTTCATGTACGCAAAGATTTCAGGATACTTCAGAGGCCACTCTATAGCCTCCTGCAGCTCCTCCTTAACTTCTGCTAATCCGCCAATGTCCGTCCATTTGACGTTTGGAACCTCAACTAGAACTTCCCTCATTGCAGATGGCTCAATCTCCCTTAACGACTCCTGAAAATCGTTCATGTCCACTATTATCTTGTTCAGTATCTCCGCTGGCACGCTCTCGGCTTCGAAATCGATTTCAGGCAATATTCTTCGAAGAGCATGAAGAGCAGCCTCCTTAGTTAATGCCTCCAAGTCGGCGCCAACAAAACCGTGAGTAACATTAGCTAAACGCTTCAAATCCACATCATCCGCAAGCGGCATACCCCTAGTGTGAATCTGCAGAACCTGGAGACGCCCATCCTTGTTGGGCACGCCTATTTCGATTTCCCTGTCAAAGCGTCCGGGTCTCCTCAATGCAGGATCCAACGCGTTCGGTCTGTTCGTTGCTCCAATCACCACAACCTTGCCACGGGACTGGAGACCATCCATGAGCGCCAAAAGCTGCGAGACCACCCGTTTTTCTACTTCGCCGGTCACTTCCTCTCTTTTCGGTGCTATCGAATCTAACTCGTCGATGAAAATGATGCTGGGTGCGTTCTCTTGGGCTTGCTCAAAAATCTCTCGAAGACGCCCTTCGCTTTCGCCATAAAACTTGCTCATTATTTCAGGTCCACTTATGCTTGAGAAGTTTGCGTTTGTTTCGCTGGCTACAGCCTTAGCCAACAAGGTTTTTCCTGTTCCTGGTGGTCCATGAAGAAGCACGCCTTTTGGGGCTTCTACACCCAGTCTTTCGAAGAGTTCTGGATAGCGTAGAGGAAGCTCAATCGTCTCTCTTACCTTCCGGATTTCATCATTTAATCCTCCGATATCCTCATACGATATCCGAGGGATCTCCGTTGCTAAGACTTTAGCTGGCTTTTCGCTTAGAACAACTTGGGTGGACGGAACAACGATAACGGCGGCTGCTGGCGGCTGAAACCCAGTTACAATTAGATTTATTCTGCGACCCATGATTCCGAGGGGTATAAGGTCGCCTCTGGAGATAACGCGGTTCTCCAGGATTTGTTTCAGATATTCTTCCCCTCCCATTATTCGCAGCGGCTCTGTTGGGGCGATAGTGATCTTTTTTGCTTCTTTGGCAGCAACTTTTTTGATGTCCACTTTTTCGTCTATGCCTGCGCCAGCGTTGTTTCTGGTATAACCGTCTATGCGAATGATGCCTTTACCATAGTCTTCCTGATATC
>Ga0307428_1001089_pt1 | contig 14279 bp, 10 predicted proteins | sample SalMarWE160240MG_FD_202161 | JGI IMG/M metagenome (GOLD analysis project Ga0307428, IMG submission 202161) | Salt marsh sediment microbial communities from the Plum Island Ecosystem LTER, Massachusetts, United States - WE1603-240 | ecosystem: Environmental > Aquatic > Marine > Intertidal zone >...
TAATAGGGCAACCGCCATGACCCCGCCGGGCCCATCGATTTCCGGGTTCGGCGCAGGTGAGCCGCCGCCCCAGCCACCCAATGCGAACGCATTCGAGGCCCAAACCCCGCTCATAGCAAAACCGGCAATTGTCGCTCCAAGCTTCTTAGTCATCGTTCTACTCCAATTCTCTATTGCCATGATCTGAAGCCTCCGATCCATCAGCAACAGCCACGAGTCCGCAAATGATGCACTCGATAACGATAGGCTAGGAGTTTTCGTTGGAACAACTAGTCCTTGTTCATATGATTAAGGTTCAGTCCGTTTTCACCTACTGCTTTTGAGGTACGCGTTCTGACGCGAAACAACCCAGACTAAATCTTGATCGCCCCCATCAACTAATCCGGGGCGCAGGACAGCGGAACGTGCACGCTTTTTTTTGTTGCGGTGTCCGCTCGAAACATAAAATGAAAACCATGAATTGCCTCACGGGTCCGCATCAACCAATGCGTGTTTTACAATCGTCAAACACATACTGATTTTTATCGACCAAATAACGCGTCTCTTACACGGAACCGGTTTCGACGAAAGGTATCCGGCTTGACGTGCGTATCTGCTCTCAACGCCTTGACCTGCTAATTCAATCTATCGGCGCGTAACGGCCATACGAGCTCGCGACAACGCAGCCTACTCCTTCGAAGTTTTTTCAACCAAAATTAGCAACGAGCCATGGTGGCCCGAATAAACCTTACCGGGGCCTGCGATGGACCGTGGCAGGAGGACAGTATCGTCGGCTATTAGGGGACGCAAATCGAAATTTCTTTGCAAGGCAACTTTGATATGAGCATGCTGGTCTTACGAATCTGAGACCATTTTAAGTTTTTCGGGTGCGGACTTTCTTGCCCTATGATCTCGTTCCTAATGGCTCATCGGGAACGCGCATTGCTATAAACCATCTTCTTGAATTGGGCTTGACGCAGCTCAAGCGGCGTTCCTTCACTCCTAAATTAAATGGCTATCCACTCCGAAATTTACAAAAAGCTATTGGCATCACAATTGCAGGCATTTGATAGTATTGCGATTTTAATGCAGGAGTAGGATGAGTGCAAAGCGCCTTGGTTTGCGGAGCTGGTGGGTTTATAGGCTCGCATCTTGTTAAACGTTTAAGAAAGGAAGGCTTCTGGGTTCGCGGCGTCGACCTAAAGTTTCCCGAGTTCGCCGAGACAGAGGCCGACGATTTCATAATCACCGATTTGCGCGAACCAGAGAACTGTCGCGATGTGATTGATAGGCGCTTTGATGAAGTCTACCAACTCGCGGCCGACATGGGCGGCGCGGGCTACATCTTTACGGGAGAGAATGACGCCTCGATTATGCATAACTCGGCCTTGACCAATCTTAATGTCCTGGAAGCATGTAAAAATCGGAATATCCGCAATATTTTCTATTCTTCATCAGCCTGCATGTACCCTGAATATAATCAGACAAACCCTTTGGCGCCAGTTACCCGCGAAGACAGCGCCTATCCAGCCAGTCCGGATAGCGAATATGGCTGGGAGAAGTTGTTTAGCGAACGCCTCTACTTGGCTTACAATCGCGACTTTGGTATGCAAACGCGCATTGCACGGTATCATAACATTTTCGGCCATGAGGGGACTTGGACCGGCGGCAAAGAGAAAGCTCCAGCAGCGCTCTGCCGTAAGGTAGCCGAAGCTAAGGACGGTGAGTCTATCGAGATCTGGGGAGACGGGAAACAAACCCGTTCGTTCCTCTATATCGACGAATGCATTGAGGGAACCCTCCGGTTGATGCGTTCCGGCTTTACCGGCCCGGTCAACATCGGATCTGAGGAAATGGTCACAATCAACAAACTGGTCGCTCTGATTGCAAACATTGCCGGCAAGAAGATTGCTGTGCGGCATGTGCCGGGCCCGCAAGGGGTGCGCGGCCGCAATTCGCATAACGAGCTAATCCACAGAATGCTAAACTGGAAACCTAATGCGGCACTTCGTTCGGGTCTGGAAAAAACCTATCCGTGGATCGAAGCCCAGGTTGAACGCCTGCGCGGCGACAACGCACTGTGGAAGGATATAACTCCGACTGCGCCAGACGGAAGCAGTCAATTCTACCAGCATCGGTTCGACAACGCTAAGTGGCCGGTGGTCGACGGCTAGCCCCGCCCAAACGTGGACTCTGATTTCCATTCGCAGGTAACGGAACAAACTAAGTCACGGACTAGGATAAATATGCGCGGCATAATCCGCCACCGTTGCGACCGTGTCCCTGAATAGCTCGTACTGTGCATAGAACCCGGGGAGCTGAGGCGCGCCGAAATGATTGAGGCACCCAGGCTTGACCCATGATTTATGATAGCACCAGCCCCCTGCTGACCGTCGCGGTCCCCACGTATAATAGGGTCAACCTACTCAAACGCTGTCTGGAAAGCATAGCCGTCCCCCACTTGGGGGGCGAGGTCGAAGTTATCGTCTCCGACAACTCAACCCAATCCGACACGGAACAGTTTATTTTGCAGTATTCGCGGCGGTGGGGAGAATCGTTGCGCTACTTCCGAAACCCGCAAGGCACCAGCGCCTCCCAGAATTTCAACTTTTGCTACGAGCGGGCGCGTGGTCGGTACACACTGATACTGCACGATGACGACTACCTGTTGCCCGGCGCCGTCGACACGTTGCTCGATGTCATCCGTGACGTTGACGAGCAGCGCGACCAGGTTCTGCTGTTCGGCGTGCGCGTGGAGGAGCTGTCAGGCAAGGTCCTACGCCGTCAGTACACGCGCAGCGACACCTTCCTGCCACCCGCCAAGGCGCTGTATCGGCTGCTCGGCGACTCGTCGCTCGTGCGCGCGCCGGGATTGGTAGTCAGGACGGACGCATTCGCCGCGGTGGGGGGGTTCCGCGCCGACGCCGAAACCGCCGACGACTTCGACATTGAGGTTCGCCTCTTCGGAAGATACGGCGTGCGCCAGTTACCGGCTGCGACTGCCGCGTACACCGTACATGCGGCTGCAGAGACGACCACCGTGTTCAACCCGCGGACCATCGCACTCATCGATAATATATTCAGCCACGCTCGGCAGTTGGGTGTCTTGGACGAGGCGACCGTCGCCCAGCGCCAGCGTCACTGGTTCCACCAATTCATCCTCGCCGGCGCATGGCGGGCACTGCGCGTCGGCGACCGAACCGCGGCGCGACAGGTGCTGTCGCTTTTCCAACTTCCATGCGTCAAAGCCCTCGGGGCGTCGCGACGCTGGCTGCCGGTGCGCCTGGTGTTCTCGTTGCTGGTCGACAACAACAGACACAACGATGGCGCTGCGCATGATGGCGACCACGACCAATCGGTAGTAAAATCGAAGCTCGAGTAGTGACCCGCCAAGCAGCGCGCATTCGCCGGTCGGCGGCAGCCACGCCAAGACCCGAGGCCCCAGCTTCACCGGGTTCAGATTGGGCCCAGATTTCGCGCCGGTTCCCCATTTCAAATTGATGACGGGAATGGCGTCAAGTATGCGAGGTGAGAAGTAGTACCGACGAAGCTGGCCTCATCGCCCTTGTTAAGTGCCCACGCTAGTTCTCTGTGCAATCTCTAGTGCGCACCCTTGCGGCTGAAAACAGCAAGCGGTGTCTGCAGCAGAACATATAGGTCGAGCCACACGGACCAGTTTCGGATATAAAACAAATCCTGTGTCTGCTGGATCGCAAGATCTCCGTTGCTGCGGCTGGTCACCTGCCACAGGCCCGTCAGTCCTGGCGGAACGCTTCGGCGCTCTCGATTGAACTGTGGATCGAAGCTGTCAAGATGGTAAGAAGGAAATGGTCGGGGACCGACGATACTCATGTCTCCGCGCATAACGTTTAACAGTTGGGGTAGTTCATCGAGACTGTTACGCCGAATGAACTTGCCGATGCCCGGCAGGACACGCGGGTCGTCCTTCAACTTGAAAAAGCGCTGCCACTCGTCGCGTGCGGCAGGGTTAGCACTTAAATATTCTTCGAGACGCTGCTCTGCATCAACGTACATACTACGAATTTTGAACACCGGTATTTGACGCCCATTTTGGCCAATCCGCCTTTGTGTGTAAAAGGCAGGGCCGGGGTCAATGACCTTAATCGCAATAGTCATCGCGGCAATGATTGGCAATGCCAAGAACAGCGCTAATCCCGCAAGGGCGATATCAATAATGCGCTTAAGCCACCGATTACGCCTTAGCTGGAGCCCGCAAGGCAATTCAATGCCCACATTGCTTCCCAAACTCCGCGTCTGCAACCACAGGCTTGGCAGCCTGTCCGTATCAAAAGCAATGAATGTCTTCCAACCGGCCACGCCCTCTCCAATGGATGACGGAGCCTCATACTGTGCTGGTTGCGTCAGCACGATGGCTTCAGGTTTGTTTTCAAAGTCCAACATCCGGGCACTGATCGAATTGGGCGGACCGCTACCACTCCGTTCTTGGATTACGCCGGCGTTGACCAAATTTAGAAGGCCAACCGGCCGGAGGCCCAGATCAGGCTGCTTCTCCAAATGCATGAAGATGGCACGTGCGCTCTCATCCGTACCGACCACGACCGTCGGGGCACCCCAGTTTGCATTGGCCATGATCTCCTGACGCACCAGAATCTCCAGATAGAAGCCAGCAGGCAGGAGCAGGATGCCCAGGATGACGGCTCCCGGAAGTGCGGTGGCGATGCTTCCTAGCAGCGCCAGCAAGAAAAGTTTTGCGGCAATGAAAAGAACTATCGCGAAGACGCGAAGTCGCAACCGTTCGAATGTTGATGGGCCCGCACCTTTATACAACCCAACGCCGAGACAGCTGGCCAGGAACAGCGGTAGTCCAAGCCCATCGATCATCGATATAGAGGAAAAGTCTGGCGAAGGCAGCATCATTGTCGTGATTGCATTTGCAATCAGCGCTGCTAAGAGAAACGAAATAGCATCGGCGAGCATGAGCCGCGCGCCGACTTTGACCCGACGCTTGGACACACCGATACCGTCCGCAAGGAGTTGGACTGCCCGAGAGGTGTAATGGTCCCGTCTTCTTGCAGTGAGGCTACTATCCGTCATGACGGTCTTCTCAATGTCTTCGAACCGCATTTTCCTCAGCCATCACGACGATCCATCGGCCTGATAGGGCTGCCGAATTGCTCCGACTTAGCGACCCTACGGACGTTCCGCGGCAAAACGCCGATTAATCTTCTCTCGTCCAACCCAATCTCCATAGATTAGCGAATGGACTTTCAATGCGAGTGCTGCCGAATAGCGGTACCGTAAAGCTTCTTTCTGACGAGTTGCTGGCTAGCCAACGAGATGAACTGCGGAATGATGGAGAGATACCGGCGCCACAATCGTCTCGGTTCGGTGACAAGGCGGAAAAACCACTCGAGGCCAGAGCGCTGCATCCAGATCGGAGCTTGAGACTTTAGCCCCGATAGAAAGTCGAAAGCTGCGCCGACGCCGATAACGATTGGAACTTCGAGCCGAGCGGCGTGTTCGGCCATCCAATATTCCTGCTTCGGCGTACTAAGGCCAACCCACAGGACGTCCGGCCGTGAGGAGTTGATTTTCTCGACAACGGCATCATCTTGTTCGCGCGTCAGAGGACAGAACGGCGGTGTGTGCGTGCCCACGACCTGGAGCGCCGGGTGCGTGTTCTGCAGTGTCTCAGCCAGCTTTTCAGCGACGCCCTCTCTGCCACCATAGTAGAATTGGCGGTAGCCGCGCTCAGCGGAGATGGCCGTGAGATGGCGCATGAGATCTGGCCCGTAAACACGCTTCGTGCGCTTGAAACCAAGCGCCCGGCAAAGCCACACGAGGGGGATGCCATCGGGAACAACAAGCCCCGCCCGATTGTGAATGTCTCGAAGCTTCTTGTCGGACTGGCTTTCGATCACCCCGTGCGCACCGGTGACACACACATAGTGCGAAGATCGCGTGGCAATCCAGGACTCGATCGTATCTAAGGCATCCGTCATGTTTATCGGGCTGACAAACACGCCTCGGATGTCCGCAATCTCGCCTCGGCGGACCATTTCAATTCGCCATTACATGATCGAATGTGTGGACGACTTTCGAATCCCGTGAGAACAGGTTGTCGAAGTAGGCAATTGTCCGCGTTAAACCTTCATCGAGATCCACCGTCGGCTTCCAGCCGAGAAGCTTTTTGGCTCGCGAAATGTCGGGGCAGCGCTGCTTGGGATCGTCCTGAGGAAGTGGCTGGAAGTTGATTGTCGAGCGGGAACCGGTTAGCTCAATGATCCTGTTTGCAAGTTCCGCGATGCTGACTTCGACGGGGTTGCCGATATTGACCGGATCGTTGGCATTTTCATCTGTATTCATGAGGCGAGTGATGGCCTCAATAAGGTCGTCAACGTAACAGAACGAACGGGTCTGATTGCCGTTTCCATAAATAGTAATCGGCTCGTTGTGCAAGGCTTGAATGATGAAATTTGAAACGACCCTCCCGTCCTCCGGATGCATGCGCGGTCCATACGTGTTGAAGATCCGAGCCACTCGAATTTCAAGCTTGTGCTGCCGGTAATAGTCATAGAATAGCGTTTCGGCGCACCGCTTGCCTTCATCATAACAGGCGCGCGGACCACGGGGGTTGACGAGCCCGCGGTAGTCTTCGGTCTGCGGGTGAACCTCGGGATCTCCGTAGACTTCGCTGGTCGAGGACTGCAAGATCCGCGCACGCAGGCGCTTGGCAAGACCCAGCATGTTGATGGCACCAATGACACTCGTCTTCGTCGTCTGCACTGGATCGTGCTGGTAGTGAATTGGTGAAGCGGGACATGCCAGATTGAAGATCTGATCGACCTCGACATATAATGGAAACGTTACATCGTGCCGCATTATTTCGAAGCGCGGGTGGCCGCTGAGTTTGTTGATATTGGATCGCCGTCCCGTGAAGTAATTATCGACGCATAGGATCTCGTTGCCTTCTCGCAGAAGTTTTTCGCATAAATGAGAACCTATAAATCCTGCCCCTCCCGTCACTAGAATACGTTTACTCATAAACCCTCCGACAGCCAAAAATGCGCTTGTAATCAATCTAGTCGTGATAACGAGCAGTTGGCGAGTTCGTATTTGTAATCAATGGTGATATCTTTGGAGGTCATTTACGCCGGGCTCATCATCCGAAAGTGGTAATGAATACGAGCCGCCTTCTTTGAGCTGGTCCGAACCAACGTGTCGATCAACTTTTCGAAATAGACCAATCCTGCCGAAGAAAATATTTCGCGTGCGTAACTCGCACTATTGTTCTTCAGCTCGGTAGATGATTTTAGCCATATTGTTCGTGTTCTTGTTTATCCTAGTTTCCGCTACGGTGCAGCCGACCAAGCCGCTTTCAATATGGGCTCGGTCGTTAGCTGCAAATTCGCTTCAGCTGGAAGTTGTCATCCCTGCCAGCGGCAGGCGACATGTCGGACCGTCCGCCGCAAAGCACAAAATTAGCGAATACGACGCAATAAGGTTAATGACAATGAACTTTGGTCAATCATGTAGAGTTAATTAAAAAGAACACTTTATGAGGTGGCTTGAGATACAGTTTGCATTCGGAATTTTTGGCGAGTCTGAATGCGAACAGCTCAAAAGCGGTGCCAGCTGTCATTCGCCAGCGAATGCAGATCACGAATTAGCGGGTGGAAATCCGCCGGCATTAGAAAGCACGAGTTAGCCCTTGTGACGCCTCATATTGGCGGGGCACTGGAGTGAACGGAGGTGGTTGTGTCTTTGCCCGCAAGAGTTTACGCGATGACACTCATTCTATTGTTTCATCTGGCGACTTCGTGTTTTGCCGCTTCTGATAATGTGCGCCAGTACAGGCTTGGGATTGGTGATCGGATCAATATTAGTGTCTTAGGTGAGACCGAATTGTCCGGAGAATTGCTGATCGATGGTGCGGGAAACATTGAAATGCCGCTTCTAGGTCCGGTTCAGGTGGCCGGCAAGTCTCTTGCGGAGGCGCGCTCGCACCTCACCCAACTTCTCGAGAACGACTTCCTGAAAGATCCCCTGGTATCGGTTCGCATCAGCGAACTGCGGCCGATCTTTGTGCTGGGCGACGTCCGTATTCCAGGCCAACATCCATTCAGGTTCGGTCTCACAATTCTTAACGCGATTGCGACGGCGGGCGGTTTCGGCACTGAGCGGTCACGGCAGGGTGATGCGATAGGAAACCTTATCACCGCCGAGGAGCGTCTGAATGTTCTAAGTCGCCGTTACGTGAGCCTACTCGTCCGCCTCGCCCGGATTGAGGCCGAGCAGCGTGACGAAAAGCAGTTTGCGCTGCCAGATGTGCCGAAGTGGATGTCGCCTGTAGACATAACCGAATTAGGCGAGGGCGAGCGCGAGCGGTTGAACTCGTCGCGTCGTGCTCATGAACGTTTTCTCAAGCTCCTTCGTGACCAGAGACCTACTGTCGCGCGGGAGATCAATGCGCGCAGAGAAGAAATTTCGGCCCAGAAAGAGCTACTCCAAATCTATGAGACCCAGTTAGAACGAGTATCGTCAATCAAGCTGGCGTCGAGAATGCTCGAGCTCCGCACCCAGGTAGCTCAAGGTCGAGGTTTGCTCTCTCGGCTCAGAGGGGAGATTGCAGCGCTAGAAGAAAAGCTCGTCGGACTCGATATTCGAGCTGAGGAGGTAATAACCAAGCGACAGGAGCGCATCACCAAAGAACTTGCGGAAACCCGCGAGCAATTGAGCGAGGTGAATGCCTCTCTGCCGTCCGCGATGGAAGTCGTCGAGTTACGCCGGCGACAGGCCGGACAAATATTTGAGAACGGCGACTGGCAGGAAAGCTATGAGATTAGCCTTAAAAGTAGTCGTACCAGAGAGCTGAAAAAAATCTCCGCCGCTGATACCGTAGACGTCGAACCTGGCGATACTATTATCGTGCATATGATCAGATCGCCCCGCGGCGATCGCCGCCCGACGACGATCGACAAATATTCTCTACCTGGGTCATTGCGACAGAACCTGCCCCAGCCCGCATGGAAAGAAACCCGCCCGGGAGCCTGACGCTAATGAAATTCCAACGAATGACAACAACATGATGAATGTTCCATTTGAAAATGTTCACATTGGCAGCACGAGTCTCCGTAATCACTACGAAGATGTGGCCGCCGATATGTTTCGGTCGATCATGCGTTGGAAGTTTATGATCGCCGGTTTCGTCTTGGGAGCGATTGTGCTTGCTGCGTTGCTGGTCTCAGTATTACCGCGAACATACACTGCTCAAGCACTCATATATCCCAACATGAGTTCGACAGAGAATCGGAATCCCTCGTTATCAGCGACCATCAACGCCACCGCATTTGTAAGTAGTGAAGTACGGCGCATCGGATCACAGGAGAACACCATTGGCGTCGTTAGGAGGCTCAAGCTCGATACCAACCCGGCCTTTATATCAGAGCCGAGCGGCTTTGATATACTGCGTAAGCTGAAAACAATGGTCATGCCCGAAACGGTCCATGCCACTAAACTCGCTCGTGCCGTTGCTAGATTGCGAAGCCGGCTTCAAATTGAGAGTCAAGGCCGCACGTATGTCATTGCTGTCCGCTATACCGCAAATAGCCCGGAATTCGCCGCCGCCGTCGTAAATGCCGTTTTGTTCGAGTACCTGCACGCAAAGGAAAAGGACCGCAGAACGCGGGAGGTGCATGCGGCAGAGAACGAGCTTTTGCAGCTTTCGACGCTTTACGGCAAGCGTCATCCGCGCCTCGCCCAGGCTGAGGCAAAACTCGCTAGTGCAAAGCGCAAACTCCAGCTCGCTGTCGATAATCCCTATTCGTACCAAAGCGATTGGTTCGTACTCGCCGAACCTAATGATACGCCATCGGGACCCGCTGGTAAGTCGATATTGGGCATCGCATCGATCCTTGGGCTTGTGGTCGGCACGTGCGCCGCAATTTTGCTCGGTCGTCGCGACAATGGCTTTAAAACCTCTGACGAGGTAAGCGCCCACACCTCTACCCATTGCATCGGCTTGGTTCCGCCGATCTTGGGCCACGAGAACCCAGCTAGGGCCGCCCAGCTGCCGAGTGTCAGCGAAGCGTTGCGCGCCGTTGCCATCGCAGCCGGCCTCGACGCAAGCAAAGCCTTGAACAAGGTTGTCATGTTTACGACGATCGATCGACCGGAAAGCGCTGTACGCTTTACGGAAGCCCTCGGCCGAGTACTCGTGAGGGGCGGTCAGAGGGTCCTGTTCGTCGACGCTAGCCCGAGGAATGCCCGCACCAACAGCGCAGATGCCCTTTGCGATGGAGCCGTGACGCTTAACGACGTCTTGGCCGATGAAGAGAGAGCACGGACCTTCTTTGAAGCGAGCGGAAATAACGAGATAGCGGTTCTCAAAACCGCTCGGAAAAGTGAAACCGGTGATGACGATTTCTTCGCCATTCGCTCAGGGCCTCTATCAAAGTTTATTGCCGCCGCGCGGCAACACTACAATGTTGTGCTCATCGCGTCGCCGCTGATGTTGTGCCCCGCCGACACGGCTCTCATCGGCCGCGAGTCTGATGTTAGGCTGTTTGTCGTGCGCTGGAGTAGCACGTCGAGGAAAGCTGTCAATTCTGTAATCAAGCGGCTACGCAACTATGGAGTGGAAGTCAACGGCGTCGTGCTCACCGATGTGAAATATCTTCGACGCGGCTCCATTGTAAACGTCTAGAGCAAGCATAATCCTGATGTCAGCGTGTCCGGAGCCGTCAATGTTTTTTGTCCCATCGCGTTGGGCAGATCGCCTAAAGCCGCCATGAATGAAGCGTTTTGCGGCCCCTGCAGCATGCGCCTGGGTCTGCTATGAAACTAAGAGCGTCGATACTGATAATCGATTCAGGCCGACGCGATACCTACAAAAAGAACCAGCTCTCAACGTTTTGAGCGAATTGTAACTGTCAGAGTCTCGCTTCGAACGCGACGCGGGTATCGAACACGACCCTCAGGGCCGTACGGCGAGTTTTACATGTCCGGATACGCAATCCCCGCCTACAATCCGTCCCGCACAGCGAGCGAAGCATACCTTATGTTGCTCGGTGGCGTTCTCTTTGGCTACGCAATGATTGGTAAAGGGTTTGCCTATATCGGAATGCCCCCGTTGTTTATCGGCGAAGTAGCGTTGCTTCTTGGCATCGTTGTCCTTCTTAGAACCGGCTGTTTATTTGCTTCGATGGCGACGTTGCCTGCGGTGTTGCTCACCGTGACGATGACGTGGGTGCTGATTAGAACAGTCCCCTACATCTCGCAATATGGCTTCAACGCTGCGCGCGACAGTGTCATTGTAATGTATGGCATCTTCGCGTTCATCGTGATCGCTATGTTGTTGGAGGATCCTGGCCGAATTCGGACGATAACGCAGCGTTATTTGATATTCACGGGAATCTACGTTTTTTGCATGCCACTCGTGGCGTCGTATTCGCATTTCCTGAGAGACTTTATCCCATCGATGCCAGGGTATGTCGGCGTGCCCATGCTTCAGGTGCGTGCCGGCGAAATTGCAGCGCATTTGTGCGGCGCTACGGTTTTCGCCATGGTTGGTTTTCGTAAGGCGACGCTTCTCTGGACTCTGGCGCTTGTCGCTACGCTAGTGATCGTATCGGCGCTCAGCCGCTCAGCAATGCTTTCCGCGATCGTGCCTATATGTTTTGCCGCGTTAATGCTTGGCCACTGGCGCAAATTGATCATTATCGTAATTGGCGCAGGCTTTTTGTTCTCACTTTCATATGCCATTGAGAAAATCGTCGCAGAACCGAGTGACCCACCTCATATCACCACACCTCGAGAGGCCATTGGTTCAGAAGACCGCCTCGTCATGCCGAGTCAGATTGCAGACAACGTTCTAAGCCTCTTCGGCGAGGGCAGTGAAGGGACTGAGAGCACTTCGGAATGGCGTCTGCAATGGTGGGATGTCACCTTAGAAGACACGGTTTTTGGTGAACATTTCTGGGCCGGTCGAGGCTTTGGGGTGAACTTGGCAGAGGCGCACGGTCTACAGCAGAATCCGCTCGAGCTCCGACCCAACAGAAGTCCGCATAATGCGAGCATTACAATGCTGGGGCGCGCCGGCGTGACGGGCCTTGTGCTTTGGATTATGTTATCAATTAGTTGGTCTTGGTCGGTCCTGCAGGCGATGTTCGATGCCCGGCGTCGCGGTAGCACGGATTGGGCGAACCTGTTCTTGTTCGTATTTTGCTATGCGCTGGCCATGCATATCGACGCAAGCCTCAACGTGGCGTTAGAGAACCCAATGTCAGGCATCTGGTTCTGGTGCCTGTTCGGCTTCGGTCTCGGTGCGGTCATGATCTATCGAGCCCAGCCGCGCGAGCATGACGAGGCAAATCGGCCGTTCGAAAAGGATGGGCTTGTTCAGCGTCTGCACCCGTGAAATCTATACGATTACAGAAAAATCTATACGCGTTCATTCCCGTGTGGCCCATCGGGCGGCCTCACTACAGTGCTCTTCGTCGATCGCGGGGCACAGGTCAGGCTCTTCTTCGGACCCTGAGATGACTCCCATTCCGCTATGGATCGGCGTGGGCAGGCACGTCTCTCTCCCAGCCAAAACTGATCTTGATCGCAGGTCGTGGCGAGAAATCCTTCTTGGTGACCTGGACGGCATCGAAGCTGCTTCTGTGCCAGACCAAGTTGCTGGGTCTGCAGAGATTGAAGTAATTGGAGGCTTCGAGCTTCAATCCGGTGGAATTAGGCGAGCCCGCCCAAACGAGGCCATTTGACATTGGTTTCCCGCGGCCCTGGTCTACGCAGATGTTATCCCTGGCACGTGTGCGGCGGAAGGTAATCTCGTGCCCGGGATAAGCTGAAAACGAGCCATTGCCCTGCGCGACCGTATCCACATCCTCGACCAAACCGTATCGTGAATATTCGAACATAACCCCAACGCTCCAAGGACTATTATTCCCGTCTAGCAATCCCCGCCTAATGACGCAATGATCACTGTAATAAATTGAAATGTTGTCTGCCGACCTTGTAACATTCGGATCGTTGATCACAGAAAAGTCTTCCAGCGTGCAATTCGGACTCTTATCAAATTGTACCAATTGACCGCGCGGGTCGGGGCCTCGAAAATTGTAACCTTCGATGTAGCTTAAATGAGCGTGCATACTTTCCAGCACATAAACGCCGGCAGAGCCGCCCCTCAGGCGAGCATTCGCGATCCTGAGGCCATCAGAATGATTGCAGGAGATGTTGTTTTCTTTTGCTGAATTGGTTCGCGCGCCTGTATGAATTATGGACACGTTTTCTATGACGAGACCAGGGGCATGATTGCATGATATGCCGTGTGCGCCTTCGTGAAATATTTCGACATTCCGGATCACAACATTGGACAAATTACGCACCAGGATACCGGGCTCGTTCACTGCCTCTATACGCAGGCCCTCGATTATCTGGCTGTCACGTGTCGCAACCATCGGCGCAGAGTTATCTAATTCACAAATCTCAGTGTCGGGATCGCATGTTTTTCGGGTATCATCGACCTGTGAGGATGCTGTTGAATGGGTACAAATAATAATTGTGACCAGGCTCAGAAGGGTGGAAAACGAGGCCGTTCCCATCTTTCGCACAGTTGCTTCCTCCACTGAGCTGCCGCATTTCTCCATCGCGCTTGCGGGCCGCTCATCACCCCACCACGATTGCCTGCTACAGGCAAGCGATGGTCAACGAGCTAATCTTTCCGCAGCACAATGAGAAAGATGCAAAAAATCGGTATTGGAAGATTATTGTTCCAAATACAAAAAAATCCCTACAACCAATGAGATCTGAGAAATTGGTTAAAGTACATTACCGATGCGCCATTACACTAATTGGCCTGCACGAACTGGTCGGACTTCGCCGCCATTTTGGTCGAGACAACACAAGACGAGGCCTCTCTATTTCTGACGAAGAGTACAAATCTCGGACGCCAGAATTTTGCCCATGACACGGTGCCCAGTAGCATTCATATGTCCATAGCCGAAGCCAGTGTTGGCAAAGCCGTGAAAGTGACGCTGCTTAGCCTCATTCTGCATACGTTCGACCAACGTGATAACGGGAAAGCCGGCAGCTTTTCCAATCTCGGAGATTCTACGCTCTGGATACCTCAAATCTTCAACGCCGAGTTCGGCTTTAATTGCATCTCGATAGGCTGTGTCGGGATGCGTCTGGACTGCTTCCGGAATGGTGGCTAGCATAAATTCCGCGCCATCTTTGCGAACTCGATCGTTAAGATCGGTGAGCAGGGCAGCTGTGAGTCGCCACGAGGCTTCCATATCAGGATTGGCCGGGGA
>Ga0307428_1001092_pt1 | contig 14267 bp, 16 predicted proteins | sample SalMarWE160240MG_FD_202161 | JGI IMG/M metagenome (GOLD analysis project Ga0307428, IMG submission 202161) | Salt marsh sediment microbial communities from the Plum Island Ecosystem LTER, Massachusetts, United States - WE1603-240 | ecosystem: Environmental > Aquatic > Marine > Intertidal zone >...
TGCTCTTGCTGGCCATCCTAGTCTTCTGGGAGGCGCGCGTGATATTGCTCTTGCTCGTGGTGGTGATTGCGTCGGTCGGCTCCCATATGCCATCCCGCTACCGCCACTATTCTGTGCTCCATCGCCGAGTGATTGAGGCAGGGGAACCGCTTCGCCCTACACTGCCCAGCGTGAACCCGGAAGGGACGGTTGTCGGCGCTTTCGAAAGGACAGGCCCTCATAACGATTAGGGAAGGAGAGAGCGCTCACGGGGTGACATAGCCGAGGAGGATCCATGGGGAAGCTACCTCCGGCCTATACAAAGTTTCAAGAGGAGTTCCGTCGGGTCTGGTCGGCTTACGACCGCCTGGGGACAGCAGTTCATCAGGAAGGGCCTCTGGAGCCGAAAGTGCGCGAGCTGGTCAAGCTGGGGATCGCCATCGGCGGGCGTCTGGAGGGGGCCGTGAAAGCGCACACCCGCCTGGCTCTTGAGCAGGGTGCTTCGGTTAACGAGATCCGTCACGTGGCGCTCATGGCCATTACGACAGTGGGATTCCCGACGGCGATGGCAGCCCTGACGTGGATCGAGGACATTGTCTCGAAAAGACGAGTCGCAAGGAAGAGGCGATAGGCTGGCGGCTTATCAGGGCTGAATCTTACACGTGGAAAGGAGGGGAGAGGCTTGGGAGGCGTGAACGAACACAAGGGCCATCTCGTCATCATGATCGGCGCGGGCCCCGCCGCCCTGTATGCGACCGCCAAGCTCGCCGACCAGGGGCACACCGTCCTGATCCTGAACCGGGACCTCAAACCGGGCGGGCTCGCGGAGTATGGCATCTACCTGTCGAAACACCATATGAAGGAGGGCCTACGCAAGCAGTTTCGGAAGATCCTGGCCGAGCCCCGGGTACTGTACTTCGGGGGCGTCCAGGTGGGGACCGCCGGGGCGATCCGCTTGAGCGAGCTGCAGGATTGCAAACCCAGCGCCCTCGTCGTCGGGGCCGGGGCCCAGGGGACCAAGTCGTTAGGCGTGCCCGGGGACGCCGGCCCGGCGGTGTATCACGCCAAAGACCTCGTCTACCATTACAACCGCCTCCCCCCCTTTAGCGCCCAAGCGTTTCCCATGGGCCGCCGCGTGGCCGTCATCGGCATCGGCAACGTCATGGCGGACATCGCCAACTATCTGATCGCCATCCGCCAGGTCCCGGAGGTCATCGCCGTGGCGCGGCGCGGCCCCGTGGAGCGCAAATACGACGACCGCGAGATGCGCCCCATCGCCTGGCATTACGACCAAGCCGCGCTCAAGCAAGAACTGGAGCGCATCCGCCCCCGCCTCGCCCCCCTCGGCCAGGACATGGACGCCCAATACACGGCGCTGACCAAGGACTGTCACGTCGAGCCGAAGGCGGGCCGGGGGCCGTCGCGCTTTCGCTTTCGCTTTCTCTCCTCCCCGAAGGCGATCGTCCGCGATGCCGCCGGGCGCGTGGTCGGCATGGAGGTCGAGGAAAACACCTTGGAGGAGCGCCGGGGCCAACTGGCCGCCAAGGGCCTGGGCGAAACCACCGTCCTCCCCGTGGACACGGTGGTCTTTGCCATCGGGGACGTGGTGGATCTCGATCTCGGCCTCACCCCCGCCAAAGGCGCCTGGGGCTATGCGACCAATCCCACCCCGGATCCGGAGGATCCGGCCGCCGCCCCGTATCAAGCCTATGATCCCCAGGCCGCGCGGGTCCTCGAGGGCGTCTTTGTCATCGGCTGGTCGCGTAACGCCAGCGACGGGGTCGTCGGCAAGGCGAAACTCGATGGAGAAAAGGGGACGGCGGTGGTCAATCGCTACTTGGCGCATCGCCCCCCGCTTGCTCACCGGGAGATCTACCAGCGGATCGGGACGATCTATCACCGTATTCGGGAGCAATCGGTCCCGATCGTCCATAAGGGACTGTGGCGGATCTTGGAGCGGGTCGAGCGGGAGGAGGCGAAAAAGCGGGGACTCGAGGAGTTCAAGTACGGCGCCAACGACGAGATGCTCCAGCGCATCGAGGAAAGGATAGTACGGAGGTCGTGAAGATCGGGCAGTGGAGGCACTGACCTCGATGGTACGCGAGGTCGTTTAACCCACGCGTGGAACGGGGCCATCGAGGTGAGGTGCTTCCAGTTCGGGGACAGCATTATCAAGAATATGACGTAGGCGGGTCCGACGTCCGAAGTGTGAAGTCCAATGTCTGAAGCGGGGTTCCTGGAGGGCATCGGACGTCGGACGGCGGACATCGGACGCGAGGAGGGGATCATGGGAAAAGACACATTGACCATCACCGATAATCGCACCGGCAAGACCTACGAGATTCCGATCCAGTACGGCACGTATCCAACGTATGGAGCGTCCATTCGGGGAACCGATCTTCGTCAGATTCGGGTGTCCGACGACGACTTCGGGCTGCTGAGCTACGATCCCGCCTTCATGAACACGGCCTCCTGTAAGAGCGCGGTCACCTTCATCGACGGGGACAAGGGGATCCTGCGATACCGGGGCTACCCCATCGATCAGTTGGCCGGGCAAAGCACGTTCCTCGAGACCGCCTATCTCATCATCCATGGGGAGCTGCCCACGCGCAAGCAACTGGACGAGTGGGTCTACCACATCACCCACCACACGATGATTCACGAGAACATCAAGAAGTTCATGGAGGGCTTCCACTACGACGCCCACCCGATGGGGATGCTGGTGGGGACGGTGGGGGCCCTTTCGACGTTTTATCCGGAAGCGAAGAACATTTTGGACCCGGCCAACCGCCAGAAGCAGATCTACCGCCTGATCGCCAAGATGCCGACACTCGCGGCCTTCGCCTACCGGCACAGCCTGGGGATGCCGTACGCCTACCCGGACAACGACCTCAGCTACAGTGGCAATTTCCTCAGTATGCTATTGAAGACGACGGAGTTGAAGTACAAGCCGGACCCGGTGTTGGCGAAGGCTTTGGACGTGCTGTTCATCCTCCACGTGGATCACGAGCAGAACTGCAGCGCCAACGCCATGCGCAGCGTGGGCAGCTCCCAAGTGGATCCCTTCTCTGCAGTCGCCGCCGCATCGGCGGCCCTCTATGGCCCGCTGCACGGCGGGGCAAACGAAGCGGTGCTCCGGATGCTGCGCGAGATCGGCTCGAAGGAGAAGATTCCCGAGTTCGTCAAGAAGGTCAAGGCGCGCGAGGCACTCCTCATGGGCTTCGGGCACCGGGTGTACAAGAACTACGATCCCCGGGCGAAGATCATCCGGGAGACGGCGGAACAGGTCTTCGCGGTGACCGGGCGCAACCCCCTGTTGGACATTGCGCTGGAGCTGGAGCGGATCGCGTTGGAGGACGAGTTCTTCGTCCAGCGGCGGCTGTACCCGAACGTCGATTACTATTCGGGGATTATTTACCAGGCGATGGGTTTTCCAGTGGACATCTACCCGGTGCTCTTCGCCATCGGCCGGACGCCGGGTTGGATTGCTCAGTGGCAGGAAATGCTGACCGATTCCGACCAGAAGATTTCCCGGCCGCGGCAGGTGTATGTCGGGTCGGATCAGCGTAATTACGCGCCGGTCGAGTTGCGAAAGTAGGGAGACAGAGCGAAAAGCATGGACAAAAAAACGGCTGAGGGCTGTAAAGTCTACACCACGGACAAGGTGACGATAAAGGTCCTGGAGGAGTGGTGTAAGGGCTGCGAGATTTGTGTCGACGTGTGCAAAAAGCACTCCCTCGCCATGGATATTCGAGGAAAGGTGAAGGTCGTGAATCTGGAAGCCTGTAATAAGTGCCTCCTGTGCGACCTCCTGTGCCCCGATTTCGCCATCTCCGTCGAATGACGGCGAAGGGGAGGAACGTGCAAGGGAAAAGTTGTTTGATGCAGGGAAACGAGGCGTGTGCTGAGGCGGCCGTCGTCGCCGGTTGTCGCTTTTTTGCCGGCTATCCGATTACCCCGTCGTCGGAGATCGCCGAAGAATTGGCGAAACTCCTCCCGCGGGTGGGCGGAAAGTTCATCCAGATGGAGGACGAGATTGGCGCCATGGCGGCGTGCATCGGGGCGTCCATCGGGGGCTCTAAGACAATGACCGCGACGAGCGGCCCCGGCTTTTCATTGAAGCAGGAGAATCTGGGGTTTGCGGTCTACACCGAGATCCCCTGCGTTGTGGTGAACGTTATGCGGGGGGGGCCGAGCACCGGCCTCCCCACCTCTCCTGCGCAGGGGGATGTGATGCAGGCTCGGTGGGGGACTCACGGCGATCACCCGATGATCGTGCTGGCTCCCGCCTCTGTGAGAGAGATCTACGATCTGACCATCAAGGCCTTCAACCTCTCGGAGCTCTGTCGCACGCCGGTGATCCTGCTCTACGACGAGATCATCGGACACATGCGCGAAAAGGTGGAGATTCCCGATCCGTCGCAGTTCAGAATCATTGAGCGCAGGAGCCCAACCTGTTCTCCTGAAACATATCTCCCGTACAAGGGGGGCGAGGATGATGTCCCACCTTTCATTCGTTTCGGCGAGGGGTTTCGCTACCACATCACCGGATTGGCGCATGACGAGCGAGGATTCCCCACCCAGAATCCCCGGATCGTCGAGGCGAAGCAGTGGCGTCTCCACCGAAAGGTGGAGCGGCGCCGGGAAGAGATCGTTTCCCATGAAGCCTTCCACCTCGACGACGCGGAGGTCGCCGTCTTGGCGTACGGCGTCACGGCCCGGTCTGCAAGGGCAGCCGTCAGAATGGCCAGGAGCCAAGGCATCCGGGTCGGCCTCTTCAGGCCTATCTCCTTGTGGCCGTTCCCGGATCTGGAGGTCGAAAAGCTGGCCGGACAGGTGAAAGCGATCATCGTCACCGAGATGAACCTCGGGCAGGTGATTTACGAGGTTGAGCGGGTGGTCCGAGGCGCGGCGAGCATTGTGGCGTACCAGAAGGCGAGTGGGGAGCCCATTCATCCTGAAGAAATCCTCTCCGCCGTGAAGGGGGTATGTTAATGTTTGATTACGAACAGTATTTTCGGAAGGAGATGATGCCCCACATCTGGTGCAAAGGCTGCGGGAATGGCATTATCCTGAAAGCCCTGCTCCGCGCGATCCATCGCCTGGAACTCTCGAAAGATCGCATCGCGATGGTGTCGGGGATTGGCTGTTCCAGCCGGCTGACGGGCTACGTGGATTGCAACACCCTTCATACGACGCACGGCCGGCCGCTCGCCTTTGCCACCGGATTGAAACTTGCCAGGCCCGACCTGACCGTGATCGTCATCACGGGGGATGGGGACGGCCTTTCGATCGGAGGCAATCATCTGATTCACGCGGCGCGGAGGAATATCGATCTCACCTGTCTACTCTTTAACAACCAGATCTACGGGATGACGGGAGGGCAGGCGGCCCCGACGACGCCGGAGGAACTCTTCTCCACCACGAGCCCCTACGGGAACATCGAGGGCCACTTTGACTCGTGCCGTCTCGTTCAAGGCGCGGGGGGGACGTTTGTGGCGCGGGGGACGGCGTTTAGAACGATCCCCTTGGAAAAGCTCATCGTCGAGGGGATTCAGCATAGGGGATTTTCGTTCATCGAGGTCATGACCACGTGCCCGGAGATTCACGGGCGGAGGAACAAGCTCGGAACGCCGGCTGAGATGCTCCAGGCCCTGGCAAAGTCCACCCTGCCGACCGGCGTTGTGCACAAGGCCGAGGCACCCGAGTACACCGCAGCCTACGAGGAAGTCATTGCCAAAGCCCAAGGACGCATGTAGCCGCCAAAATTTCGAATTTCGACATTCGAATTTCGAAATGGGTCGATCGCCGGTCATCGGAGACAGGCCGAGCGACGAGTGGAGATAAGGATGAGGTACGAAATTCGGTTGAGCGGCGAAGGAGGCCAAGGGATCATTCTGGCTGGGATCATCCTCGCCGAGGCGGCCATCCACGATGGCCGGAACGCGATTCAGACCCAGGTCTACGGGCCTGAGTCACGGGGCGGGGCAACCAAGGCGGAGGTCATCATCAGCGATGAGGAGATCGACTATCCCAAGGCCGGACGGATTGACCTCCTCCTCGCTCTGACTCAGGAGGCGTGCGACAAATACTGTGGAGACCTGAAGGAGACTGGCACGCTCATCGTGGACTCTTCAGAGGTAGTCAACCTTCCTTCGGGAGGATTTGCGACGCTGCGCCTTCCCATTCTCGAGACCGCGAAGGAAAAGGTGGGGAAGGCCGTTGTGGCCAACATCGTCGCCTTGGGCACGGTTGCTGCTCTCTCTGATGTCATTGCGAGAGAAGCCATGGAGAAGGCAGTCTCGGCCCGGGTCCCGAAGGGGACCGAGGAGCTAAACCTCAAAGCGCTGACGGCGGGGTTCGAACTCGCCGCCAGTGAGAGGGGGATTGGACGAACATCGGACGGATACAGATAGAAGAGCGGAGGGAAACATGGGAAGGCCAAAGATCAGCATCATCGGCGCAGGTGCCGTGGGCGCGACCGCTGCGCACTGGGCAGCGTCCAAGGAACTCGGGGACATCGTTCTTACAGACATCATTGAGGGGTTGCCCCAGGGGAAGGCGTTGGACTTGTGGGAGGCTGGTCCGGTCGAAGGCTTCGATAACCGGATCGTGGGAACGAATAGCTATGAGGAGACGAGGGATTCCGATGTCGTGGTGATCACGGCGGGAATACCCAGAAAGCCAGGTATGAGCCGGGAGGATCTCCTCGCCACGAACAAGGCCATTATGGGACAGGTCGTGGAGGAGGTGGTCAAACGTTCACCGAATGCGTTCCTCATCATCGTGAGCAACCCGTTGGATACGATGACCTATCTGGCGAAGCACGTGAGCGGCTTTCCGAAAAACCGCGTCATGGGGCAGGCCGGAGTGTTGGACGCTTCCCGGTTTCGGGCGTTTGTGGCGGACGCGCTGCAGGTCTCCGTGGAAGATACGTCGGCCCTCGTCTTAGGAGGGCACGGAGATGAAATGGTGCCGGTGCCGCAGTACTGTACGGTTGCCGGTATCCCCGTCGCGCAGCTCTTGCCCAAGGAGAAGCTCGACAAGATCGTGGAGCGGACCCGAAAGGCGGGGGGCGAGATCGTGGCGTTGCTCAAGACGGGAAGCGCCTTCTTCTCCACCGGGGCGGCCGTGATTCAGATGGTGGAGGCGATCCTGAAAGACAAGAAACGGGTCCTCCCCTGTTCTGCCTACCTCGAAGGGGAATACGGCCTCCGCGATATTTACTTCGGCGTTCCCGTGAAGCTGGGCGCGGCGGGAATCGAGAAGGTGATCGAAATCGAATTGAGTACAGAGGAGCAGGCAGCCGTCAAGCGCTCTGCCGAGGCCGTGAAAAAAAGCATCACCGGCCTTGGTCTATAGCGGAGACTGAGAGCTGTCCCGCCCGCGGAACAGAGGAGCAGATGAGGAATCTGGGAGGGCGCGGTGGCAGCTCACGCCTTGGGCGCGAGAGGGCCTTCGGAGCGGAGGCAGCATGGCGCTGTTCGGACATGAAGCGAAGATCGAAAGGAACGGATAAGAAAGATTTGGTGAAGACCGGGAGCAGTCAGCTGCGTCGGATCCTGGTGGTCGAGGATGACGAGGATATGCAGGAGAACCTCCGGCGTATCCTGGTTGGTTCCGGATATGTGGTCTGTCTAGCCCGAAACGGCGCCGAGGCCGTGGCCCTCCTCGAATCACAACCGTTTCATCTGGTCCTCACCGATTTAATGATGCCGGCGATGGGAGGACTGCAGCTCTTGGCGGAGATCCGGCGGCGTGAGCGGAACCTGCCGGTCGTCCTTCTGACCGCCTTTGGTGACCGGCACACCTTTATGAAAGCCACAGAGATGGGGGCCGTTGACTTTCTCACGAAACCCTTCCGGGCCGACTTTCTCTTGGACCTGATCCAGAAAATCCTCGCGGACCATTCCAGGCGGTGAACGAACGCAGGGAAAAGGGATGGCCAAGAGCGCAGATGTGATCGTTGTTGGCGCAGGCGTCGTGGGCTGCTCGGTGGCGTACCATCTGGCGCAGAAGGGCGTCAACAAAGTGCTCGTTCTCGATCGCGGCTCAATTGGCGGCGAGGCCTCGGGCGCGGCGGCTGGCATGCTCGCCCCGCAATGTGAGGCCGCGGGCCCAGGGCCCTTTCTCGATTTTTGCCTTGCGGCGCGCCGATACTACGAACTGATAGCGCCCAAGCTGAAGGACCTCACCCGAATCGACATCGAGTATCTGCGATGGGGGATTCTGTACCTCCTTGACGAGGAGGGGGATGAGGCAGCGGAGGGGCGGTACCGCTGGCAAACCGAATTGGGGCTGGATGTGGAGCGGCTGACCGCGTACGAGGTCGGCGAGCTCGAGCCAGGGCTTACCAAAGAGATTGGGGGAGCGCTTTTCTTCCCCGGCGATCATCACGTGAACAATTCGGAACTCACACGGGCGTTGGCGGAGGCAACTCGAATTCTCGGGGTCGAGATCGCTGAGGAGAGTCCCGTCACCGGGTTCGTCTATCAAGAAGACAGAGTCGCGGGCGTCCGAACTGCAAAGGAAATCTATACGGCCTCCCATGTCATTCTGTGTGCCGGTGCCTGGTCCGGCCTGCTCGGGGCTCCCCTGGGGCGCCGGATCCCTGTCGAGCCCGCGCGCGGGCAGATGCTCTGCGCGGAGCTGGCGGAACCGCCCCTGCGACATCCAGTGTGGGGCAAGGGGGGCTACTTGGTCCCTCGGCTGAACGGCGAGCTCATCGTGGGAAGCACCGTCGAGTACGTCGGGTTTGAGAAGACCGTCACCCTGGACGCGATCCATCGTTTGAGTGAGTTGACCCTGTCGCTTCTTCCTGGACTTGCCCAGCAACCATTTACCAGGGCCTGGGCCGGTTTTCGCCCGCACGCCAAGGATGGGCTTCCCATCATTGGTCCCCTCGAGGGACTCGACGGCCTCTCCATCGCCACTGGTCACTTTCGGAATGGCATCCTCCTTGGTCCTTTCACAGGCCGGCTAGTGGCGGAAATGATCCTGGATGAGCCCGTCTCGTTTTCCCTCGATGCCTTCAGTCCACGACGCTTTGGCCTTTGACGTCCGAGCTGCACACTAGAATGCTAGGAGGCGACAATGGGAGCGTCCCAGCATACTAGCTTCCTCGCATTGGAGCGGTGTTTATGCGTGATCTCACACCCGAAATGCTAGCCGCATATCTCGAGTCTCTTCTGGGAGAACCCGTTCAGGTCATTGGTCTCAGCCCCTTGGGGGAGCCCCTTCAAGCGGGGGCCATCAAGGGCTACGGGTACGGGGAGCCGGTCCAGGTGGAGTACGAAGTGTCTGGCCAGCGGCACCGCGCGGTGGTGGAGACCATGCACCCGGGGCCCTTCGGACACGAGCACATGGCGGATCGGGCCCAAGCACTTTTATGGGACCACTCGGCCTTCAACCGCCTCCCGCGACACGTCCGCTCTCTGGACGTGGGCGCCTTTCAGCGGGACGGGGGACTGCTCTCATTGGGAAGGGCGGAGGAGCTGTTTGTCCTCATGGAGTACGTGAAGGGCCAGGGGTATTCTCACGACCTGACGCGGCTGCGGGACGACGGCCGGCTCACCGATCTGGACCTGGCCCGGGCAGACGCTCTCTGTGACTACCTCCTGCAGATTCACCCCGTCCCCGGCCCCGATCCAGGGTTGTACGTCCGGCGTCTCCGGGAACTAGTCGGCCACGGGGAGTGCATCATGGGGCTGACCGACAGCTACCCGGCCCGGTTCGGATTCATTACATCGGCGTTGTTGGAAGCCATTGAACACCGGGTGGTTGCCTGGCGATGGCGGCTGAAAGGGCGGGCCTACCGGCTTCGACAGGTCCACGGCGACTTTCACCCGTGGAACATCCTGTTCCGCGAGGGGACGGACTTCCAAGTCCTGGATCGCGCCCGGGGAGAATGGGGAGATCCGGCGGATGACGTGACCTGCCTCACCATGAATTACCTTTTCTTTTCTCTGCAGCGGAGCGGGCGGCTCGAGGGACCCTTCGAGACCGTGTTCCACCGATTCTGGGATCGGTACCTGGCGAAGAGCGGCGACCGCGAGATACTCGAGGTGGCGGCCCCCTTTTTCGCCTTCCGGGGTCTCGTCATGGCGAGCCCGCTCTGGTATCCCTCGCTGTCCGACGAGGTTCGACGGAAGCTCTTTGCCTTCATGCGGGCCGTCCTGGACACCGAGGTCTTTGATCCGTATCTGGTGAATGCCTATTGCGGGGCATGAAGTGCAACCGGGCTTTGCGGTGTGGATCACGGGCCTGCCGGCCTCGGGAAAGTCCACCATAGCCGGGGCCCTCGTCCGGGAGCTGTCATCCCGGGGGGTAAACGCGGCGGTGTTGGAGTCTGACGCCCTCCGTCGCGTCTTGACTCCCCGGCCCGCGTACACTGAGGAAGAGCGGGATGTCTTTTACGGGGCCATGATCTTCATGGGGCGACTGCTCGCCGGGCATGGGGTCGCCGTGATCTTTGACGCAACGGGGCATCGCCGAGCCTACCGAGACCGCGCCCGGCAGCAGATTGTTCGTTTTGTCGAGGTATATGTTGATTGCTCCCTCGACGTGTGCGCGGCCCGGGACCCGAAGGGAATTTACCGAAGGGCGCGGGAGGGAGCAGCGATCACTGTCCCCGGGATGCAGGTGGCGTACGAGCCTCCGGAGAAACCGGAGGTGGTCGTGCATGGTGATCGGGAAAACCCGGAGGAGGCCGCTCGGCGGGTGGTGGATACGCTGGTGCAGAAAGGATACCTGGCGGGCTGAGAGCCGTGGACGAGATCCATATCCAAACTATGAGCGGCCCGACCGCAGCGGAACTCGACGTCGAGATCGTGGAGCGCAAAGGGCTAGGGCATCCCGACACGATCTGCGATGCAGTGATGGAGCGAGTATCCTTGGCCCTTTGCCGTGAGTATGTCGAACGGTTCGGCGCCATCCTGCATCACAACTGTGATAAGGGACTCCTGATGGCAGGCCAAGTGCAGCGTCGATTCGGGGGGGGACGGGTGCTGGAGCCGATGCGTCTCGTCGTCGGTGACCGCGCGACGTGGAGGGTGGGAAAGGAAGAGATCGACGTGGCCGCGGTCGCAGTCGAGGCGGCGAAGACGTGGTTCCGGGAGAACCTGCGCCGGGTGGACCCGGACCGACATCTCAGGTACCAAGTGGAATTGAAACCCGGCTCCGAAGAGCTCGTGAGTTTGTTCCTGGAAAGAAAGGGCGTGCTTGGTGCCAATGACACCTCGGCGGCTGTGGGCTATGCTCCTCTCAGTGACACCGAACGACTGGTCCTTGAGGTCGAGCGCCATCTCAACTCGGCTCCACTAAGGCGCGCTTTCCGGAAACCGGGGAGGACGTCAAGGTCATGGCGGTTCGCACGGGCAGGCGGGTAGATGTCACTGTCGCCATGCCAATTCTGGACGAGTACGTGGAGAGCGAGGCACAATACTTCCGCCGAAAGAAGGAAGTGCACGAGGCCCTTCTCGCCCATGTCCGGGATCTGCTGCAGGATCTTCAGGAAGTCACGGTCAGCATCAACGCGCTCGATCGCCGAGGGGTGGGGATGGCGGGCATGTACGTCTCGGTCCTCGGAACCTCCGCGGAGGATGCGGACTCGGGGGAGGTGGGCCGTGGTAACCAGGTCAACGGCCTGATCGCGCTGAACCGTCCCCGCGGTTCGGAGGCGGCGGCCGGGAAAAACCCGGTGAGTCACGTGGGGAAGATTTACAGTGTCCTGAGCCATCTGCTGGCGAACCGAATCCATGCCGAAACTCCCGGGGTGCGCGAGGTGGTGGTGTGGCTCTGCAGCCGGATCGGCGAGCCCGTTGATCAGCCACAAACCGCTTCGGTGCAGGTCCACCTGGAGCCACGCGTCACCATCTCGGACCTGGCTGGCCCGATTCGTCAGCTGGTGAAGGAGGAGCTCGACCGCATCTCGATCTTCTGCGAGGAACTCGCGCAGGGGCGTTACCCAGTGTGTTAGCGAGAATCCACTCGAATACTCTCTTGACAGGAGGAGAATACTCTTATATTATTACAGCACTACCGTAAGGCATGAGGTTAAAGGGCGCCACGGACGCGCCAACAAACATCGGCCATGATGCCTCAGGGGAGATAAGAATTCCCCGTGAGGCATTTTTGTTTCTGGGAAGAATCCCACTTTGCGCAGCCAAAGAGGCCGACCGCTTCGGCGGAGAGACGGAGGTGTCAGATGGGTAAGCAAACGGGGGCGTTAGAAGCCCGGTATACACGAGCCGGGGAAGGATTGTCGGAAGCCGACGTAAGATTTCCGGCACTCTTAGAGTCGGCGCCGGTGGCTGTCGTGATTGTGGATGGGAACCGTCGCATCGTGCATGTCAACACCAAGACCGAAAAGGTGTTCGGCTATCAACGGGATGAGCTGCTCGAGCAAACCTTTGAGATGTTGGTGCCGGATCGCTTTTGGAATGCCTATGCGCGACACCTCGCAGAGTTCCTCTTGAATCCCCGCGCCAGGCCAATGGATCTTGGTCTTGATCCGGTCGGCCGCCGCAAGGACGGAAGCGAGTTCCCTCTCGAGGTTGGTCTCAGTTACATCAGAACGCAGCAGGGGATTCTCGTGAAGAACTTCATCGTGGACATCACGGAACGGAATCGGTCAGAGCAAGCACTGACAAGCCAAATGGAGAATGTTGTATAGATCTGTTTTTGCGCTTCGAGTGAGTGGACGACCGTATCTACTGCCTGCCAGGTGTCGAGTTCCGCCATCTCCCCCTCCAGGCCCGTGTTCGAGCCAAGAGGGCGGCCCAGGGCTAAGGAAATCGCTCACTAATTTTCTCTGGACTCAACCTGCTGGCGTGCGGAGGGCGTAGGAGCGGAGCACCTTCATGTAGTTGGCGCGCTCGAAGGCGGCCGGGTCGGCGACCGACCGGTAGCTCATGCTGCCCTGCATCTGGCGGATCGACGTGTACTCGTGTTCCTGCATCCAGGCGACGAGATCGCGTTGGACGATCGTCAGGTGCTCGATGCCGTGTTTGAGGAGGGCGGACGTCGTCATCGCGACGCGGGCCCCGGCCATCATCGCCTTCAGCACCTCCTGGGCTGAGTGGATCCCCCCCGTAATCGCCAGGTCCGCCTGGACATGCCCGTAGAGGATCGCCACCCAGTGGATCCGGAGCAGCAATTCGTACGGGCTGCTCAACGTCAGGGTCGGCGAGACCTCCAGTTGGTCCAGGTCGAAGTCCGGCTGGTAGAAGCGGTTGAACAGGACCAGGGCGCCGGCGCCTGCTTCGTCCAGCCGGCGCGCCATATTGGCGAATGCACTGAAAGCATGACCGATCTTGACGGCGATAGGAATCCTGAGGCTGGCTTTGACATCCCGCACGAGATTGACATACATCTGCTCGACATCGGCACCGGTCACGAGCGCATCTGTCGGGATGAAGTAGACGTTGAGCTCGAGGGCATCCGCGCCTGCCTGCTGGATCTTCTGTGCATACCGGATCCACCCGCCGGTGGAGACGCCGTTGAGGCTGCCGATGATGGGGATGTCCACGGCGGCCTTCGCCCGACGGATATGGTCTAGATACCCCTCGGGTCCCAGGTTGTAATCACTCATATCGGGGAAGTACGTCAACGCCTCGCCAAAGGATTCACTGCCGTAGGCGAGGTTTCGGTCCAGATCGTTGCTTTCCAGCGTGATCTGCTCCTCGAACAGGGAGTGGAGGACCACGGCTGCCGCCCCCGCGTCTTCCATCCGGCGGATGTTGCCGATATCCTCGCAGAGAGGCGAGGCGGAGGCCACCAGCGGGTTCTTCAGCTCGAGCCCCAGATAGGTCGTGGACAGATCAGGCATGGTCGTCCTCCTTGGTCTTGTCGCCTACCGGCATGGTTGCCCAGTGCTCGTAAAGCCGCCAGCGCGCCCGGACGTCCTCCTGCGCCAGCTGTAGCAGCCAGCGTGCCTGATCCGGTTTGCTGCGAGCCAGCATCGTGTAGCGGGTTTCGTTATAGATGTATTTCTCCAGGGGGATCGCCGGCGCCTTAGAGTCGAGGTGGAGTGGATTCTTCCCTTCCTTGACCAGGTCGGGATTGTAGCGGAACAGGGGCCAGTACCCCGAGAGGACGGCCGCTTTCTGCTGGTCCAAACCGTGGGCCATATCATAGCCGTGGGCGATGCAGGTGGAGTAGGCGACGATCAGGGAGGGCCCGTCGTAGGCTTCCGCCTCGAGAAACGCCTTGACCGTTTGGGTGTCGCTCGACCCAAAGGCGACCCGGGCGACGTAAATGTTGCCGTACGTCATGGCGATCATGCCCAA
>Ga0307428_1001097_pt1 | contig 14188 bp, 12 predicted proteins | sample SalMarWE160240MG_FD_202161 | JGI IMG/M metagenome (GOLD analysis project Ga0307428, IMG submission 202161) | Salt marsh sediment microbial communities from the Plum Island Ecosystem LTER, Massachusetts, United States - WE1603-240 | ecosystem: Environmental > Aquatic > Marine > Intertidal zone >...
ATAATATCCTACATCAAGGCAGATGTGGACAGGGAGGTATCGGAGGTGCTTCAAAAGGCCCGAGAAGAGGCCGAGAGCATCAAGGAGGCCGCCCAGCAAAAGGCCGAGGAAGAGGCACAGAGGATTCTGTCGTATGGAAAGAGGCTCGCTGCGCTTGAGGGTCAGAGGATAATCGCCGAGAAGAAGCTTGAAGTGAGACGAAGGAAGATGGATGTTCAAGAAGAGGCGATTGCTGCCTCGTTTGAGGCAGCTACCGGGTTTTTAGAAGAATTGGCGGGAAAGGGAGAGCAGGATAAACTGGTGTATAAGGATATCTTGTTCGACCTTGTGGCATCTGCCTGTGAGATTGTTGCAGGGGAAAAAGTGGAGCTCGCCCTTAACCAACGGGATAGCGGCAGATTCGACGAGAAGACGATGGGAGAGCTTTCTCGCTTTGTGAAGAAGAAGACAGGCAGGGATATCTCGCTGTCCCTTGCGGATACGACAATCCCCTGTCTCGGAGGCGTTATCGTAAGGGATTTGGAGAGACAGGTTGAGGTTGACAACACCCTTGAGTCAAAACTGGGTCGCTTAAGGGAGAGCATAAGGGTCGATGTTGCCAGGCTACTCTTTGGAGATGAGCTGTGATCAAGGATGTCCTCTCATACCTTTACATAAATGCGAAGGTCATGGCAAAGGAGGGGAAGCTCATATCTCCGACGAGATGGGATGACTTATGGGATTGCGGTTCACCAGGAGAGGTTGCCTCCCTCTTGGAGGGAACAGATTATTTTCCCTATCTCGCAGAGGGGGCAACGCATGAGGCAAAGGAGCTGGAAAAGTCCATCCTGGAGGAGTTCTCAGCACTGGACAAGGAGATCGCAGATATCATGCCCAAGGGCGCATGGCCGATACGGGAATATCTTTTGAGAAGATGGGATGCGATGAACCTGAGGACGATCATGAGGGGTATCCACGGGGAGCTGGGGAAGGAAGAGATCCTGGAATCCCTGGTGGAGGGAGGAGAGCTTGACTTTGCTTTTCTGAAGGGCCTCATCGACGCAGAGGGGATGGATGGGTTTGTCGCACTGCTGGCGAGGACGCCCTACTATGCGCTCACAGAGGGGTTGGCCGGATATCACGCGCTGCACAACCTATTTTTTCTTGAGGCTTCGCTGGACAAGATCTATTGGGAAGACCTCTTGACAAAGGTCATGAACTCGAAGGGGTTGCGGGAGTTCAAGGATTTCATCGAGGTATGCGCGGAGACCCGTAACCTTAAGATGATCTTAAGGGCAAAGAACGAAGGTTTATCCCTAGAGGATGTGGGACCTTTTTTGATCCCCGCGGGCGCACTCACACACAAAATAACCGCTGTCTTTGATGAAGAGGAGATCTCAGGGCTTATATCGCTCTTGGAGGATACCATCTATGTCGAGCCTCTCATGAGTGCTCAGACGGAATACGAGAGAACCGGTTCGGCCTTTCCATTCGAAGCGGCACTCGACAATCTCGTGGAACGTAAGGCCGAGGATATCAGAAAGAAAAAGCCCTTCGGGCCGGGCCCGCTCATAGGGTTTATTGCATCTAAGGAGGCAGAGGTCAAAAGCCTCTTGGCTGTTGTGAGAAGCACTGAAGTAGATCTCGACAGGGAGACCATACGGGAGACGGTGACGAGGTAGCAATGGACATTGCCTTGATAGGTGATAGGCACACGGTTCACGGCTTCAGGCTGGCGGGAATCCGAAGCACGTTTTTGATCGATGAGGTGCGAAAAGGAGACACAAGGGGCTTGCTTAGGAAGCTTTTTAGCGGAGAGATTGCCCTTCTGTTGATTACCGAAAGGGCAGCGGACGAGCTGGGGCAACTGCTTGAGGAGGCCACGAGGTTTAAAAAGGGGATACTGCCCATCCTGGTTGAGATTCCGGATAGCAGGGGACCTTCGGCGACGAGGCGTGACCCGATACGAGCACTCATCAAGAGAACCGTTGGGTTTGAAATAGCATAGCGAGGGGATTATGGCAGACGCAAGCACAGGGAAGATCCAGAGCATTGCCGGACCGCTTGTCATCGCAAAGGGCATGCGGGGCTGTGAGATGTATGAGGTGGTGAGGGTGGGCCAGGAAGGGCTGATGGGGGAAACGATAAAGCTCATAGGGGACTTGGCGTATGTGCAGGTCTACGAGGATACAACCGGCTTGAAACCGGGTGAGGAGGTGGTCAGGACTGGCGTACCCCTTTCAGTCGAGCTTGGGCCAGGCATCATTACCAATTTTTATGATGGAATACAGAGGCCGTTATTGGACATCAAGAATCAAGCAGGAGACTTTATAACGAGGGGAATCAATGTTCCAGGACTCGATCCTGATAAGAAATGGGAGTTCACTCCCACCGTAAAGAAAGGCGATGAGCTCGTGGAGGGAGACATCCTGGGGGAGGTTCAGGAATCAAAGGTTATTCTCCACAAGGTGATGGTGCCCCCAGGGAAAAAGGGAAGGGTGGCAGAGATCAAGAGAGGAAGTTTTTCAGTTAATGAGGTTGTCGCTGTTCTGGAGGATGGAGGAGAGAGGCATGAGTTAACGATGAAGCAAAAATGGCCGGTACGGATAGGGAGGCCCCTCAAAGAAAAGCTCGACCCCGAGGTGCCCTTGCTCACGGGACAGAGGATATACGACACCTTTTTCCCGATAGCCAAGGGCGGCACCGCTGCTATTCCCGGAGGATTTGGGACCGGGAAAACAGTGAGCCAACACCAGCTCGCGAAGTGGGCGGACTCAAAGGTCGTTGTGTACGTCGGCTGCGGGGAGAGGGGCAATGAGATGACCGAGGTCCTGATCACCTTCCCGGAACTGGACGATCCAAGCACCGGGGAGAAATTGATGGAGCGATCTACCCTGATCGCCAATACCTCAAACATGCCGGTGGCAGCGAGGGAGGCATCGATCTATACAGGGGTGACCATTGCCGAGTACTACAGGGATATGGGATATGACGTGGCCCTGATGGCTGACTCGACATCACGGTGGGCCGAGGCTCTCAGGGAGATCTCAGGGAGGCTGGAGGAGATGCCCGGCGAGGAAGGGTTTCCTGCCTATTTGGGCACAAGACTGGCTGATTTCTATGAGCGGGCAGGCAGGGTTGTGACCTTGGGCCGGGAAAAGAGATTGGGATCCGTTTCGATTATCGGCGCTGTTTCCCCTCCCGGAGGAGATTTTTCTGAACCGGTTGCTCAAAATACCTTGCGGGTAGTAAGCTCCTTCTGGGCATTGGACACCAACCTGGCGGACCGCAGGCATTTCCCGGCAATCAACTGGCTGACGAGTTACTCTCTCTACCTGGATTTTGTTGGGCCCTGGTTTGATCAGAATGTGGATAAGGAGTTTCAGGTGCTCAGAGGTGAGATGATGACCATATTGGAAAAGGAAGCGGAACTCCAGGAGATCGTTCAGCTGGTCGGACAGGATGCCTTGCCGGAGGCGGACAGGGCACTGCTGGAGGTGGCGAGGATGATCAGAGAGGACTATCTTCAGCAACACGCCTATCACGAGGTGGATTCTTACTGCTCCAAAGAGAAGCAGTATCTCATGTTAAAGATCATTAAGCGGTTCTGTGAGGAGGCAAACAAGGCAATAGGCTCCGGCATTATGGCGAGCAGGATAGCGGCGATGAAGGTCAAGGGTGAGATAGCCAGGATGAAGTATGCACCGAACCCGGATTTTCCGAAAAAGTATGAGGAGCTGATAAGGTCCGTTGAGAGCGAATTCCAATCGCTGGGGGATCAAAAATGAACGAAAAGGCAAGGGATATCAAAACAAGGGAATACCGCTCGGTCACCCAGGTGGCAGGCCCCCTCATGATCGTCGAGGGGGTGGAGGAGGTGGCCTACGGCGAGGTGGTGCATATACGAACCCCTGAGGGCGACACCAGGATGGGACAGGTCTTGGAATCACAAGAAAACCTGGCCATTGTCCAGGTGTTCGAGGGCACAAGGGGGCTTGATACGGATCAAACGAGGGTGAGATTCTCCGGGGATATCATGAGGCTCTCGGTCTCCAAGGAGATACTCGGACGGTCTTTCGACGGCTTAGGGCGGCCTATTGACGGAGGCCCTGAGATTATCCCGGAAGAGCGGGTGCCTATTACCGGCGCAGCCATCAATCCGACAGCCAGGGCCTACCCGAACGAGTTCATCCAGACGGGTATTTCCACCATCGACGGGATGAATACCTTGGTCAGAGGACAGAAGCTCCCTATATTTTCAGGCGCAGGCTTGCCCCACAATGAGCTGGCCGCGCAGATAGCACGGCAGGCAACAGTTTTGGGCTCGGAAGAACCGTTTAGCGTGATATTCGCGGCCATGGGCATCACCCATGAGGAGGCGAATTTCTTTATGAAAAGCTTTGAATCCTCAGGGGCCTTGGAGAGAATCGTTTCGTTCATCAATCTCGCGGACGATCCAGCCATCGAGAGGATCATTACGCCTCGAATGGCACTCACAGCCGCTGAGTTCCTTGCCTTCAATTATGACACCCATGTGCTGGCGATCCTTACAGACATTACCAATTACTGTGAGGCCCTGAGGGAGATTTCATCGGCACGAGAAGAGGTTCCCGGCAGAAGAGGGTATCCGGGTTATATGTATACTGATCTTGCCACCATGTATGAAAGGGCGGGAAGGATCATCGGGAAGAAGGGATCTATTACCCAGATGCCCATACTCACCATGCCCGATGATGATATCACCCACCCGGTGCCGGATCTCACCGGATATATCACCGAGGGACAGTTCGTGCTCTCTCGGGAGCTGCACAGAAAAGGGATTTACCCTCCGGTTGATGTCTTGCCGAGCCTCTCGCGTCTCATGAACGAGGGTATCGGTGAAGGCAGGACCAGGGCGGATCACTTAGGGGTGTCCGACCAATGTTACTCCGCGTATGCAGAGGGAAGGGACGTGCGCAGCCTTGTGGCAGTGGTAGGCGAAGAGGCCTTGAGCGAGAGGGATCGCCTCAATTTGAAGTTCGCGGATACCTTCGAGGAGAGGTTTGTTGCTCAGGGGTCGGATGAAAACAGGACCATTGAGCAGACGCTCGATCTGGGATGGGAGCTGCTCTCTGCGCTTCCAAAAGGTGAACTTAAGAGGATAGACGAAAAGTTCGTGAAGCAGTACTACAAAGAGAGTAGTCTGTGAAGGCATGAGAGTAACCCATGGCGGAGATTCTCCAGAACGTAAAGCCCACGAGGATGGAGCTTCTAAAGCTCAGAAGAAGGGTAAAACTCGCTGATAAGGGTCACAGGCTCCTCAAGGAGAAGAGAGATGCCCTGATTTCCGAGTTCATGGTGGTGATCCAGAAGTACAGGGATTCGAGAAGACGGGCAGAGGAGCACTTGAAGGGAGCCTTTCACGATCTTCTTGTAGCAGAGGTCCTGTTGGGAAGCCGCGATATTGAACACATAGGAGCAATAAGCGGAAGGGATATAAGCCTGGATATTATAGCCAGAAACGTAATGGGAGTCCCAGTTCCCGTTATGAAGACCGGAGAGCTGGTGCGAAAAGTCCATGAGAGGGGATACGGCCTGCTGAGCACCAACGCAAAGCTCGATGATGCCGCCAAAGGCTTCGAGGAGACCCTCTCCTTAATCGTGGAGCTTGCAGGCGTTGAAGAATCTGTAAGGAGGATTGCTCAGGAGGTAGAGAAGACAAAGAGGCGGGTGAATGCATTGGAGTATATCGTCATCCCAAGGCTTAAGGCCACGATTAAGCACATAGAGATGAGGATGGAAGAGATAGAGAGGGAGAGCTTCCTCCGGTTAAAGAAGATAAAGGCATCCTTAGAGGCGAGAAAACAATAATATCAGGGTTTTCTACAGGGTCAAAGCAGAGGCAAAGACTTTTATAAAACGAGAGAGTTTTACGTTTCGACAACGCGACAGTGCGGCACGAGGAGACCATCAGGAAGAGGGTTTATAACAGAAAGAAAGATTCGAGAGAAAAGCTTTTTTACCTTTTTTTGATTGCACAGGTGTGCGCCATCTTCGGCATGGTCGTGGGAGTCCTTTTTTTTATACTGCGTATCCTTAAGTTATTTTAGTCAACTCAATAGGTTTAGAGAATTTGTCCTCGGCAGGACGGCAATTTTACCTTTAGACGATCAGCGTCAAATCCTCTCCACAGTGCATCCCAGAGACCTATCTTTCTTATCACTTGACTTTCTATCGCAATGAGATATAGTGAGGTTGTCCGGGTTGTATAGGTTCTCATGGAATCCAATGAACTAGATCAATTTGAGCTGTTAGAACAGAGGATAGAGGCCCTCATCTCGCTGGTAAATTCCCTGAGAGAGCAAAACGCCGTTTTAGAGAGGCGGGCGCAAGAAGGGGAGGAGAAACTGCAATCACTCGAAATGGAGATGAAAGACCGTATAGGCGAGAGAGAGGCGGTTCGGGAAAGGATAGCCGCTCTCTTGAGAAGAATAGAGGAGTATGCGTGATTGCGTAATACGATGGGCGCTACGAACGAGACAATTACGATCAAGATACGGGACAGGGAATACAACATAAGGGGAACTGACGATAAGGAGCGGATGTTAAAGGTGGCGGCATATGTAGATCAGAAACTCAGGGATATAGGAAGATCAAGCAAAGGCCTCAACAATGAGAAGGTAGCAATTTTGGCAGCCCTTGATATCGCGGGGGATTATTTTCAAATCATAAAAGAGAGAGAAGGCCTGCTCAGGGAAATCAATGACAGGTCCCAGAGATTGATGACAAACCTAAACACGGCACTGCAGTAACTTTTCCCCTGCTATGTTCGTGATGGGCGGGATTTTTTTGAGTCAACACCATTAAGAAGGGGTGTTTCAAGATGTCCTTGTGTGTCTTTTCAGGTACCAAAACGAAACAGACCTAATAGGGCATCAAAACGCCCATGTGAGTCAGTCCGGGTTCAAAAAGAACCGCCCACACGGCATTGAAGCGGGGGAATTTATAAAGATGGATTGATAGTTTAAGGTTTAACGAACACAGTTCCGCTTGGATGTACGCTACACCAGGTGAAGATATTCATATAGTAAATACAAAGAGTTATGGTGCGGGGAGCATATCGAGACATACACGGTAGGCCTTAAGGCCTGAAAGTCGCTATGTTCCGCTGCATGTCACCGGAGAAAAGCTTAGCCTGCAATCAGCGTCATCTCTTGTTTTTAAGCCTCTATCAACCCCTCTTTTAGCCTAACAATCAATGAAATAAACGAAAAGGCGGTGATAAGATAATGGGCATTGCTTATCTTGGCATAGGGGCTCTGGCAGGGATCATCATTGGAGGAATTTTAGGGTTTATCATCCGCAAGAAAATAGTCGAAAACAAGCTCGATTCAGCAGACGAATACTCGAAGAAGGTTATGCTTGAGGCCAGCAAGCAGGCCGAGACGATTAGAAGAGAGGCCCAGCTCCAGGCCAAGGATAAACTCTATCAAATGAAGCTTGAATTCGAGGAGGAGACAAGATCCAGAAGCAAGGAACTCCAGAGCCAGGAAAGAAGGTTGTTCCAAAAAGAGGAGACTCTGGATAAGAAGATGGAGCAACTCGAGCAGCGGGAATCAGGGATAGTAAAAAAAGAGGCGAGCCTCGCAAATCGAGAAGGGGAGGTAAACAGGAAGGGAGAGGAATTTGAAAAGCTCATTGAGGAGGCGCGGAGGAAGCTGGAGACGATTGCTGGGATTTCAGCGGTTGAGGCAAAGGAGATGCTCGTTTCTTCGATGGAATCAGAGGCACGTCATGAAGCATCCAAGCTTATTAAAAAGATAGAAGCCGAGACGCGTGAGATATCCAGAAGAAAGTCGCAGGAGATCCTGGCCCTGGCTGTTAAGAGATACGCAGGCGACTACGTGGCAGAGGAGTGCGTATCGGTGGTGAACCTGCCGAACGATGAGATGAAGGGGAGGATCATCGGAAGGGAAGGCAGGAACATCAGGGCTCTCGAGGTAGCAACAGGCATAGATCTCATCATTGATGATACGCCGGAGGCAGTGGTGCTCTCCGGTTTCAATCCCGTCAGGAGAGAGGTGGCAAAGGTCGCCCTTGAGAGGCTGATAGAGGACGGCAGGATTCACCCGGCTCGAATCGAGGAAATCGTTGAAAGGGTGGGCAGGGAAGTAGAGGCGAACATCAAAGAGGCAGGTGAACAGGCCACCTTCGATATTGGCATCCATGGGATCCATCCGGAGCTGATTAAGCTAATCGGTCGGCTCAAATATAGGTCAAGCTACGCGCAGAACGTCCTCCAGCACTCCGTTGAGGTTGCCTTCTTGTGCGGCATAATGGCCTCGGACCTGGGCCTGGACGAGAGACAGGCTAAGAGGATCGGGCTGCTGCACGATATAGGGAAGGCAGTAGACCATGAGGTCGAGGGAACCCATGCCCATATAGGCGCCGAGCTTGCCAAGAAACACGGCGAATCTGAAGAGGTGGTGCACGCGATCGCAGCTCATCATGAGGAGATACCGGCTGCCTCCGTCTTAGATGTGCTTCTCCAGGCAGCCGACACGTTGTCCGGTGCACGGCCTGGAGCGCGAAGAGAGATGTTCGAGTCCTATGTGAAGAGGCTAGAGGATATGGAAAAGATCGCCAATTCTCTCAAGGGGGTAAACAAATCATATGCGATTCAGGCGGGAAGGGAATTGAGGATCATAGTGGAGAGCGATAAAGTGGATGATTCCGAAACCACGATGATTTGTAGGGAAATAGCAAACAAGATAGAAAAGGATCTTACCTACCCTGGGCAGATAAAGGTCACGGTAATCAGGGAAACAAGAGCCGTCGAATACGCAAAATGAGACACCGAGATAAAGGCCAGCCTATGCCCAGAGCCATTCACTGTGCCTGGTGAATAGCGCCTTGACATCCTTCAGGCCTTATTTTACATACCTAAGCAGTTGATGTATGCAGTTGTCGGCCTCTTAACGACCTGCGGTTGCATTTGAAGAAGACGAGCCGTTAACTGTGCAGCAGCAGGAGACCCGTGTATCCGAGAGGTGTTCATCCACCACCACCCTTCCAGAGGATAGAGGGTCGGATAAGCCTTACTACCAGGGCTTGCTTTTTGAGGCAGCAGCATCTTGGTTTGGGCAAGATGATAAAATTCTTCCATGTAGACAAAAGCTTTGGCTCGGAAAATACAGCGCTCATGGATGTGAGCCTGACGATCGAACGGGGAGAATTCGTATTCATCACAGGGCCCAGCGGTGCGGGAAAGACAACATTGCTGAAGATCATCTTTTGCGCCGAGATGCCAACGAGTGGATACGTGTTGGTTAACGGAAGGAATCTGAACAGGATTAAGGATAAAGAGCTTGCGCTGCTGAGGAGAAGGACAGGGATGGTCTTTCAAGATTTCAAGCTGCTTTCCAAGCGCACTGTTTTTGAGAATGTAGCCCTCGCCCTGGAGATTATGGGGGCGCCCTTCTCCACCATACGCAAGAGGGTTCATCAGGCCCTCAAGTACCTCGATTTAGGGGGAAAGGAAGGTTATTATCCTCCTCAACTATCAGGCGGCGAACAGCAGAGGGTAGCCATAGCACGAGCCATTATAAATAATCCTCTGATTCTGCTGGCTGATGAGCCGACCGGAAACCTGGATCAGGACCTCACCGTCGAGATAATGGCTCTCTTGAAGCAGATACATATCAGGGGCACCACGGTGATTGTGGCAACCCATAACCAGGCGCTCCTAAAGGGCACGAGGAGAAGGGTGATTACGCTTGGTAAGGGCAGGATAGTGCAGTGAAGCGAGAAGGGAGGACACAAGTAACAGAAGGGTTTATTCGGGCTTTGCCGGCAGTGCATAAGGTATGTATCCAAGGCCCATCGTTTGCCAATTGAAACCGGAGGGAGTCTGTTTCAGGTGAGAGCAACATTGCTTCGCTACTCCACGAGGCGAGCACTGGCGAACATCCTTGAGAATCGTTTGGTCCACCTGATAGGCATCGGTACGATGGCTATCGCATTTCTCTTGTTTGACGCCTTTCTCCTCGTATTTTTTAACATCGATTATTGGATTGAGGAACAGGGAAGCTCCTTGACCATGTCGGTCTATTTCAAGGGAAATCCCGATAAGAGTGCCGTTGAGGGGGTAACAGAGGAACTGCTCCAATGTCCTGGGGTGACGATCAAGGAGTTTATTTCAAAAAGCGATGCCATGAGAATCCTCAAGAAACGGTTGGGCGATAAAGCCGGTGTTCTTGATGGTCTGGAAGATAACCCTTTGCCTGCTTCCCTTGAAATCATTCTCGCCAGGGGAGGGGCCGAAGAGTTACCTCGGCAGCTAAAAGAGAGAATTGAACGGCTCGGGGCAGTTGATGAGGTGCACTACAGCCAGGAATGGATCGAGAAGATTCAGGCGGCAATGGGGGCAGTGAGGTTGGCTGGCATAATCTTTGGGGGATTGCTTTTTTTAGCAGCCCTTTTCATTATCATAAACACGATAAAGTTGACCATCTACTTGAGGAGTGAGGAGGTCGAGATACTCAAATTGGTGGGTGCGACCAATCGCTTTGTAAAGGCTCCTTTCCTTATCGAGGGATCGATACAGGGGTTTCTCGGAGGATTGACCGCCCTGGCGATCTTACTCCTGTGCTATCTTGCAATTATAACCAGGGTGGATCTCAGGGCTGGGTTTGCCTCTCTCGATATCGTGTTTCTCTCGCCTGGGTTTGCCTTGCTCTTATTGCTTATGAGCGTTCTTGTTGGGTTTCTTGGAAGCATGATCTCGCTGAGCCGTTTTTTTAGAATATGAACAAAAAGATCGCTGGTCTTACCTTATTTTTGCTCTGTCTTTGTGCCATACGTGCGGCATCTCTGTGGGCGGACACCTCAAGCGAAGAGAGGAAAACGCTGATCGAGGTCACTCGCTCTCAAATCGAAGAGATCGAAAAACACCTTTCAGAACAGCAGGGGGAATTGTTCACCGTTGATGCAAAGGAGAAAGATCTCCTGGGTGAGATAGAACGGTTGGAAATGGAGTTGGCAAGGAACAGCGATGCATTGCGGGAGGTATCGAGCCGAATACAGGAGGTAGCAGATGCTATCGAGGACGGCCAAGATAGGGTCCAGACGTTGAATCGCTCGCTATGTGATGTCCGAGACTACTTAACAAGAAGACTCGCTGCCTTTTACAAATTCGGGGAAACCGGCTACATAGCCCTTCTTGTGGGCGCCGACACCCTTCAGGAACTTGAGAAGACCATTCGGTACATGAGCTCCATTATGGATCGAGATAAAGAGGCTCTTGATAGGGTAGAGGAGAAAAGGAGACAGGTTGAACAGGAAGTGGCCGGGCTTGAGGAGAATAAGGCTGCTCTCGAGCTGTTGCGGAAGGCAAAGGATGCAAGGGCGAAACTCCTGGAGAGACAGATGGAGAGCAGGGTATACGTACTCATGAAGGCACGCAGGGAAAAGGAGTTTTATGAAAAGGCGGTGAAGGAACTGAAACATGCAGCCCAAGAGCTCAATCAGACTATGGGAGGACTCGAGAAGGAGGAAAGAGAGATATCTCAGCTGGAAGGGCTTGCACCTATGAAGGGGGCATTACCCGTACCGTTACAAGGAGAAATCGTACGGAATCTGCATGCATCAGGTCCAAACCCATTCATGCATAAAAAGGGTGTGTTTATAACCGGGTCAGAAGGTGAAGAAGTTCTATCCGTGTTTCCCGGCAGAGTGGATTATTCCGGTTGGTTTAAGGGATACGGGCAGTTGATGGTCATCAATCACGGGGAACGCTATTTTACCCTCTTCGCCCATCTCCATAAGAGGGTAAGGGAGAAAGGGGAGATGATCTCACAAGGAGAGCCTGTGGGTATCGCCGGAGATCCTGGGTGGAATCTAGGGCCTGGGGTGTATTTTGAGATCAGAAGAGGAGAGGAGCACCTTGACCCGGAGAAATGGCTCCAGGTAAAGTAGGCAAAAAGCGGAGCGATAACACGGAATAGGAGGGTATGCATGCGGCCGCCGGGCGTTTCAGCCAGCGGGCATGAACGGTACGAACACTGCGATGAGAGGAGAGAGCAGATGATGAGGACAAAGGGCAACATTTTTTTTCACCAGACATTCGCGGTTATCCTGGTGATCGTGTGGATGATTGCCGCAGGCACATCCAAGGAGGCGCGGGCAGCCACAGAAGAGGTATACAAGAACATTGAGGTGCTGACCGAGGTTTTGCGGAAGATAGAGAAGAACTATGTGGAAGGCGCTGAGCCGAAGAAGCTTATCTACGGGGCGATAAAGGGGATGGTAGGGACCCTTGATCCCCACTCGGAGTTTATGAACCCGGATGAATACAGGGAACTAATGATGGATACAAAGGGGAGCTTTACCGGGGTAGGCATCGAGATAACCATTCGGGACAATGTCCTTACCGTTGTTTCTCCCATAGAGGGCACGCCCGCGTTTGAGGCGGGCATAAAGGCCGGAGACCAGATAATTAAGATAGATGACAAGCGGACAAAGGATTTTTCCATTATGGAAGCAGCGAAAGCCATTCGAGGAGCTAAGGGGTCCAAGGTCACGTTGACCATCCGGCGGGAGGACACGGAACAACCGATCGAGTTCGTTATTACCAGAGATGTAATTCCCGTCAGAAGCGTTCGCTCCTTATTGCTTCCCCATGGTATCGGTTATGTGAGGATTTCGAACTTCCAAAGCAATACCGGTCAAGAGCTATCCAAGGCGCTGGGGGAGATGGAAGGCGCGGAAGGTCTCAAGGGGTTTATCTTGGACCTGAGAAACAACCCGGGCGGTTTGCTTTCTCAGGCCTTGGAAGTGGCCGATGCATTTCTGGATTCGGGAGTGATAGTTTCGATCAAAGGAAGGGATCAACAGGAGGAAAAGACATATGCCCAGAGCGGAGATTGCACAGAAGGATATCCGATAGTAGCCTTGATCAACGGAGGAAGCGCAAGTGCTTCGGAGATTGTGGCCGGCGCATTGCAGGACAATCGAAGGGCGCTCGTATTAGGCACTACCACCTTTGGTAAAGGCTCCGTACAAACCCTTTTCCCCCTTTCGGATGGATCGGGTTTGCGTCTCACCAGCGCCCTGTATTATACCCCGAACGGGAGGTCCATACAGGCCAGCGGCATAAAGCCTGATATTGAAGTAGCCTTCGCAGTGCCCAAGAAAGGGACAAAGAACGAGAAGAAGCCCGTGATAAGGGAGAAGGATTTGGAGGGTCACCTCGAAAAGGATGGCGATGAGCAGGAGGAGACCAAGGCCTTCTCAAAAGAGCAATCTCGCTTGCAAGATCTTATCAAGAACGACAATCAATTGAGAAGCGCGATACAAGTGCTTCGATCCTGGGAGATTCTATCGGTCACGGAGAACCGAAAGACGAGGCAATAAGTAGAGAACTCGATTTTTCGTTCCCTACAGGCCCATTGTTTCACTGTATGGGTCGCACAAAGAGGTGGTATAAGGCGTAGGCGGCGAACCTCACGATTCATCGTTCTGGCCTGAGCCCCGGCATTTTGAGCCCAGGTACCCTCGCTCAAAACGATGAGCGTTGACTCAGGATTGAAGCGAAGCTCAGCTATATTTTGCTAGGCGTTCATGGTTATGCGGAGAAGAGACGGATCGCGGAACATACATTTGGTCTTGATTGGGTGTGCCCTCGCGGGCATTCTCATCATCGTAGCCATAGAGTATCTGCCGAGATTTCCTCGGCGAGGAGTTGTCCCTCCCTTCGAGGAACCGCACCGCCATCCGGAGGAGTCTATTACCCCTAGAATTCCGATTCCACCTCATCAAGAGGCATCCCCAAAGGTCGCCATTATCATAGATGACCTGGGCTATGATACATCCCTTGCAGAAGGCTTTGTGCAGCTTGATTTGCCGCTCACCCTATCGATATTGCCCTTTGCCCCCCACACACGAGCCATTGCGCACAGGGCTCGAGGAGGAGGGCGAGAGGTCATGCTTCATCTTCCCATGGAACCAAGGAGTTACCCCCGGATTAATCCGGGAGATGGGGTGTTGCTGGTCTCCATGGAAAGGGCGGCCATTCTGGAGGTTCTGGAGAGAGATTTGAGCGCGATACCTTTTGTAAAGGGTGTTAATAACCACATGGGGTCGAGGTTCACTGAGGAAAGGGAAAAGATGATGGTGGTTCTTGCAGAGCTGAAGAGAAGGGGGCTCTACTTCGTTGACAGCAAGACGAGCC
>Ga0307428_1001098_pt1 | contig 14185 bp, 13 predicted proteins | sample SalMarWE160240MG_FD_202161 | JGI IMG/M metagenome (GOLD analysis project Ga0307428, IMG submission 202161) | Salt marsh sediment microbial communities from the Plum Island Ecosystem LTER, Massachusetts, United States - WE1603-240 | ecosystem: Environmental > Aquatic > Marine > Intertidal zone >...
GTTATCTTTGCTCATGGTGTGTGTATCCTTTCTTCTTTAAAGGTTTCCTTTCCCGGTTCCTTTATAAGTTCCCGGGAGGATACACCACCTAAGCTCTCAAACACAACTTTCGGTTATATCTCTTGGAAGTGAGCCTTCGACCAACTTAATCCTTCAGCCCCAGTGAAATACGCTGCGCTGTTACTATCGTAAATTTCACAGGGTAAAATGGAAGTTATTTACTTCGTAAATGGAAACGACCGCCAAGCGCTAGAAGCAAGCCTAAAGGCTGAAATTATTATTCTTCCGGCCATGGAGGTCTCGTGCTCTTCGCTGATCTCCGATGGAACACTGCGAGCTGATCGGCGCATCTGTCCCCCAAGGTCGTATGTTTCGTAGCGAGGGAAGGACGTTATTAGATTCGCTACATCAAGCGAAAGCCCGTGCGACAGTTGCCAGACTTTCAGGTCTTCGAAGCGGGTGATTTTCATATCCCAGCGAGTCTATGCGTTAAGCCTTCTTCTTCGTTACCTCAGGGCCTTGGGCATGGCTTCGGCGGACAAAGGGGTCAGAGGTGGCAGATAAAACGAACGGCAACAAGAGCATGGTGCAAGGAACATATTCAATCACTCATAATGGCCACGAAAAGAGGTGATGTCTATCTCTTTTAGTGCTTCATAAATACTATAAATCATGCGGTCCTTGTGATTCACACGACGGCTGTAAACCTCCTTTTCGAAATACTTCAGGCGTTCGGGCTTACCAATACCAGTTCTTGGATTCTCGATCAGCTCTCTAACAAGATCAAAGCATTTTAAATAACTGCTTTTGTCGTTCTGACTGAACCATGCTAAATCATCCTGAGCTTTCTTCACGATCGTGATCTTATACATCTTTGAAAGCTTCTTCAGGGCTGATTCCTTCAGGTCTTCCACCTTTGTCACGGATAGCATGCGATTCGATTAAAGCAGCCAATGAGTCTTTGTCGCTGAGAAGCCGAAGCGTTTCTTTCATATGGGACCATTCGCTCTCATCGAGGAGAACTACCGACCCTTCATTGGTGGCGATAATCGTTTCTTCCTTGTCATGTATCGCTTTAAGGATAACACTTTTCAAATCCTGCGATGCCCTATCCAGTGTGATTGTATTCATTTTTACCCACCATCTGATGATTCGATAATAAATCGAGGCTCAGCTTTATATTGTCATTGTATAGCAAGATCTCAGCCTTTTGCCAAGAATTTTGAGGAGATAGAATCATTACGCTTTGAGAATAATCTTTAATCTTAGGGGCGTTGTTGAAGAGCATGCATAATTTTTTTATCCCAAGAGCATTGAGAGCGGCAAATGAGCTAGTAAGCTGTTGAGCTATTAAGCTTATGAGCATGGATGTCTTGCTTATATGGTTTGTCTGGTTGATCTGGCCCCAGTGAAATACGCTTTTTTGTGACTGGCGTCCCCCTGTTAAATAACTGCTAAAACGCATTTAATGGGGTAAAAATTTCACCCCACTACCATCTTAAGAGCTACCCCGGTTGAACAACCTAAAGGAACCCCAGTGGAATACGCTCCGCTGTCGTAAACGAATTTCACCCCGATGAAATAGCCTCCGGATTTCATTGGGCACGCGAGGTAAACACGGTTCAACGGGGCACTGCGGGGCACGCGAGGTAAATCTGTTTGGGCATTAAAAAGCTCTTTATTCTCTATACTGCCGAATTCTAGCTCTCCCCGGCTGCAAAACGGTAAAGTTCCCAACAAGGGCCATCGCATGCTTTTCAATGAACAATATGACTGTTTCACCAAGCATTGAGCGAGTATTTCCAGGAAAACGAATGTATAAAACACCCTTCATTTTTTCTCTATGGGCAAATACCCATTCCCCAAAATCTCTATCTTCGGTAATGAGGATCCTATCCTCTTCAACCGCAACCCCAAGCACCTCTTTATCAGTCGCAGATGGGAAAGATTCCGTAACCGCTACCACATCGTATCCTGCACACCTGAGCGACCTTACAACTGCAAAATCGCAACTCTCGTCAGCCAGGAATCGAATCTCCCCTTCCACCATCGGTTATGTTCCGGTCTCGAGAAATATGTCGACTTCATTGGCCAAAGTATCAGCCGCATAGAGAACTGCTGCCTGAATATCGTCCTTTGTAATATTAGGATAGGCATCCAATAAATCTTCAGTCGATGCCCCCTCTCCAATTTTACGGACAATGAGTTCAACAGGAATTCTTGTGCCTTTAATAACAGGTTTTCCCAACATTATGTCGGGATTGATATGGATTCGGTTATGATATGATCTCATTTTATTCTCCTGCAAAGCGGTACTTTCTTTCATTATAAAGGGGTTCGTGCTGAAATTGCATAACTTTTTTATCCCAAAAGCATTGGGAACGGCTGTCTAGTTTATCTAGCCCCAGTGAAATACGCTGCGCTGTTACTATCGTAAATTTCACGGGGTAAATCTGTCTTGTTTGCTAAGGGTGTTTGGATCGTTTTGAGCGAAGGTAGCGCAGGAGGCCGTCAATGATCTTCATTGTTTTTAACGCTTTGCCATAACTTGACATGGTTCATCGTGAATACATGAAAGAACTCAGAAAATATCTTCTTGTTACTCGTAGTGGAATCTGCAGGAAATTATGAACAACTCTTCATTCTCATACTTGTATACAAGTCTATTCACATCATCGATTCGTCTTGACCAGAATCCCGCCAAATTCCTTTTCAAAGGCTCAGGTTTACCCAGCCCACGGAAAGGGCTTCTGACGCAGTCTTTAATAAGAATGTTAATCTTTCTGAGTGTGGCCTTATCTGCCGTTTGCCAATACAGGTATTGCTCCTATGCTTCTTCAGTAAAGTGAATCATCCCTCAAGCTCGTGTTCATGCCTGGTTACAAATTCACCTCTTTTGAACTGTTCAAGAGACCTGTACAACGACTCCCGATTAGATGCGGTGGAGAATAGATATTCTGTTTCATCCAACTCATCGAATACATTAATTTCAATTATGTTGTCTTTATTAAAGATGCCCTTAAGTTTCTCAATAAGATCCGCGTCAAGCTCACTGAGTCTTATTGTGAAATTTGCTCGTATCATTTTGCTTCCCTCCTCACAATAGGATGCGTGATATTTGATTACCTTATGATTTCTATTAAAACAGCAGGACAAAACATTGGGGTCTGACCTTTACAGAATTATATGACGTCGTCAACTTATAAACCTAATGAAATATTCCTCTATTATTCGTCGCGAATCAAGCCATTTTTCTGCTCTGGATCTATGGCACGTACATAAGATTATAAGTTACTCTGGGCGTTGAGAGCGACAATCTTATCCTTCGAATGGAAGGGATTCCTGCGGAACGGAATTTAATGCTTCGCATTGGAAGTGAGCCTCCGGCCAATGTGATCCTTCAGCCCCAGTGAAATACACCCCAGTTAAACAGAAAAGAAAGATATGTTTCACCCCGATGGAATAAAGGGCAAACAGATTCCATCGGGCAGGCGGAGTAAACCCCAGTGAAATACCCTAGAGGGTTTCTTCTGCGCAGAATTTCACGGGGTAAATCTGTCTGGTTTGTTAAAACGTTGGGAGCGTCAGAGACATGGGGAGCGCTATTGACGAGGTTCATTGGATACAGCTCCGCCCCTTGGATTACACCATGAATTTGGATACAACACATTGAATTATTTATTTTTTTTATCAAAAACGACTCGTCGAATTACCGCTCATCGTCATCAAAAAAATGGATAGGCTCTACATACAAAAAGGTACCCCAAGAAAAAAAGGTATTTTTATATTCTGTGTGTTTTTCCATAACCGTGCCCGGACACATATGCCTAGTAAAAAGTGTTTTTATGGCCTTCTCTCAGAGGTTTTTTGGAAAAACTAATGCATCGTATCAAATTTTCAGTAGGCCTCTAGAATAACCTTTCGCTCAACCTTCGCTTCCCATCCTGCCGATAAAGAGCAAAGCCTTTGAGATCAAAGATGTACGCTCTATGGAGAAGTGTAGCAAGCTTATCAATATTTTTATAGCCCTAAAAAAAAGATAGTCAAGATATTTATATGGGATTCAATCTCGTATAAAAACAGTAAGCGGATTCGGTAAAGGTGTCTTATCAGATCATGATATAATGTTGGTTTAAAAACAATTTTTGGCTCAGAGGGCAAGCCTTCGACGGGCTCAGGATAACAGCGGTACAATCTCAAATATTCGGAGGGGAATAAGGAGGAGTAGCAGTAAGCTGACCATCGGACACTGATCCTATAAGCAACAGACATTCCTCAATCCCGTAAGCAATATCCTTAATAATCATCTTTGTATTTCTTCCTTGTGCGAAACGACTTTTTCTTCTGCCCGTCCTCGCTGTAATAGTAGTAATAATACTGGTAATAGTAGTACCCGTTCCCCTTCATATCCACGCAGTTTAAGACCGCCCCCAAGATATTGCTGCCCACAGCGCCAAACTGAGCCAGGCCGTTTTTCACGATCTCCCGCGCGGTTTCACCTGCGCGAACCACCATTATTACCCCGTCTACGGATCTGGAGAGCACCACCGCATCGGTTACCGCGGTGGAGGGGGAAGAATCAATGAGGATGTGGGCATAGAGCTTCCGAAGGCCGTTGAGCAAGGTGAGCATACGGGCGGAGCCCAGGATCTCCGAGGGATTCGGCGGTATTGGGCCGCTGGGGATGATGTCCAGGTTGGGTATCCGGGTATGGACAATGGCCTCTTTGATGCCGCCGTCTCCCACCAGGAGGTTCGAAACCCCCATATCCTTGGAAGCGCCGAACAGCCTGTACATCGCAGGCCTGCGCATGTCGCAATCGAGAATAATGGTTTTCTCGTTCCCCTGGGCCATGGTCACGGCCAGATTCGCGGCTGTAATCGTTTTTCCCTCCTTCGGAGCAGCGCTGCTTATCAAAAGCACCTGGGGCGCCGATTCGGCAGAAGAGAACAGGATGCTGGTCCGTATCCCGCGGTACGATTCGCTTGCTGAGGACTTAGGCGAATGGAGGGCTACCAGATCCTGATGGGCGCCGTCATCGGCGCCCCCTGCTTTTTCGGAGGTAAACAGGGGGACCGGTCCTAGATAGGGGGTCTGAAGGCGCTGCCTCACATCCTCAGGGAGCTTAATGGTATTATCCAGGTACTCAAAGAAAAAGGCCAATCCCACCCCTGCGGCAAGGCCTACGATGAGAGCCAATATGAGGCTTTTCCTCTTATTCGGCATGACCGGATGACCCGGCACCTCCGCCCTATCCACTATCCGGATGTTTCCCGTTCTCATGTCCTCGGTGAGGGAGGCCTCCTTGAACCGTTTGATCAACAGGTCATACATGTGCTTTGCGCTCTCCGCTTCCCTGCGGAGCACTCCGTATTCGATGGCCTTTTTATTGAGTTCCAGCGACTCGTTCTTCTGTGCAACAAGGGCGGCCTTGAGGGAGTTCTCCTTGGCACGTGCGACCTCATACTCGTTTTTCAGGGAATTGATGACCCGGTTCACCTCCTGGCTCTTTCTCTTTTCCAGGGTCGTAAGCTCAGAGCCTATGGCCATCATCTTGGGGTGTTTCTGCCCGTACTTCTCGGAGAGCTCTGACATGCGCTTGTAGAGCTCAACCTCCATGGATTTGATCTGCCTGATCAACTCGTTATTCAACACCTCGGGGATGGAGTCCAGCATATCGGGGCTGCCCACCATGGCCATGGCCTGTTGGTACCGCGTTTCCGCCTCCACCCGTTTCGATTCCACCTCCACCACCTTCGTGTTGAGCTGGGCGAGTTTCTGGGCCGTGACCATCTCCACATCGCTGGAAAAATCGGTGATGATGCCGTGCTCTTCCTTGTAACGGAGCAGGGCCTGCTCAGCCCTCTCCACCTTCTCGCGTTCTTCCTCGATCCGATTGTGAAGCCACCTCACCGCATCCTGAACTGCCCTGAGCTTTATCTCGAGGTTTTGATCGATATAGGCCTTAGCGAGGGTATTGACGATGGCGGCCGCTAATGCGGGATCCCTTGCCTGAAATGTGACATCCACCAGCCGGCTGTTGCGGATAGGGCTCACCCCTATCCTGCCGATAAAGGAAGATACAAGGGGAGAATCAGCATCCGATTCCCCTGCCGTGTTGGCGGATTTCTCGTGGCCGGTTCTCAGAAGGGAGGCAATCGATTCCCTCCAAAAGGCGAGGGTATCGCGCACGGATTGTATCAGGCTGGAGAGAAAGTCGTTCTTCGGCTCAGGGAAGAACTCCTCGCTCTCATCCAGATGGAGTCTTTTGATTACCTCACGGGCCACGGTACGGCTTTCGATGATCTTGTATTGGGTCTGGTAGTAGTCCGTGCCGGATGCATCGACAGCCATGACCTCCTGGATGGAGACCACGTTCGGGTTCTCCTTATCGATGATCAGCCGCGTGGTGGCTTGATAGACGGGGGTGGCGGTGAAGGCATGGATGGCAACGGTGATCATGATAAGAGCCACGCAGGTGATAATGGTCCACTTGCGTTTACGGATCACGATAATGTAATCGCGGAGGTCTCTCGTTTCTTCTTGGTTTTGATAGATCATCAGAAAAAGCTCTCCGGAACCACGATTACGTCATCCGGCTGGATGATTACATCCTGAATCTTTTTCCCTGCCTCGGTAATGTCATCCACCCTTACCTCTATGATCTTCTCAATGCCGTTCTCCACGCGTATGATGCGGGTGCGATTGCGGGCCGCAATCTGGGTAAACCCTCCGGCCGTGCTGATCGCCTCCACCAGGCTGATATCCTTTTCTGCGATTGGATAGGACCCCGGCCTCTGTACCTGGCCGATGAGGTAAAAGCGCTCTGCCTTGGGGATAAAGAGGGTATCCTTTTCTGCCAGAAATATGTTGGAGATCTGATCGCTTCCCTTGAGAAGCCCCTCTAAGTCTAAGTTGATGACGATCTTCCGCTCACTATCCGTGTTGGGATGCTCGGTGCGAATGATCATGCCCTTCTTTCCAGCCTGCTCAAGATTAATGCCGCCCGCCTTTGAGATGGCATCCAAGACCCGCTCCCTGGCACAAAGGGAATAGCTGCCCGGGTTTTTCACCGCGCCGAGAACCAGGAACCGCTTGCTGTTATACTCCGTGACCATGACCGAAACATGGGCATCTAAGAGGTACTGCTCTTGTGCCAGCCGCAATGAGATCATTGTTTCTATTTCCGAGGTGGTGAGGCGATCCACCTTTAAACGGCCTATGAGGGGAAAGGAGATATAGCCATCCCCCGAAACACGCACCGCCTCCCTGGAGAGATCTTCCTCCTCATACACGGTAATGCTCAGCACATCGTAGCCGCCCACTGTGTAATCGCCTCCTGCAGGGCCCCTGGCATCGGGATGCTCCATGAGGTAGTGGGCTACCGAGAAATGCCTTGTCTTCTCTATCACGTTCTTGAGGCTGTTATCGATATCCCTATCGCCCCGCTTTTTCTTGATCTCATCGAGCTTTGCCAGGTGCTCCTCTTTTATGCCGGCATAAGATCCCTCATTGACGGCGGTGACTTTTACCACTTCTCCTTTGCCGCCGCAAGCAGCAGAAAATAGCAGTAGTGCGATTGTCGCTAAAAGACGCAGATACGTTGTGCCTGTCATAAGAGAACTCTTTTCCATTTTCACAAGAAAACTATAAAAGGAGCTGCCGGGAATAATCACGTTAGAAAGGGTCCCAAGGCAGCTCCTGTTTATGTAGGTTGAAAATCAGGCATCACCATAACATTTTCGGTTGAAATAGAGGCCCAGACCCTCCCCTGTTTAGTACACCCCCCCGTACAGATATCAGAAATTGATTATCGGTATAATCATTCTTGGGATAGTTGGAATCCTTTATCTTATACCGATACCCGGCAGCGGCACTCAGCCAATCCCGAATCTTGTACTCAATGCCTATCTCGGCATTGTAGTTATCATCCTTTCTTGGTTTACGCACCGGCACATTATAGTCATTTACGTTGTATGCAATACTCGCGGTGAAAGCATACTTGGTCATGGGCTTCTTGAGCAGGCTCAGCCCTATGCCCGTGTCCTCAAAGTATTCCTTCGTAGCAGAACCCGTCTGCCGTACTGCACGAGTAATGCGCAAACCAAGAGCTGTAGCGGGGGTGACCGCATGGGTCACTGATGTTGCCGCTATCCAGGTATTCGTATCCTCGTATGCATTGCCTCCGGCATCTTTTTGGTTATCATGCTCCCGCCACTGGTACCCCAGGTTCAGCTCACCGCTCAGCTTGGCCCCGGTGTCCCAGGTGAGCCCAACGTTTACCCGGCGCCATGTGAGATCCGAATCATTGGCATCGGTCACGCCTGCGCCTGGAGGATGGGTGAAATAATCCCTCTCGCCGAGATGAACCCTGGCAAACCCCCATGTCTTGGGAAGCACCCTCATCTGGTAGCCGAGACCGAATTCGTTTTCCGCATAATCCTGAGTATAGTCTCTTGCCAGGTCATAGTCCTGTCTGTAAAAATTGTAGTATACAAAGGCCTGAGATCTATTAGCAAAGTCATAGCCCGCCTTGGCCATCAGATCGTTGTTCCATCGTGCTGTTTTTAGTCCAACTCTGTATTGTTCGAGATTGAGGTACGGGTCTTCCGCATCGGTGTACACGTTATCCATGCCGAGGATAATCCCGCCCGGCGCTCGATAGTCAAGGCCTACGGTGCCCTTGTGGGTCTGCCAGTTGTTGTCGTCGTCATCGGCATAGAAGGCAAGGTCGCCGTCATAGGCAATGGCCAAGGCGCCCCTTTCAGGAAGGGTGTACGTCAGCCCTACTGCCGGCATGATATGGGTAATCACATCGGATTCTTTCAGCTCTGTCGTGCTGTTTGTTCCATTTCCCAGGTATATATTATCATCGTAGGTCTCTTGAACGGTGAGGCCCGGGGAAAGGGTGAGTTTTCCGGAGCGCATCCTTCCTGTCTGAGCCTTTGCCTGCGACGTCAATGCCATCACCATGACTACCATCACGCCCATAACCAAAATCACTCTTCTCATGCCTGGGCTCTTCCCGATAAATGCGTATTGAACGTTCTCGAATAGGTTATTGAGAAGGGCTCGCCTCCACCTTATACCGCTCCTGCTCAGTGGTTTCCGTATCCGGCAGGGGCACCTCTACGGGCGGCGCCTCTTCCCCGGGGGCGGCCTCCTCGGGAGCTGCCTCTTCCTCGGGCAAAGCCTCCTCAAGAGGCGGCTCTTCCTCGGGGACTGCCTCTTCAGGGGGCGCTAGTTCTTCGGCAATCGCGGTTGCCTCTTCAGCCAAGCTCTGGGCCGATTCTGCTGCTTGCTTCGTGGCTTCAGCTGCTTGATCCAGCCTGCGCGGATCGAACACCCCTTCCTCATACACGGCGCCGGCTGCCTGATTGGCGAAAGCGGCCTGGGCCTGTGCGTTATCCGCTATAATTTCCGTCTTCTGTATGGCGGACTCCGGCGCTTCCGCCTCCACGAGCCTCTGAACCGCGAGCTCGGCCTGAGCTGCTGCGAGATGAGCTGCAGCGGTATTCCTCGCTACCTGAGCCTCTCCCCCAACAATTGCATCCGGGTGTTTTCGAAGCTCATCTGCCGCCTCCTTGATTGCCCTGTACACCTCCACCTTGGCCTTTGCGCCATCTACCTTTTTCCTGGTAGCCTTTCCCTTTTCTGTCGCCTCATAAGCCCTTAAGAATGCTCGGTATACCCTATTGTTAAGGGCAGCTTCTTGCCCTGGTTCTGTAAAGGCGCCTTCTTTCCAAACCCCCACCTTATCAACCGCCCCGCTGAGCACATTGAGCAGCGATTCCACATTGTTGTACCCTATCTCCACCTCCGTACCCCGTACCCCGCAGGCTGCGGTAGGTGTCTGGAGGTAGTTTCTTCTCTTCGATACACCGGTCTTGAACCACACCTTGCCAATGAAACAGGTAATGCGGCGAACTGCCCGCTTTGGCGTAAAGATCCAGAGCTCGTGCTTTTCCTCCCTCTGCCGGATCGTAATGTGGCTGAAGGGGCTTATCTTCATGACCGCGCCATCCTCAAAGTTGATCGTGACTCTGCCCTGTTTCGTCTGGATACGATCTCCGTCTTTCAGCTGCAAAGCCGGCTTGCTGATCATAAAGATCTCTCCGGATTGGACAATAACCTCACCATAAGAGCTGAATACCACCGCGATCGGCTTCGAGGCATCTGCCTGAGGTGGAAAAAGAAACGCCGCTGCCAGCAACGCCGAAAAAATGAATGGGATACGCGAGATTGGGTTCATGGCCATTCTCCATTTTTAAGGAAAAGAAAAATGTCGCAGATCGTCCATTGTTTCTGAGAGTGAGTTATTCAGCACTTCGGGTACCGCGAAAAGGCTGCGCCCTATATTTGATCGAAAAGGTGAGAATCGTTGTCTGCCTGTTTCAGGTACCGGCTTCTTATGTGCAGGTCAGATTGTTTTGTCATTCAACAAATAATAGTCCCGGATGTCAAGTTTTATTAATGACTGCTGAATTGAGCATATTGTTATGTATGCTCAGCATAATAGGGTACCTATGCTCGACCCTTCAGTATCGACCTGAGTCCATCACCGGCTCTCCAAGATGGCCTGGTTTTCAACGAGCAAGACATCTCGGACAAACCTCTTATCAGGATAGTACCTCCATACAAACGTCGCGATATTCTCAGCCAAAGCCTTTCCCCGCTCTACTGACTGCGCCGTCTTATAGTGCCACCGTGCCTTGGTCCAAGCGATTTCCCATTCCGAGTTTGCTGAGTACATTGTCTTTGAACGATATATCCAATAATTCCCTAGAGCAGCATGCAAAAAAGGATTTTTCTCCCCCGCGAAGTAGGCCGCCCTCTCCATGGCGATATCCGCGGCCCGGAGCCATTTTCCGTAGTAATCCTGCTCTTCCCGTAGATACGCATACCCCCATCCCAGGCGCATGTGGTATTCCGGCGTAAGGGGATTCAACTGCACGGCCTCCTCTAAGGCTTTTACGGAATCCATCTGAAACCGGCGCAGTCCCTCGTAATCAGCTTCAGGATTCCCCAGTGCCTCATTCCGCAGCCTTATCAGTTCGCGACCACGCTTGTACCAGTATTCCGCATTCCACCTATCCCAATCGATGGCCTTTTGGATCTCGTTCAGAGGAGGATTTTGATCTCTATTCATGGTGGAATTGGTAACGGTATTGCAGGAGGCATCGGCCATAAAATGCCTGATGGTCCAAATCCCGTTCCAGGCGATACATCCCAGAACAGCCAGCACGGCAACCATCCCTTTATATCTCAGGGGCAGAGTATGGAATCGCTGAAATGATGAATCCAGTCCGTGATGTCTTTCGAGGTGGAGAGCACTGTAGCCGACTGCCATGATAGCCGCGAGCATCATGCAGTTGGCCGGAATATGAAGGTTGAAATCGGAATAGGAGTGTATTGCCATCGCTGTCATGACCGCCAGGGGAGCAACCCCGAGGCATACCGCAAAGGGATCCGTTCTTTTCCTCCATAGCCGTATGGTCCGATAGAGATAATACAACAGTCCTGCCACCAATAGGCAAAATCCGATGATTCCCGCTTCAGACAGAAATTGTGCCCAGTCATTATGGGCATACCTGAAAAATCTCATCTTGTCTTGGGCAGCCTGATATTTGGGGTAACCATATTGGAAATTGCCCACCCCAATGCCTGTCAGCGTATAATCCTCGAACATGTCAATCGTCTTTTGGGTGTACCTGCTTCTGGCCTCAAGGCTGGCATCGAGATATTTAAACCGCTCTACAGGATAGTCAGCGCCGATATGGAGGGAATAGGCGGAGATTATAAGGAATAAGAGAAGAAGGATGATGCCCTTTCTGCGGTACGTTCTGCGGGACAGAAACAATACGCTCATGCAGAGCATTGCGCCGGCAGCGCTTATCATGCCGCCTCGAGAGGCTGAGAAGATAAGTCCAACTCCGAAAACCGCACCTGCAAAGAGAACGAACATCCTTTTATTGAATCGCTGTTCCCCTGATAAATACCGTGAGAGCCTGGCCCTCAGGCACTTTGCATCTCGAGATGCGTCTCTTCGCTTTTCTTTTCTCCCCGACAATGCCGCAACATAGGCAGCAGCCAGCAACAGGCACATCTCCATCAAACCTGCAAAGTGATTCCTGTTGATGTAGGTCCCGGTCACCTCTTGAGGGTAATCCGCTTTGGCATACCACCAGATGTGCCCGGACCCTGAGTATGCCTCCGCCAACCCGTAGAAGACCTCAAAACAACCGATTACTACGATTATCAATATGGCAAGCTCGATCCTTTTCCTGGAATTCAACACCTGTGTTAGGCCGAGAAAGAAGAGCGCGTATACGCTCAATCTGATGATGGACATGCGCACCGGATACCGATACGGGGAAAGGGCAAGCCATTCAATAAAAGTGCCCTTTGTTTCCAGAACAACAGAGGGGGATATTGATTTTAGGCCTACCACATAGGCCTCCGGGGACAGGATTTTGACAAGAGCGCCGGGCAGGGGAATGATCTGGAAAACGAGGAAAATGAAAAACGATACAAAGGCGAGATTAAGGCTCGTTTTCGGAAACTGAACCTGATATGCACCGGTTTTGATCTCCCTTTGTATATTCTCTTTTACGAGCAGAACAGTGGCCGCGAGCACAGCCAGGGCCATAAATGTGTAGGCATAGGTGTGGACGGCCCCGAAAAGCAGGATGCTCATGATCAGAATTATGAGGTACATTGTGAATGCGGTCTTGTCCATCATCCGGCCCATCCGGTTACGTAGCTAGAAAGCTCTTGAGCTAATAAGCCTATGAGCTCGATATACCTTTTCTCCGACTCACCCCTTCACCTATTCTCCGGTTCTCATAAATGGCCTGTCCGGCCCCAGTGAAATACGTTACACTGTTACTTTGTGAATTTCACGGGGTAAATCTGTTAGGTTCCTTAAAGCAATAAGAGCAGCGCTCGTGGAGTTCACAGCATACAGCTCCAAGCCTTGTGTTACTTCATGAATTTGGACACAACCTAGGGAAATACTTAATTTTTTATATCAAGAGCATACACTATCAAACTTCCCCTCCCTCCATGGGAGGGGATAATGGGGAGGGTGAACACAGAGATTTTGCCGCCCCCGCCTACTCTCCCCCATCACGGGGGAGGAACTAAATGGTAATCCTGTATCAAGCTATAAGGAATTATCAAGTTAAAAAAACGGATAGGCTATATATGTAAAAAGGCGCCACAAAAAAGAGGGGTACCTTTTTATTCTCTGTTTGTTTTTCCCTCACCTTGCCTGAACACAGGAGCCTAAGGAAACTATTCGATCTTCTTATAGTCTTAAAACTGAGATAGTCAAGAAATTTGCCATCGATAAGAATGGCGCCTGCCCTTGGTGGAAAAGCGATTGGCAAAACGTGGCAAAAATTTGATCTTTTTACTGCCGTTATGTTCCTTCTCACCTCATGCCGCCTTTTATATTCGTTTTTTGACTTGACTTTCAGTAAATCTTACAGTATTTGTGGAAATATGCTGTAAGTTTTACTGTAAAAGGAGCAGATCATGAGATTGACGGAAAAGCAGAAGGCCTTCCTGGGCTATATCTCCCGCTATACGGAGGATTGGGGCAGATCCCCCAGTTTTGAGGAGATACGCTCCCACTTCGGCTTCACCTCGTACAATACGGTCACCACCTACCTCAAGACCTTGGAGCGGAAAGGCTATATCCGCCTTCCCCGCAAAAAAAACCAGAAGCGGGCCATCGAGGTGATCAGCCCTGTGGAGACCAAGCGGCTCGAGTTCCCCCTCCTGGGAAAGGTGGCGGCAGGAAAACCTATCGAGGCGGTGGAAGAGATCGATGTGGTTGAAATCCCCCCATCCATGCTGGGAAAAGGGGATCATTTCGTTCTCCAGGTGAAAGGGGACTCCATGAAAGAGGATGGGATTCTGGATGGGGATTTCATCGTGGTCAGGAGGCAGGCGACTGCAGAGAACGGCCAAACCGTGGTGGCCCTGATCAACAACGAGGCAACGGTGAAGAAGTACTACCAGCGGGAAGGCTATGTGGAACTCCGCCCCGCACATACGGGCATGGAACCCCTCATCATCGACAAGGGAGATCTCCGGATCGAGGGACGGGTGGTGGGAGTAATGAGGCACTATAAATAAAAAAAGGTGCAAGGGAAAAAGGCTGAAGGCTGAAGGCGAA
>Ga0307428_1001101_pt1 | contig 14169 bp, 13 predicted proteins | sample SalMarWE160240MG_FD_202161 | JGI IMG/M metagenome (GOLD analysis project Ga0307428, IMG submission 202161) | Salt marsh sediment microbial communities from the Plum Island Ecosystem LTER, Massachusetts, United States - WE1603-240 | ecosystem: Environmental > Aquatic > Marine > Intertidal zone >...
CTACTGACGGTGCATTATATTTTGCAACAGAAGATCAAAATCTTACTGATCCACTCCGAGTAACATTAACCCCAGTAAAAACCCCCCCGCGCACAGGAGCTCTATTTGTTGGAGTTAATAGCACAACAGTACCAATAGTACTAAGTAACGGATCTTACATATCTGCTTTATTACGCAGTGTTGCATCAGGAAGTTTTTTGGTAACAGGTAATTTTAATGTGCAAGTTAATGAATAGTGTATGTTTTTTAACTTGTTAAAACATGATAAAATAACAAACAATCCATTTGTATCGTTCGCAAATTCAAATTAAAATTATTGAAACATGTGAATAGTTACTGTTTGTTTACAAGGACCAAAAGTGATTCACACAAAATACTTTTCATTTTTTTTATTTATAACTTTTTTTCTTATACAAAGTTCAGCTATTTTTTCAATGAATATCTTACGTCCTTATGATACGCTGATTAGGCCATATTACGATTCAGATTTTCCTTTTCAAATTGCTTTGTACGGAGAGACTGGTTTTGGTAATACACGAGCATTTGATGAATGCGGCCGTATTAATAATGTTCTTAAAATCTGGAATTGCGATCAAAATTCTCTTAAAATGCTAGAAGGGTTTGATGTTGCAAGCGCAAAAGGACAATTGCTTATTAAACTTGATGCCAATGATGACGGAATCCGTGGACACTTTAATGTTTGTGGAGATCTGGAACTTAATGCAGCAATTGCTTTTGCATTTCGCTACTTTTTTTATGATAACTGGTCAATAAGTACTTATCTACCAGCTTATTCTATGCAATTAAAAAATGTAATCTGGCAAGATCAAACTAAAAATATAACCGCTGCTGATATGCGAGTGAAGCAATTATTGACTAATCATTTTTTCCCAATTGTAAAAGAACTGGGTGGGGAACTTAATTTACAAGGATGGAAGCGGTCCGGTTTTGGTGATTTAGCATTATTTTTGGAATGGTACCGTGATTTTCCTCAAGCAAAACCTTTCCTAAAAAATGTACGCATTAATTGGCGATTAGGGCTTACTTTTCCTACGGGACGACCATGGGATGAAGATGAAATTTTTGCAGTTCCTTTTGGATTTGATAAAGCGTTTGCCATTCCCTTTGGTCTTGGATTAGATATCACCTTGGGCTCTTATTTAAAAACAGGACTTGATGTACAACTTACCCATACCTTTGGTAATACCCGCGATCGTCGTATAAAAACACAAGTAGATCAAACTGAATTATTATTACTTGCAAAGGCAAGTGCATACAAAGATTTTGGTCTAATTCAACGCTTTAATTTATATGTTCAATTTTATAAATTTTTATACGGACTTTCTTTCAAAGTAGGGTACCAATTTTTTAAACAAGGAGATAGTGAGCTCGTCCTTAAGTCAAATACATTTTCGAATACAATTGCTAATACCGCTGAAAGTCTTCAAGAACAAACGATGCATCATATGATTGTTGATGTAATTTACGATTTTAATGAACATTTTGGAGATGAATCACGACTTCGTTCAGAACTATCTTTTTATGCCCGTTTACCATTCAATGGCAAGCAAGTTGCATTGATTCCAGCGATAGGAGCCGTATTTTCTATTAATTTTTAAAGGGAAAAGGCAAAAACTATATTTAGCATATTACGATAACACTATTCCTTTTTTATATGCTCTACTTTTCACTTCTGCTTGGAACAAAGATCGAGTTAAATAGCTTGCTTTTGATTCAAATAAATTGTCTTCTTCTTCTAACTCCAAAAATAAAAGTTCTTGTGCAGTAATGTCGTTTTTCACTTTTTCAAAAAATTCTAGTGGTAAATCTGAACCTGCAATTTCAAGAAAATAACAGTAGCGATATGTTAGCGTCCAAAATAAATCATCTAAATCATTAATATCAACCAAAATATTATTGTCCACAAGCGTTGCTAACTGATAAGATATGTCTTTCACTGAATTCCATGTTTTTTCTCCATCTTCAGGAGACCAAACAAGCTTGCTCAAGCCAATCTCAAGAAATCGAATAAAGGATTGTCGTAGCTGCTCAATACTCATTTCTTCTTCTACTACGTGTGTAATTTCATCAGATAAAATATCCAAAAATTCCCCAGGACTTCTTTTAAATACCTCAAATTCAGTGCTAAACCTTGTATACAACATGGTATTAACAACTTCCTTGAATCGATCTAATGTTTCAGCATCATATAACGTTTTATTACTAAAATATGTCTCCATTTTTGTTGTAATGAAGTAATCTTTTAACGCATCCGGAAGAGGTTTAAGCAATGTAGTAGAAAACTTATCAGCATTAACATACTCTGCCCCTTTAAGTATATTGCTAAACAGTCTTACAAGGGAATAAGCATAAGTTCTTTCCTGCTCAGTTTTTTTTCCATATTGAAGTAAATCTATAAAATAAGTAAAATCATGTGGTAAAATATCTTTCTGGAATTCGGGTTTTTTCAATTCAATCAAATTCTTCTCTAAAACTCCTTTTCTGATATCTTGATAATCATTTAAAATTTCACTATGAATAGAAGAAAGAAAAAAAAGTGAGAAAATAGAAATCATTATATATTTCATATTATAGCTCCTTTTGTGATACCTTATTATATTAGTAAAAGTACAGCATATCATGGGATGAAGTAATTATTCAACAGCAAGCCAAGAAAAAGTAAAGGACATTGATGGCGCTTTATTCATATGAAGCATTTTCAAAAGAAGGGAAAAAAGTTCGTGGTACTATTGATGCTTCGTCTATAAGTAGCGTTAAAGAACAGCTTACCAAGCAAGGATTATTTCCTATCACTATTTCTCCTACTTCATCAGCAATGCATTATAGTATATTTTCGAGAATTTTTAGAAGAGGCGTCACCGTAAAAGAAAAAATTTTATTTACTAAACAACTTGCAATTTTATTAAAATCTGGCGTGCCTCTTTTACAAGCAATTGAACTGTTAACTGAGCAATTTAAGGGCCAATTACGTACTATTCTCGTCAATGTAAAAGATGATATTAAAGAAGGAATACCCCTTGCAGATGCCCTTAAAAAATATCCACGGACATTTGAAACTATTTATATACAATTAGTACGGGCTGGAGAAGCAAGCGGGCAACTTGAAACTATTCTTGAACGCTTAACTGAATACCTTGAACGGCGTGAAGAACTAGCAAAACAAATCCGTGGGGCATTACAATATCCATTAATGCAACTTATTGTTGCTGGGCTAGTCGTTGGCATTTTGCTTACTTTCGTTGTTCCACAAATGACCGAAAATTTTATTGCGCAAGGAAAAGAATTACCGGGGCCAACGCAATTTCTTGTTAATATATCTAATTTTATTACTGGACATTATTTTATTTTAATTGGTTCTTTATTAATTTTTGTTTCTCTTTTTATGTATTGGCGATCAACTCCCAAAGGTGCCTACATACTCGATAAAATTAAATTACGACTTCCTCTTATAAAATATCTGTCAAAAACAAATGCTGTTGTACAATTTAGTTACACATTAGGAATGCTTTTAGAAGGAGGCGTTCACTTATCCGAAGCACTTGATATTGTTGTAAAAATTATTGATAACCGTATTTTAGCAGACGCACTCAACAAAGCACGTGATAAAATTGTTAAAGAAGGTAAGATAGCAGAATACTTAGAACAAACTGGCATTTTTCCTCCTATTGCAATTTACCTTATAAAAACTGGTGAACAAACGGGGCAATTAGATAGTATGTTGTTAGTAGTAGCAAAAAATTATGAAGAAGAACTAAAAGAATTAACTAATAGGTTAACCGCTTTACTAGGGCCAATAATGTTAATTGTTATGGCGGTTATTGTTGGATTTATTGTATTAGCAGTTGCTTTGCCAATTATGCAAATGAGCCAATTGGCTGGCATTTAAATTCAAAGGAGTTTTTATGGTATCATATTTCTATCTAAATAGAAAAATTAAAAAGGATAGCGTATATCGAATGCGCAAAGGATTTACTCTCATGGAAGTCATGATTGCAATTGCAATTGTTGCAATCATAGCAGCAGTTGTTGGTCCTGGTCTATTTCGATATTTAGAAACAGCAAGAAAAAGTAATGCAAAATCAACTCTACGGGTGCTTGAGGGAGCCATTACACTCTATCAAGCACAGGTTGGGCAACTTCCTACTAATTTACGTGATTTAGTAAAAGCACCACGAGAAGAGCAGCTGAAAAAAAAATGGGAAGGTCCTTATTTAAAACAAAAAGAAGTTCCTGTTGATCCCTGGGGAAACAAATATCAATATCGTATAACCCCACAAGGCGAAAATCCTTATGAATTATATTCTTATGGGCCAAAAGGAAAAGGGACACCAAAAAATGAATGGATTAGTGTCTGGGATGAAGGATAAGCGAGAAGGATTTACTCTCATCGAAATCCTTATTGTGCTTGCACTTATTGGCCTTTTAGCAAAAATTATTGTACCTAATTTACAACGATTAACACCACAGTATGAAAGAAAGCAATTTATAGGAAAACTTAATGAAATTTTACAACTGGGATGGCAACAATCTATTATTACTCATAAAACATGCAAAATAGTTTTTGCTGTTAATGAACGTAAGGTTTCTTTAGAAATTGCAACTGGTAACTATGACCGGCGTGGAACAGAAATATTTGAACCTATAAAAGGCCATTATTTAAAAACTACCTTTATCTGGCCAGAACAATTTAAGTTTAAACAATTCTTTATTGAAGGATTTGATGAAATGGCCAGATTTGTTGGACGTGAAAGTTCATCAATTTGGTTTTACCTAGTACCGGGAGGTTTGGCCCAAGATGTTATTATTAATATATTGGATATAAAGGACTTGAAAAACAATAAACCTCGGATGATAGGACTTGTACTTAACCCCTTTACCTCACAGTTTAATGTATATGATACTTTTCAAAAACCATAAAGCATTCACTTTAATAGAAACAATGTTTGCTCTAGCAATTGCTGCTCTTGTTCTTACGCCATTATTTATTTTACAAGGAACAATGTTACAACAAGTATCACGTGCTTCTAACAAAATTGAACGTATTATTTTTATTGCTACGCAGTTTATGTGGGAGGCAAAACTCAAAATGCCTCCTGATGCACAAACATTTACGCTGGAAAAAAAAAATGATGATCCTCTTACCTTCTTAAAATATGAAGTAATCCCGCTACCTGAAAAATCTTCGCTTGCACAAATCAATAGCCTCTATAGAGAACGAGTGGTTATATCATGGGAAGATGGTACAACAAAAAAAGAAAGTGAACTTATAAATTTTATTTATAAACCAGAACGTAAATCATGAAAAAAGGATTTATGCTTATTGAATTATTAATTGCAACTCTTATTACGAGTATGATAAGTATTTTATTATTAACTGTTCTGCAACAATCAACAAAATTTCAATCGGTTATTGATAACAATATTAATGTGCATACCCGAGCTATTATTTGTTATCAACAATTAGAAAAAGATATTATGGGGACATTTGTTCCAATCCAAGATAACAAAAACACTAAACAAAAGAATTTTATTCTTGAACATATTTTTTATAGTACTAATCAAAATAAAAAATTGAATACACTAACCTTTGTTACTACGAGTTCACTTGCAGTTTATTGGGGAGAGAAAACTGGAAAAGCCAAACCCCGAGTAGCACGAGTTGTTTATCAACTTCAACCAGAATCTGAAAAAAAAGACTCCTTTGTATTATTCCGTCAAGAAGGCACTGACTTGTCCTTTTCGTATTATAAAAAAGATAACCCAAAAGCCCCACGAACTTACCAGCTTATTAATGGGATTAAAGATTTATCCGTTACTTACACCCAAGTAGAAAATCAAAAAGACCAAAGTAAAAAACCAGTATATAAGACCGTTAATACCTGGGACTGGCCACTGAAAGAAAAAAAGGATAATAAGAAGGAACCAATATTACCTAATTTTATCACCGTACATTTAGTCTTATGGGATAATGATTATAAGAATGATAGTTCTTTTACTTTCACTTGTACCCTTTTAGCAGAGGAAAAATCAGTGGAGTCGCAACAAAAAAAATTAAATCAACTTCCAGCACCTAATACAAAAAGCTCACAAAATCAAATAAAGCAAAATTCAACCCTACAAATGGGCTATAAATAAAGAAAATTGATGCAGAAAATAGTAAAAAAAAATAGTGGTTATATTCTTGTACTTACCCTTTTAATAACCGCAACTATAACAATACTAAGCACTTATATTTTTAATCGCGGTATTATCTATATGCCATTTACGAAATTAATGATTGATCAAGAAAAAGCAAAACTTCTTGCAGTAAGTGGTATACAAATTATAGCAAGTCAACTAACTTATCAAGAAAAAGAACTAAAATCAAAAGAAAAACCTGCTGTAACAGATCCGGTCAGCAGTGAAAAAAAATTTTTAACTCAAATATTACCAACATTAAATCGGTGGCAAACTTTCCAACTAAAAAAAAGCATTGAAGGGATTGATGCTCAACTGCAAGTTTGCCTTATGTCTGAAGAAGGAAAAATAAATCTTAATAAGATCTATGATTTTTCACAACATAAATTTGTAGTTCGAGAAAAAGGTAAGCCCAGTTGGAAAAAAATTTTACAAGAAATTTGTACACGCATAGAAAAAGTGAATAAGGGAAAAGATTTATTTTTATCACTAGAAAAATTTTTATCGCAACAGAACCAACCTCTTAATGATATTACCGAACTCCTTATCAGTAAGCCTTTTGCTATATTTAAGAATAATTTATTTTATAATCCGCCAACTGACTCAAAGAAAGAAAAACCACAAGAAAAGTCTTCTGTATATTTAACTGATATATTTACAACAAGGTCAAGCAGTGAACTACTTGAACCATGGTTATTTTCAAATTCCATTGCTAACCTATTAGGACTTAAACAAGCAAAATTTGGAGATGTAAGACAAAGAAAGGAAATAGTTACCAAATTGCTCAAAAATTTTAAAAAAACCGCAAAATGGCAACAAGATTGGAACACTCAACTCAAGCCTATATATGAAAAAGAGTTGCAGAGTTTGCCGCAAGGTATAGACTCAATTTTCAGTACAACATTTGATCCAAAAATATTTTCAATATTATCCTATGCAACAGTTGATAATATAACAAAGCGGTTATTTGTAATAGTAGAGCGAATAAAAAGTTCACAGAATGGTCAAACAGTATATGATATTAAGATAAGAAAATTATATTGGCTATGAATAAAAAAATAATTGGGAAAAAGGACATACGTTGCAAGGTAAAATAGAAACACGAGTTGGTATGTTTGTTCTTGCGGCAATAGGAGTCTTTATTTATATGGGCTTTAAAATTGGTGCATTTCGCTTTGATCGATCAAAATACAGTCAATATAATATGTATTTTGAAGATATTTCAGGTCTTTCTAGAAAAGCTGATGTGAAAATAGCAGGAGTAAAAGTAGGCTGGGTTGAAAAAGTTAGCCTTGCATCAAACCATGACCTTAAAGCTAAAGCAGAAGCAATGATTCTTAAAACCTATACCCTTTATCGCAATGCCTATGCTATCATTCGTCAAGATGGACTTCTTGGTCCTAAATATATAGAAGTAATTCCAGGAGATAATCTTTTACAACCTCTCAAATCCGGCGAAGCATTAAAAGAACCGAGCACTGAACCAGTATCAGTAGATCAATTAATGTTACAATTTAAAAATATTGCAAGTAATGTTGAAAAAGTAACTGAATCTTTTAAGGAAGCAGTTGGTGGCCCTGAAGGAACGAGTCAGCTTAAAGTATTTTTTGATAATTTACAAACTACAGCAGAAAAATTTTCGTCTGTTTCCCAAATATTAGAACGCTCCATTGTACGTAACGAAGGGAATCTTGATGCATTTCTACAGATTGGTACTAATATCAAGCAATTAACAACAAAATTGGATACAAATATATTTCCATCATTTCAAGAAAGCATAGAAAAAATTTCTCAAGTGTTTGACCGTGATTTTGATCGCATTGCAACAAGAATGGAATTTACAACTGAAGCCCTAGAAGATGCCTCAATTCAAGCACGCGAAGGCTTACGCAACCTAAGTTCTGTTGCAGAGAAGATTGATGAAGGGAAAGGATTGCTTGGTAAATTAGTTAATGAAGATGAAACATATCGAGACTTAAAGGTTGCTGTCCAAGGGTTTAAAAATTATCTAACAAAAGTTGATCGACTACAAATTGTTTTTGACACTCACTTTGAATCAATGCTCCGCACAGCAGAGAACTATGAATTTGAAGACTCAAAAGGATATTTAGACATAAGAATTCATCCAAATGAAGATCATTTTTATCTTGTACAACTAGCTAACTCAGAAAAAGGATTCATTGATAGAAAAGAAACAGAAAAACAATATATACAAGCAGATCCTATTAATACATACATTGTAGCAGACACAGATCCAATTCCAGAATCCAATATAAATAATTTCCTTATTGATCCAACTAAACTTAATATTAATGATAATAGCCGCTTACGTCATATTTTTAGAAAGAAAAAAACAACCTTTAACCGAAATACGCTAAAAATTGGTATTCAATTTGGAAAAACCTTTAAAGATATTGCATTGAGATTAGGATTATTTGAAGGAAGCGCTGGCATAGGATTCGATGTCGATATTCCATTTAAGACTGAAAATTTCCGATGGGTCACTACTTTTGAAGCATTTGATTTAAGTGGATGGAACCGCAAAAAGGACCGACGTCCTCACCTTAAATGGCTTAACCGGATGTTTATTTTCCGCAATATTTATTTTGCATTTGGCGCTGACGATTTTGCTAGTAAACGTAACGCTAATGCATTCTTTGGAGGTGGTATCCGTTTTGGTGATGATGATATAAAATATTTACTTGGAAGTGTCGCTGGCCTTGGTCCAGGATTTATAGAATAAACAATTTAACATCCTAGCATTTCAACGCTTAAATAACCTGCCTTAAATCAAATCTTCAAAAAATCCCACCCAACTAAGGACAAAAATGACAAGAAAAAAACATAACTTATTGCTCGGTGCTCATATTTCTATTGCTGGTGGACTAGAGAAAGCGATAGAAAGAGGCGAGTCAATTGGCTGTACTACTATACAAATTTTTATTAAGAATAATAGACAGTGGCATGCTAAAAAATTATCCGCAAGCCAAATTAAGTCATTTAAATCTGCTGTACAAAAGTCATCAATTAAATCTATCGTTGCTCATGCAACATATCTCATTAATTTAGGCTCTTCAAACAAAGAAACAGAAGAAAAATCAATTATAGCTATTAAAGAAGAATTAAAGCGATGCGATGATCTTAATATTCCTTATCTTGTCTTACACCCAGGATCTTATTTAAAAACAAATGAAAAAGCATGTATTGACCAAGTAAGTAATAATCTTAATGAAATATTTAAAACTACGCCAAGCAAAGCAATGATTCTTTTAGAAACTATGTCGGGCCAGGGAACTGGTATTTGTTATAAATTTGAACAAATTGCTCAACTTTATAAGCAATCAAAATTTAAAAAAAAACTTGGAATTTGTTTTGACACTTGCCATGCCTTTGCTGCTGGCTACGATTTTAGAACAAGGCCGACTTATGAAAAAATGTGGAAAAATTTTGATCAAATTATTGGCCTTCAGCACCTTAAAGTAATACACGTAAATGATTCAAAACGACTTCTTGGCTCCCGAGTAGATCGTCATGCAGATATAGGAAAAGGGCAATTAGACCTCAATGCTTTTCGGCTTCTTTTTAATGACCAACGTTTTTTTGATATACCAAAAATTCTTGAAACACCGAAAGAAACGCTCAAAGACGATTTAAAAAATATGGAAGTTATTAAAAAACTTCTTTTACCCAAAACACGCAAAATTTTAAATGTTAGTGAATAAATTTTAAGAGACTAGATTTATTGAGGCTGAGTAATAGACTAGATCTTTAAATATTATGAGCTAAGAAGGAATCGTAGTAATGTTTTTAAAGATTCTAATCTATTACTTCCTCAATAAGCAGTGCTTCTAACCATCCTTCTTTTACCAACCACAAAAAGAAGGAGCAAAGCCCAAACCTTAGATAGCCTCCATTCTGAACTATAAAAAAGTTTTTCACAACTTATTTTTAAATTTTTTAAGACAACAACAAAAATTTCACCTTATAAAGGTATTTTTTCTAACACTATTTTTTTGTTATGCGATTTCAACAACTGTCAAACAACAGTTTTTTGCATTTTTTCTAATTTTATAAAAAAAATATACCTTATTTTAGCTATTTTTTTAAAATTAAAAATCTATAAAAGAATAAATTAATAATAGATAGGAGGCTAGAGTCAATTTTTCTTTGGCAAACTAAGATAACATTCCGCTCTGTCATCTACTTGCCATGCATCAAAGCCTTCAACTCTAAACCCACATTCATACCCAGCATGAACTTCTTTTACTACCTTTTTTTCACGTTGCAAGCTAACAATTTTTCCTTCTCCAATTTTTTCTTTCCCTCGCCATACCATTACCTTACCATCACGAGAAAATCGCCCCTCTCTTACATATGCTCCTGCAACTACCCCAACTCCTTTAATGTCAAAAACACGTAATACAATTGCTTCGCCTATCTTTGTTTCTACTGTTACAACTTCTTTTTCTTCTTTGGTTTGTTCTTCAAGCTGCTCAAGTAGCTTATAAATAATATCGAAAAGAGTAATAGAAACATTACGACGCCGAGCCAATACAATAGCATTAGCCTCTGCTTTTACGTGAAGACCGATAATGTTAGAACCGGTATTAAAAGCAAGTTCAACGTCACTTTCACTTATATCTCCTACCCCTGAAAAAACAATATTTACTTTTTTTGCACTTTTTTTTGATAATTTGCTTATGGAATCTAAAATTGCCTCTTTTGAAGAATTGCTATCTGTTTTAATCAATAAATTTATACCCTCTTGATGTGTTAATTGTCTGCTGGTAACTTTATGAGCCCCTCGTGCAATTTTTGCTTGAACATATTCATCTTTTTTAATGACTTCAAAATAATCTCCTACTTCTGGAAGACTTACAAAACCAGCAACTTGCACTGGTATAGAAGGACCTACTTCCGTAATAGATTTACCATAAGAATCAATTAAAGAATTTACTTTACCACCTGTTTGCCCACACTTAAAATAGTCTCCTACTTTTAAAATTCCATGTTGACAAATAACGGTAGCAACAGGGCCTCTGCCCTTTTCAAATTTAGCCTCCAATATATAACCCTTTGCCGCTCCAGCCCAACTTGCACGCAACTCCATAATCTGCGACTGTAAGACAATTATATCCAATAATTGGTCAATGCCTTGTCCAAATTTAGCGGAAATGGGTATACAAATTGCATTTCCTCCCCATTCTTCAGGCAACACATCATGTTGCGCAAGTTCGCGCTTAATAACTTCAATTCTTGACTCATCCACCTTGTCAATTTTATTAATTGCAACAATAATTGGTAAATTCATTGCTTTTGCATGCTCAATTGCCTCAATAGTTTGAGGCATTACACCATCATCTGCTGCTACAACAATTATTGCTATATCTGCAACCTTTGCCCCTCGTTGCCTTATTTTAGAAAAGGCTTCATGCCCAGGAGTATCAAGAAAAACAATATTACCTTGATCAGTAGTTGCTTCATATGCAGCAAGATGTTGAGTAATTCCTCCTTTTTCTTTTATTGCAACACGAGTTTTTCGAATAACATCTAAAAGAGTTGTTTTTCCATGGTCAACGTGCCCCAAAACAACAACTACTGGCAACCTTTCTTTGAGATTATTTTCACCTTTTTTTAACTCAACTCTCTCGGTTCGTTGACCTTTTTCTTTAGAAGGCTGTTTTATTAATACATTATAATGTTGCGCTAATCGAGAAATAATATCATCAGAAACAAGTTGATTTTTGGTAACAATAATCCCCCACCTTAGCAAAGTAATAATTAAATCATTTGCTGGTTTATCTATTTTTTTAGAAAAATCAGCCAAATTAATTGGTCCTGAAATAACAACGGCCTGATCTTTTTTTTCAGACAAATTTTCTTCTAGAGAAGGTAAAATTTCTTGTTTTTCCTTAGAAGCTTTCTTTTTTAGGTCTTTTTGTTTATGCTTTTTTTCCTGACTACCTTGCAAGGCATCTAAAAAATTTAACGCTTTTTCGTCTAAAATAGACATATGGCTATGTATTTCAAAACCTCCTTGTTGTAACTGATCAATTACTTTTTTGCTTGAAATATTATTTTTTTTGGCAAACTCATATACTCGCATTATCATACATTCTTTATGAAAACCTAATTAAAATAAAAAGGTATTGTTTTAATATTATTCTTCTATTTCAAGAATATCTACGTCTCTTGATGGCTGTTGATCTTTATCTTTCTTAACTACTGTCTCCAATTGAATATCAACATTAGTAAGCCGCGATGCTAATGCAATGTTCTGTCCCATTCTTCCAATTGCTAACGACCGTTGATCTTCATCAAGCCAAGCTTTAGCAGTTTTTTTATCTTCAGATAATTCAACACGATTAATTTTTGCTGGCCTTAGGGCCTCAGATATGAGCATTTCTAAGGAGTCATTCCACGAAATAACATCTATTTTTTCCCCGCCTAATTCTTTTAAAATTGGTTTAATTCGGCTACCTCCAACTCCTATACAAGTACCTACCGGATCAATATTTCGATCATGGGAAGCCACAACAACTTTTGCCTTATATCCAGGAGAGCGAACAATTTTTTTTATTTCTACTAATTTTTCAAAAACTTCTGGTATTTCTAACTCAAAGAGATTTTTTAAAAACTGAGCAGAGGCACGGTCTAAAATAAGTTGATTATCATTCTTAGGTTCAGGCAAAACTTCTTTTAAAAGAGCGCGAATAGAAAACCCAACTATACATTTATCCTCTGGAATAGAAAGAGATCGAGGCAAAAAGGCTAGGACATCATCAATTTTTATAATCATCCCTCCTCGTTCACATTTATGGATAACACCAAGAACAATTTCCCCTTCCTTCCCCTTAAACTCATTATAAACAGCAAGCGCTTCAATTTGGCGTATTTTATTTGCAATTACTTGCCGAGCACGTAATATCTCTATTCTTCCTATTTTTCCTTCAAATGGAACCCAAACTTTATCTCCCTCCTTGAGGGCCTTATTTATGTAGCGAGCTTTTTTTAAGCTAATTTGCTGTGCTTCATCCTTTACATAAGGAACAATTTCTTTTTCAACTGAAATATTTATCTCTCCTGTTTTTTTGTCTGTTTCTACTTGAAACGCCAAATCTGGATATTTTTTCTTATAAGCAGCAAGTATACCTTCACAAATAACCGAATTTAAAATAGAGCGATCGATTTCTCTTTCTTCAACTAGCTCTTCTATTACATCAATAAGTTTCACTGAGCCCCTTAAATATTATTAGTTTGGTATCTTGTGAGTAAATAAGAAAAATTAATTTATGATTATAAACCTATAGTTTATTATAAATTAACCACTCTGGCAACAAAAGCACATAAAGGTTCTAGAGAAAATTTTTATAACAACATAATCTTATATTAATATATAAAATTATATTAATAATAAGCAAAGATGTTTTTGGTGGAAAACTCAAGAAAATTTTTTGAATTTATGCTTGGATAGGCGATATTCAGAAATTAATTTCTGGTGGAAAAGTGGTGGAAAAGTGGTGGAAAACTTAAAATAATATTTTAAAAAAACAGTTCTAGATCGTTATTTTAAGCTGTTTTTGTTTTAATATGTCTATCTGATGAGAACATTGGAAAGATAGGGAAAATTTTTCCACCACTTTTCCACCACTTTTCCACCAAGTTTTCCACCACTCATTTTTATTTCTATTATTCATGGAATTAAAGAGAGTTTGCAGGCTTTCTTTATATCTTCTAAAAGTGTTTGTAGTTCCTTGGGATTACGTAATACGTAGGCTGGATGGAAGGTTGGTACTATATTGATTGTTCCTAGTTGTAATGTAGTTCCTCTAATTTTAGTTATTTTAACATCTTTTTCTAATAACCCTTGTATAGCTGCTGAACCAAGAGTACAAATTGTTTTAGGGCGAATTATTTTTATTTGTTTAAGAAGTAATAATTTTTTACAAATATTAATAATTCGCCCTAAAA
>Ga0307428_1001102_pt1 | contig 14167 bp, 16 predicted proteins | sample SalMarWE160240MG_FD_202161 | JGI IMG/M metagenome (GOLD analysis project Ga0307428, IMG submission 202161) | Salt marsh sediment microbial communities from the Plum Island Ecosystem LTER, Massachusetts, United States - WE1603-240 | ecosystem: Environmental > Aquatic > Marine > Intertidal zone >...
AGATTTTCATTCGGATTCTCAATCAATCCACCCTTCCCGAAAGACACTTTTGATACAGCATCATAGTCCTTTACACAAATCAAAGCAATATCACAATGATGTCCTATATCAGCTGGCTGATTAGCCAAGCTTAAAGTAGTTGAATTAGTGCCATGTAGTCTCTTTGCCTTATGCCTATCTCTGTTAAAAATAGTAACGTCGTGGCCTTTCTGGGCAAGTCTAAGCGCTATCTTTGATCCCATCATTCCGGTACCAATTATGCCGACTTTCATATAGAAACAGATAACGGATTAGAATAAATATCATTCATCGTCTCCTACAGAATCATCATAACAAACCAGGTGATGTGAGACGGCATATGCCTTATTATCTCGATTCGTGCCAAGAATCTCGATTTATCCGGACCGGATAACTCTATGAAAAATTTCTTACCATCGATGAGATTGGCAATAATCTGTTGATACTTGTGAGATAGTTCATATCTTGTCATGTCGAAGAGCGCCCATAACAGAAGGTCTCCTGTTTTATTTCCTAAATGGGGCAAGGTAAATTCATCATTAGGTCCAATGCATACTGATGGCATTTTGATAAAGTATTTTGGCTCAACAAAATTCAGAGCGGCAGAAAAGTCAGATAGTGCATCATTATTACTATTATTACTATTATTACTATTATTATGACATAGTCTGGATCCAGGAGACCAGTAGAAGAGTCTTTTATGTACTGTATCCTAATGATATAATACATATCAGATTTATCTAAAGGTTACTTCCTAACTAAACTTAATTAATTTTCGATTTGAATATTTCCCCAGATGCTAATGAAAGATAATCGTATTGGAAAGCAACGAATTGCAATCGGAATTTGGTCGTTGATCTGTATTGTAATCATGTATTTCATTTGGATTTCATCGACGATTCAGAATGACGTTTTGAATGCTGTAGACAAGAGTACAACGATTTCATGCGGTGATTCATGGTCGTGTGAAAAAACCGTGTGTATAGACGGAGAGTGTAATACTACCAAAACTATTTCATCTGAGATAACAGATATCGATGAACCGTCGGCTGAAGAAGATATAACGGATCAAGATACTATAGAGTCAGATAATTCAAATAGTATTGAAAATCTAATTGAGAACAGACTTAGTATGTTAAGATAGATAGGAAGAACCTCAATGCAAGTAAATCTGTATCATATAAGTGCAAAGAGTGTGGTTTGAGCGACATTAATTTAAGAATGCCTTATAAGATTTGGATTCGGCCACCGCAAATCTCAGTCTATGTGTGAAAAGTTTGGCATGGATATGTTAGCAATCTCTGGTTTGGTTGGTGGTCTAGTATCAACAGCCGTGATGACATTAGCTGAGATTCCGTCATGGAGGAAGTGGCGTTTATATGGTGTCTTTGAATGGCACGAAAACCAAGTAATAACAAGAAAATTATTTAGCATTTCGAATGACGAAAACGAGACAACCCATATCAAAGGGATCTTTTTCTTTCACTTTCTAAACGGTACCCTTGTAGGAATCATTTTTCCATTCATTATTGCTTCCCTTTTCCCATCTTTTATTAACGATATTGTATCATTACTTTTAATAGGGATACTATATGGTTTTATAGTTTGGATCGTAACATTGATACCAATACATAAGCCAATCACAGGACTATCTCCTTGGAGTCATCCATTGGGAAAATGGCCAGCTGTTGCAAGTTTGGGAGGACATATAGTATATGGATTTATTCTTGGCCTTATCATATTCGCATTCTTCAACGTCTTCTAGTATACAAGATCATTAGGTTTTATATATCGTATTGGTAACATAAAATTCTTCCATATCTGAGTTATTTTATATTGTAGAAGATATATAATAAATAAAAGATAAATTCTCAAAAACTGATTGAATTTATTTTAAGATACAATACAATGTCTGTCAAGTATACTGGAATCAGTTTTTAGCATTTATCTATATGCACCTCCAAGTGCACTCCGGTCGTCCATGTTATTTTCCCTACTTTCTAGAGGAATAGCGCTTTTTTCTGTATTCAAGTGTTCTCTTTCTTTTTAGTCAATCGTAATTTTTCCTTACCTCTTCTATTATTAGGTGAGCTTCGTAAAGGGCATCTACAACAGGGACATGCATATCCCTCATGAAATAGATATACTTCACACCCGCTGCAATATTTTATTCCTACGCTATAATATCCAAAACTTGAACCTATTCTTGTACATATATTTCGGCACGGCATTATGGAATACAATACACAACAATTTAAAAGATCACAAAAGCAATGTGATACCTTGTTACGAGGGGGAGTATAGTAATTCACTTAGAAAAAGTACGTCGTAGATTTACTGGAGTTCGATGTAGTTAAATCAAGTACTAATTCGATTGTCGTCAAAGCCATTTATAGTTGGTAAAAAGTCAAAGTAGTGCGACTACCCGGGAATTAGACATACGGATCAGTTTTGTTTTAGTTTACAATATTAATATATTGCATTTAGTGCAAAAGATTATGACAAATCAAAAGGTAGCTATTGTGACTGGCAGTTCAAGCGGAATAGGCCGTGAAACCTCTCTAATTTTAGCCAGAAATGGATTTGAAACATATGCTACAATGAGAAATCTCTCAAAGCGTTCAGGTATCGAATCTGTAGCCACCAAAGAGGGACTACCAATTCACGTTATAGAGTTAGATGTAACTGATGACAATTCTGTCACTAGCGCAATTCGACAAATTGTTTCTAAGGCTGATAGAATTGATGTTTTAGTAAATAACGCCGGTTATGCACTTACTGGAGCATTTGAAGATCTGTCGATGGAAGAGATTAAGTCTCAATATGAAACTAATCTATTCGGAGTGATAAGAGTCACCCAGTCCGTGCTGCCTATAATGAGAAGACAGAGGTCTGGCAGAATTCTAAATCTGAGTTCTGGAGCTGGTATCTTCGGTTATCCAGGAGGTTCAGCCTATGTTAGTACTAAGTTTGCAGTTGAGGGTCTGAGTGAATCTATTGCATATGAATTAGAACCATTTGGAATAAAAGTGATCTTGATAGAACCTGGATTTATTCGGACTAACTTTGCAAATGCAATGACTATCGCTAAAAAAGCGCAAGATCCGACCTCGCCATACTCTCAGATGATGCAAAAGATAGCGGATAGTATAAATGAACTAACAAAGAGCGCATCTTCTGCAGAACTAGTTGCAAATATTATCTTAGATGCTGCTACAAACCCAAAGCCTCGTCTACGATATCTGGTGGGTAAAGATGTAGAAGCTTGGGCTGCTGGCAAGAAGAGTATGAACGAAAAGGAATTCTTTAATATGATCAAGAAGATTTCGGAATGATCGCAAAATTCTGAAGGTCAATGATCATCAGAAGCCGCTGATATTATGATTATCAGACCTTAATGATGATGAGGCAAGGATGTTTTGCTGTTGTGGAACTACATGCTATTCCAATAACGATAGCAGCAAAAAAAGATAACACTATGAGAATAGCTGCCAAGTATGCTCACGTCTGGGAGAGCTTTCATCTAGCTCCAATAAATGAAAGGTTTGAAAGCATATGTGAAAAGATCAATCGAAATGGAGATAGAAAAATCGTAAAATCAGTTGAACCAGATATTATATTATCTTTGAATCTGAATCAGATATAGAATACAAGAAAAAATATTCGCCATGGGTGGAGGACTGCTGTGGCTAATCAGATGCTCGATAAACATGGACTCGTTGGAATACCTAAAAAATATGGGAAATGCTTAAGCAGTATATAGATGCAGGTGTGGAGCAATTTTTACTGGCGTTCCAGGACCCACCCGATACTAAAGCAATAGAATTGTTCATAGACGCTGTAGGCAGAGAGTAACTTTCTTTCATGTTCTAATCAAACCGACTAAAAGAGGAGATGGTCGCTATTTAACTATGATTTAGGCCCTTCTTGATCTCCTTCTCATATTCCGGAAAGTAATCGTTTATCTGAGTAATGTCAAATTGCCGCAGTATGACATCTTTGGATTCTCTATCGAGAAGAAATTCAAATGATTTCTTGATTAATTCCTCAGGAATTATTCTCCCTTTTTCTGTCAGATTCATATAATAGTCCTTGCCCATCGTGACTTGGTGGGTCGTCTTAGAACCACTTCCATCACTCTCAATTATTTCTACCTCATAACTCCAATTATTATCATCTGCCGGAGGCAAAGTAACGACCGAGATTCTAACCATAAGGAACACTAGAACTATCCAATCATTTATTGGTTATCAGTACAGATTATAGGTAGGAATACTATATCTTGACTGGCTTCCCATAAGTTCAAAATAATTGGATAGATTTTCCGCACTCTGAAGCATTATGACTTTTTGATGTCTTGGGATTACATGCGTGCTGTTCCGGCATTATCGAACTCGAAACCTTGAAATATTTTGATTTTGAGCCATAGTTTAAAATGGCAAAGTTAGTTGAGATGGATGAACGAGTATCAATCTTCGTACAAATGGATGAAGATGTTGGTCCAGTTATATTGATAAACAAATTTAGTGTAGACCATGAAGAATTTGATCAGTTTCTAAATGGATGGGCAATCGAAGCCGAGAAATTTAAGCAGCAACCAGGGTTCATTTCGACACAACTGCACAAAGGAATTGGTAGAAGCAGTACATTCATTAACTATGCTATTTGGGAATCTACCGCACACTTCAAGAAGGCAGTCAATAACGTTATGAATCCAAACGATAGAATGTCAGCGTATCCTGCCAGCACAGTGGCTTCCCCTCACCTATTCAAGAAAGTCGCGGTACCCGGGATTTGTGTAGAATGAGTCGTTCTGATTCAGTTGGAAGTAATTAACACATTTATGGTCATTCATTCCGAAAATAGAACATGCAACTGAATCGATCTGTTATCAAAACACATCGACTTCATGAAATTTAGGTAGTGGATCATGAAATTGAAGAAGTGAATGGGGAAATCAATAGAGGAATATGTGATGTTAGCATTTTGTCTCAGGGAACAAGTAGATAGCTATCTGTATCGAGTTCATTTTAACGTCATCATTTATTGCTTCTTTTAAGGATTCATTTACTGATGCCTCAGCGCGATTCGTATGATATAATCAAAAGCATTCTATCAATAGTCGCAAGCGCCAAACCGCTTTATCGCAATCAGATGAATCAGACACGGATTGGTTACGAGGCAAATCTAATTCATCCACAAACAGTCAGGTATCTAAAAATGCTTGTCGATCTAGAACTGTTGAACCTGACGAATTTCAGACCCTTTTCATATTATGAACTCACCAAGAAAGGCTGGCGTTGTCTGCAGTTATTCGGTGAGATTGAGGATGACCTACAAACTGCAGCCAATACATGAATGGCACGTAGCAAATTAGGCAGTTATCTGAGGACATATAATTAGTCAGCTGCCAGGTAGTTCAAAGGCATAAATCTCTATGGGAGGTCTTTACCTAAGCCTACCAAAATCATCAATCACTGAAATAGATATATATTTTTACAGTTATTCGCAGCGCAGAAATAGGATTGATGTTTTTATTGCTTTTATATATTCAATCTTATATCGCACCTTACAACAAGAGAGCAAGTACCGAGATGCTGCAACTAGTCGTAGTAGTCTTGTTTCAAACAGGAAATTTTTGATAATATCATTTATGAAGTCAAAAATAAGTTAAAACCAGATGTAATACTAATAACAGGAGATCTAACTGATGAAGGGCTATCTTCTCAATTCAGGCGAGCGAGTTTAGAAATCAAGAGGCTTACAGAAGTTTGTCCTAACGTCATAATTCTACCTGGAAATCTTGATTACCGTCATACTGGATATCTCCTTTTTAAGAAGTTCTTTCCATCTTCTTTTTATACTTCTTCTCATCCATCCAATGTTTACAGCTTTAATAGGACCTTAATCATAACACTTGCTACCGCCAGGCCGGACAGGGATGAAGGAGAGGTGGGTTATCGACAAAATCTGTGGTTGGAAAAGACATTAGGCGATAAAAAATACAGGAAACATAAAAAGATTCTTGCAATGCATCACCATCTTATAGGAGTTCCAGATACTGGTACAGACAAGATAGTAATCGTTGATGCTGGCGATATTCTTAGGACCTGCCTTCAATATAAGGTAGATTTAGTGCTATGTGGACATAAGCACAGGCCGTGGTTGTGGAATCTAGAAACTCTAGATATTGCATATGCAGGAACTGCGTCATCAACTAGATTTAGGGGCTTTACCAAGAATACTTATAATATTATAGAGATCGATAATGATGGAAAAGTGAACATCGATTTGAAAATAGTAGATGGAAGAAGATTGCCTCTTATAGATATACTAAAAAAGCATAAGCCATTTCCTGAAACATGAGCAGGAATAAAATTGGTTTAAGATGAACGAGAAATACTATGCTAATGATTTCATCAGAAGACATCCATGAGTGGTTTTATTTCCCCATTAAAAGACGGATTTGTGTACAAGTACAAATATGAGCACAACGGTAGGTCTAGGGAAAAAATTCTCATATAGTATTGGCGAGGTAAATCCATTGTTTATCCAAAAAATAATACACATATCTCATCTAACTGCATGAAATATGTAAGGCATAGGGATTTGCAGCTAATTAGCGGCTATTGCTAGCGATATATGATAGTATTTCTGTGTTTACAACAGACCACAGACCACAGACCACAGACCACAGACCACAGACCACAGACCACAGACCACAGACCACAGACCACAGCATTCCATTACAGTAATTTTCATCCAATTAATAAGGAATTCAGGTATAACATAGTATCTGTGACAATGTCATTGTAAAGGAGTATTATTAATAATACAAATATTGGTAAGAGAACAAGAGGGTAACAATATATTCATAGACTGCCTAACATAATTTGATACAACTGTCTAAGGATATTGGTCAATACAAATTTAGCTTGAGGGTTTAGATTAAAAACTAAATCAGTATCATGTTTTATCTTGTTTCATCAGTTTTCTTAATAGGAATGGGATTCCATAAATCATATTTAAAAACGTTAATTCCAGTTCTAATTTAATTGTCTCTGTTTTATTCCTTTTATTTGAATATATGGATGATAATATCGTAACCACATTTGTGGGACAATGTTCTGAAGGCAAATTGTCTACATATTCAAGATTATAATTTAACACTCTTAATCCGCATGCTAACGCTTCTAAAGCAGTCTTACTAAGATTTTTAAGTAATTTCCGATCTACAAATCTTAAGTCAATATACACATCATATTTCTTCAAAAAACTTGGAATGTCTTTATAGTGTATGGGATTTTTTGTTCTGTCATAGATATCAATATCAAGATTAGTTTTCTTATGTTTACAATAGTTTATAGCAAGCTCAATATTAGTGACTTCACTATTTACCAATAATCCTTTGTATACATCAGCAGCAGATCTTTCTTTAACCATTTTTTTGTTGAAATGATCAGTATCAATAGGATTAGGTAAAAAGATTGATCCCTTTACTAATCGAATCAAATCAGGTGTTGATACAATAACTCTATCTGCTAATCTTTGTGCTTCGATATGTAGACGCCTCTTACGAATTTTTCTAACTATGTTTTTAGGCCTTGAAATATTTCGTAAATTAAATGTTCGTGAATTATCCTCAGAGAAACCTCGTATATCAGTGCCGTGATAGTGAAGGACGATAAGCTTTGATTTTCGGTACGTATTTCGGATATTAATTACCATTTCTGGTAAACTATGAATATGTATTACATCCGCTCTTCTAGCTTCCTCAACTGCTTTATAAACTAATTCTTCGGGTCTTACGAATAATCCATATTCTTTGTAAAACTCGTCTATGCCATATTTGTCAATATTCTTAACTCTTATAACTTTGCTTTCGTTGCCATTGATCTGCTGAAATTTTGCTAAGATAAAAGCTACACCAGATTGATCCCATATATGTAACACATACAATCAGATTACTCTATCTTTTCTTCTTTAACCCCTCCATAACCTTTTCGAAATACCTTCGAGTTTCGTCTTCATTTTAATCTAAAGTCTTTTTCATCTTTTTTAATATTAAATCTTCTTTTAAAACATAGGCATTTTTATGCCTCAACTGCATTTTTTTCGATTTATTCTGATATAAGATGTTTTTATGCAAGTTTTATTCAACCAATTTAATGTCACTTCCATGCTTAGAACTATGTTACTCTCTAACTAGTAGCGGGATATTAATATGGGTAATGTGGTAATGTGGAAATGTTTAAGCGATGATGGCCAAATCACTCTCCTAGCATATTGGCTACTGCCTATCATTTGATTTAAGTTATCATTTTAGGTATTGTTGTTGTTGCTTACAATACTTTTGGAAATGAATTACTACTACCCAATCGATTTCTTTATTCAACTTTATCGTCCACAAAATTGATGTAATTATGAGTACCATCACTAAAAGGTTTGTTGTTAGAAGCCCCACATCTACAAAGAGTATAATGTTCTCGTGTCCCGTCCCCATTGTATATTATCTCCAATTAGATCAATACCTCCAGTTACGAGATATGGACCATTCTTTGAAACAGTAACCATAGGATCTCTGTCTGTTTGGTTTTTTCGCCTTCTATTCTCAACACTGGCGCCGTCAGGATCTATCCAAGGTTTGGCATCAAGTCTAAAGACCGATGATAGATTATTCGTGGGAACATTCACGGGAACATGTATGATGCATTTTTATCAATGAACTGACCTTAGTACGAGAGGATGACTAACCACAAAAATATTCATCTTCCAATTCTTGGGCTCTTTGAGACACACCTGACCGTAAATGACCTTGAACGTTCAATCAATTTCTACCACAACGTCATAGGGCTGCAACTTGCATTCGAGGCACCTGAGAGAAATGCCGCTTTCTTCTGGATTGGTAAATCTCATCGCTCTATGCTTGGATTGTGGGGCATAGGTTCAGTACCGCTTGGTCTTACTTTACATATAGCATTTGAAGTAACTATCGACAACCTCCTAGACGCACCAAGGCTTCTGAAAGATCAGGGAATCACGCCACTATCGTTTTACGATGTAGAAACTACACAACCTAGTGTAATTGGCTGGATGCCAGCAGCTACAATTTACTTAAGAGATCCTGATGGTAATTTAATAGAGTACCTAGCAATGTTAGACGATGAGCCAAACTTGAGTGTTGGAATTATTCCATGGTCGAAGTGGATTGCTCGCGAAACCTCATAATCGGTCGCGACCTCACCTAAGAACATTTGGAAAGCTTATAATGTGTAGTGTGGCAGCGGTACACGAGACGTTCTTATGCAAGCTTTATTCAAGCAGTTTAATGTCGCTGGGCAGGTCAAATTTCTTAAATATCCCATCTCCTAAATAGTTTATATAGATGCCATTTGGTTTTGGAAAGAAGGACGACGATAAAGAACAACTGGCGGCAGCATCAAATAATTCAATTGAACCCCTTGACAATGATGACTACCAAGAGATTGAAAAGATAAGGGAAATGCTGAATCCAAGTGAAGAGGTTATAATGGTAGCACGCCAATCAAGAATTTTACCAGGTGGCTCATATGTTACACCCAATATCATATATGCTACTAACAGACGAATAATCATGCGAGATCCGTATATGCTTGGTATTAAAGAAAACATAGTAGATATCCCATATGACGTGATAACCAGTGTCAAGCTTGAAAAAGGCTTGCTGTCTTCTACAATTAGGTTTGAAGCGCCTGCTTTAGTTGGTTCGAAAAGGCTTGGAATGATACATGGAATTGTGAGTGGCGAGACTGATAATGAGGGAGTCATTAAAGCCATTCCGAAAAGAAAAGCTGAAGATCTGGTTCAAGTAATACGGTCTGGAATGCATGGGTATGGCAGCGGGTCCCATGCCCATTCACTTCAACAACAGTCCAACATTAACTCTAGGTTCTCAATTGCCGATGAATTAACAAAGTTTGCGAAGCTAAAAGAACAAGGGGCACTTACCGAAGACGAATTTGAACGGATCAAGAAAGATCTCCTTGAGGGAAAAAAATAAAGAACTACAAACACAATTATAGTTCGAGAAATTGCATAGTGAAATAATCATAAACAGTATTCGTTTTTCTTTACTCTCGATCTTAATTGTTTTATCTGTACAAATTGTATATGTTGGAGGACAAGAATGGGATTATGATGAAAGATTTGAAGATATTCCTGGCATGACGGTTATATAGATGGAGACAACCCATTTGACCATGAGATAGAGATGAGAAATGTGGAGATAAAGGCAACAGTATTATCGTACTTTCATATAAAGGGGTAAGTAGTGTCAGCATTGAAATATTATGTCCACCATTTCTTGACATGTATAATTTAGTAGAACTCTCTTATGTAACCTTCTTACTCGAATGACTTGACAAGAATCATAAAGGTATAAACTTGTATCACAATAACATGCTAGGACCTTATACGATTAGTATAGTGGGAGGTGCTATTTTCAAGCATAAGGATGGCGACTTAGAAATAAGAAATGAAGCAGTCAAATACACTAGTGATGATAAATCATTTGCATGTAGATTGGTTTCATTTATTTTTGTAGGTAATCTTGAGGAAGTAGGAACTAATGAAGATGGAACAACAAAATACATTCCTGAGGATTACTTCATAATAACTGCTTTAAGCGGAAATGAGAGATTATTAGAAATCATAAAGGAATTGAACATAGCTCAAGACTTTCCAATTGCATATAATACTGAAAAGGAAGCAGTAGATGTATGTAGGAAGATACTTGATTATAAGAAGACACCTGAGGCCTAACGGTTTCTATACTTAGTTATTAATACCATTTGGCCATTAAGAAATGTGCAGTTGTCATTAGCATGTTTGGCAAGCAGGCGTAGTAGTCAGGCGTAGTAGGCAATGTTGTGGTGCTCATGGTTGTCAATGTAACTGTCATCAACATCAAATCAGAATGAACTACTAGCCTAGGTTCCAATCACTGCCTACTGGATAATAGCAATTTCACACTGCTGTATTTCCCTTCTAGTTGTGGTATGTCTTCTGTTGTTTGTTATATGTCATAGCGAAATGTTTTATCTGTGTTTCTCTAGCAAATTCGAGCTTAAATCATATGCAATGAAGCTATTTAAATTATTTAAATAGATTATTAAGGTTTATGACCAATGCAATAATGGGAATAGGAAAAGCTTGTATATACCATTTTATATGCTGACCTTGTCTAATTAACCGTTAATCTGTATGTAGTAGTATAATTCCAACCTACAGGTCCTGCAAATGCGAAAGATGATCCAGTATTATTACTTGGTGCAATGTTACCTTTCAATTTTAGGTCATAGTTACCAGGAGGTAATGGTTTCAAGAATAACCAGTTTCCATCAGAAACAGCTTGGGTTGTTTGTGCTGGTAGATCCAAAATATTATTCGCTGGTAATGTAAAGTTAAAGAGACTAGATTGAATACGATAATTTTCCAAATTAGGTATTTTGATACCATTAATACTTGCCATCGGGGATACCACATGATCTTGCTGTTCTTTTGCACAATCTCTAAGTTCAAATTCATTAGTCAAATTTGCGTATTCTGCATAGGAACATTCTGAATTTAGTAGTGTTACTAATAATGCAGTATTTTGCGGAATATAGCAGCTACGAGTAGCTGGGTGTCCAAAAGAGAGTGTAAGAAACCAAACAGGGGCTTTCTGATTTTCACTACAATATTTGCCAGTATCATCATATGAAGGATTTTTATCTGCAGGAACAAAGTACGCCCACTGCCACCATTTCGCGGTCCAATCTGCATATGTTAAATTATATGGATGTGAATCTTGTTCAAAAATGAAATCAGATATTGATTCCTTTGATATATTATTTGTACTTGCAAGGATATTTGGATGATCTGTGTAAGGTTTGCTTGCATTTAGATCTAGATCTCGGTCCGAGCTATTAGCAACCCCTTCTGTCGAAATGACAGGTAGCAATAATGCTGTAAATATTCCACAAATTATTAGACTAAACATTTTACGCATAATGAGAGCCTATGCAGAATACTATGTATTTAAGGTTATAGGAATAATAGGTGTGGTATATGGTTTGCGTAATAATATCTGAGCCTTCCTGCTCTGAAAAATTCTAAATATAAACGAAAAGGATTTGATTACTTGGTTATTTATCTGCGACGAGAAAAGAACATTGAAGATGAAGGAGAGCTACAATAATACCTTTCTCTGCCACCTTCAAATTGCTGGTTTCTTGTCTACCGTGAAAAAGAAAAGAAAGAATCACAAACGATAATAATTAATACTTTCATTACTAATAAAGAAGTATATGACATTCATCGAAGTCCTTGATGAAAAGGATCTACCATCTAACTGCAGCAAGCTTGTGTATTTAGACGGGAAACCTTTGGTTTTATTCAACTTTAACGGGAGGGTAACAGCACTTGGTAATGTTTGTCTGCATAAAGGTGGACCTCTAAATGAGGGTAAAGTAGCGATCAAATATGATGGAGAATACTATGTTACATGTCCTTGGCACGGATGGGAATACAACGTAACAACTGGTAAAGCTCCTCCCGGCTATGAAGATCAACAAGCGGTTTACGATGTAATTATCAGAGATGGCAAAATCCTCGTATCAATCAAGTCTACAGTTATGCCGCTAAGAGCACAACACAGAAACAATCCTATACAGGATCTTGTAGACTCGCAATACCAAACTTCTTCGTCTTCGCTCAATATCCTTGGAATATCTACCTCTAATACAAATCCCGAACTACCAAGAATTTCAACATCTGAATCAGCATTAGAAAAAGCTCTCGACTTTGCTAAAGAGAAATACAATGCAAATACTGTGATGTTAAGACTAAGGGATTTAGAGTTCAGACATTGTGAAGGATACTATAGCAGAAATGAACGCGCTTGCACCTGGCCATGCTCCATCTCGGAAATGGATTCTAGTGATGGTATGAGTGAAGTCTACAGAAAGATGATCTTATGGTCGGATATTCTGTTAGTATCAACCCCGATTAGATGGGGTAATGCATCCTCTCTTTATTATAAAATGGCTGAACGTCTTAATTGCGTTCAGAACCAAATAACCCTACAAGACAGAATATTGATCAAGAACAAAGTCGCAAGTTTCATCATTACGGGTGGACAAGACAACATTCAACAAGTTGCAGGTCAGCTGATGGTGTTCTTTACCGAATTAGGATTTGCTTTACCTCCATTTGCATTCATGGGTTGGAGTAGAGGATGGATAGCAGAGGATATGGAGCATAATGTCAAAGAGTTTTCTAAGTCAAGATACATATCAAGGTCTGTCAAAGATCTTGTTGATAATTGCATAAAACTATCTCGTCAGATTAAACTTGATCCATGTGTACGTATGGTATCGCCTCAGCCAAAAATAACAGAATCCACATCCAGGGTCGGAGAGCAACAAATGTGAATACATCTTCAGACTTGAATGGAGAAAAAATACTAGAAAATGTTTATCACTAACTTGCATAATTTATGCAAACTATTAGGACAATGGAAGACTAAACTTATTGGTAAAGAGCTTCCCCATTATGGACATAACGCATTATTTCTTCAGAATGATGAAATAACTACTGGCTTGATCAACAATAAGACAGAGATAAAGATCCATTTGCTCACAGGACAGCTCTTGTATTTTCATAATGAAGAGGGTGTTACTATAAATCTCGTACTACCATCAGATACCATTGATAGTAGTGTTGTCAGTGTACATACTACTTTACTCCAATTGTTGTTACGGGACGAACTTAAACACTTAGAATTGCCACCAGAAATTGATCTAGGATTTATTAGTTCCAAAGAGCTTTCTATGTATTACCCTTTTGCTGTAAAAGCTAGGAGATGTTTGGAGTTATTTAGAATGAAACTAATTGGGCATTTCACCTTGTTACACTTATGGCCAGAAGGATTTGATTTTTCAATAGAGTGGTTTACAGATAAATCACCTAATGAACAAATAGGACTAGGAATAATTCCACGAGATAATATATATTCTTCTCCATATCTATACGTTAATCCTTATCCTTTTAATCAAGAGATCGTGAAGCATCAACTCCCATTCGGAATATGGTATACCAGTAGCAATTCATGGAATGGAATCAAAATAGA
>Ga0307428_1001103_pt1 | contig 14166 bp, 10 predicted proteins | sample SalMarWE160240MG_FD_202161 | JGI IMG/M metagenome (GOLD analysis project Ga0307428, IMG submission 202161) | Salt marsh sediment microbial communities from the Plum Island Ecosystem LTER, Massachusetts, United States - WE1603-240 | ecosystem: Environmental > Aquatic > Marine > Intertidal zone >...
GCGAGAATTAGTTTTGGAGCGTATAGATCCTACGATCGATTTTAACTGGGGTGATCCGGGCTCGCCGGATCCGTCGGTAAATGTAGACGGTTTCACAGCACGGTGGACGGGTATGATTGAAGTGCCGGCTTCCGCGACCTACACTTTCCACACCCAGACGGACGATGGTATTCGGTTGTGGGTGGGCGGCCAACAGATTATTAATAACTGGACCGATCATGGGGATACCCATGACAGTGGTGACATTTCCCTGGCGGCCGGACAACAATATGAGATTATCCTGGAGTTTTATGAGAACGGTGGCGGCGCTTTATGTGAGCTGTCCTGGGAGTCACCGTCTATAGCCCGGGAAGCCATTCCAAGCCAGTATCTGTCAGTGGAAAGGCCGTTCCCACGTAGGCCTGATCCTGCTGATGGGGCAATCATAAAAGATACTTGGATTCCCCTAAGCTGGGAGCCGGGAGATTATGCGGCCTCACATAATATCTATATTGGTGAGGATAGCGATGAGGTTCAGGCCGGCATGGGTGATACGTTCAGGGTTAACCAAACCAATGCTGATTATGCTATCGGATTCCCCGGATATCCTTATCCGGACGGTGTTGTCAAGGGTACAACCTACTACTGGAGAATCGAAGATATCGAAGCCGATGGAACCACGACGCACAGTGGTCCCGTCTGGAGCTTTATGATTGCCCCGAGATCCGCTTACAACCCGATTCCCGCCGATGGCCAGGAAACTGTAGACCCGAATATAGTGCTTAAATGGCAGGCCGGATATGGTGCAATATTACACCACGTTTATTTCGGCGACGATTATAACGTCGTAAACGATGCCGTCGTTGGGATTCCACAGGGAGCTTTAACATATACACCAGGCACTCTTGAATCAGGCAAAACGTACTACTGGCGGATTGATGAATTCCATGGATTCGAGACATTAAAGGGCGAGATATGGAGCTTTTCGACTCCGGGCGCCGTCGGAAGTCCGAATCCATACAAAGGTGCCGAGAATGTTAAGCAGACAACAATGCTCAGGTGGGTTGCGGGAGATGACGCCGGCTCGCATCAGGTCTATTTCGGAACGGACAAAGTTGCCGTGAGTAACGCAACAACCGCTTCACCGGAGTATAAAGGCATTAAAAACCTTGACGATGTGCAATATGATCCAGGATCCCTCGTGGGAAGCACGAATTACTACTGGCGTATCGATGAGGTTAATAATCTTAATCCGAACAGTCCGTGGAAAGGTGGTGTCTGGACATTCACGACTGCCGATTATCTTGTCGTAGACGACATAGAGTCCTACAATGATATCGATCCGCCTAATCCGGGCAGCAATACGATATTTGCATATTGGATTGACGGTTATTCCACTCCCGCCATAAACGGTGCTCTTGTCGGCAATGATCCCCCTCTTCCGTATACCGAGCGGACTATAGTTCATGGCGGCAGGCAATCAATGCCGTATGTCTATGACATTACCGGTAAATACGCTGAGGCGGCCCTGACTCTGGATTCTCCGCGTGACTGGACTGCCTCGGATGTCAATACGCTGACCATTTGGTTCCACGGTGATTTTGCTAACGATGCCGCTCCGATATATGTTGCTATTGCAAATATGACAGGCACACCAGCGGTTGTGACGCATGACGATTCCAGCGCAACCCAGATAAACGCCTGGACGCAGTGGGATATTCCCCTGCAGGCTTTTACAGACAAGGGCATAAATCTGACGGATGTCAATACGATTACTATCGGTATTGGTGATAAGGCCAATCCGCCTGGTGGTGCTGGTATAATGTACTTCGACGATATTGGTCTTCATCCTCCCGCTGCAGAGTAGGCTTAGATTCGGCCGCCAATTAAAATTGTGCGGTTGATGTGGTAGATTATGCGTGGAGTTTGGGGCTTATTCTGGCTGGTCCGGTATAAGCCGCGCTCTGAATTAATTGCGATAACTGTTTTGGTATGTAGCCAAAGCACAGGTATCTTAACCTTTTTTGAAGGAGGATTATTATGTATAGAAAATTTATTTTTTTTGCTTGCTTTGTTTTTCTTCTGGGCCTGGTGAGTTCGGCCAATGGTGTTGAAGGCTTGCTTGGCGAATATTATGAAAGGGACACAACAAATCCATGGCAAGTTTTGCTAATGAAACGCCTGGATCCTATGGTTGACTTTAACTGGGGCGATCCTGGTTCGCCGGATCCGTCCGTACCTGTGGATAATTTCATGGTAAGGTGGACGGGTGAGGTTGAAGCACCAATCACGGCGACCTATACGTTCCATACCCAGACAGACGATGGTGTGCGATTGTGGGTAAACAACGAGCCGCTTATCGACAACTGGACAGACCATAGCAGTACTCATGACAGTAATGATATTGCGCTACAAGCCGGGCAAAGATACGAGATTACACTGGAATACTATGAGAATGGCGGCGGTGCCCAATGTCAGTTGTCCTGGTCGACTTCAACGATGACCCGAGTGGCTATCCCAAGCCAGTATCTTTGGGTAGGTGGGGACCGTCCGAATCCCCGTAATCCGAATCCTGCTGATGGCGCTATGATTCGCGAGACATGGATTAGCCTAAGCTGGTCTCCGGGAGATTATACCGCTTCGCACAATGTGTATGTCGGCGAGAGTTTTGACGATGTCCAGGCCGGCACGGGCGATACGTTCAGGGTCAACCAAACCAATACGGATTATGCTGTTGGTTTCACCGGATATCCTTATCCGGATGGCGTTGTCAAGGGTACGACATACTACTGGAGAATCGAGGATATCGAGGCCGATGAGACCACGACACACAGCAGCCCTGTCTGGAGCTTTTCGATTGCCCCAAGGACTGCTTACAGTCCGATTCCGGCCGATGGCGAGGAATTTGTTGACCCGAATATAGTTCTTAAATGGACGCCTGGTTTCGGTGCGATTTTGCATACCGTTTTCTTCAGCGATGATTATGACACCGTGAATGATGCCGCCGCCGGTATCCCACAGGGAGCTGTAACCTATACACCCGGCACGCTTGAATCGGGCAAAACATACTTCTGGCGAGTCGATGAGTTCTTTGGATTCGAGACATTAAAGGGCGAGATCTGGAGCTTTTCGGTTACCGGTAGCGTTAGTAAAGCGAACCCATACAATGGCGCTGAGAATGTGAAGCAAACACAAATTCTTACGTGGGTTGCGGGTGATAATGCAGGCTCACACCAGGTCTATTTCGGCACAGATAAAGATACCGTGCGCAACGCTACAAGTGCTTCGCCGGAGTATAAAGGCTCTAAAAACCTTGGCGATGAGAAATATGATCCCGGGCTACTTGAGCAGGACGCGGCTTACTACTGGCGTATCGATGAGGTCAATAACCTCAATCCGAGCAGTCCGTGGAAAGGCAATGTCTGGACATTCACGACGGCAGATTTCCTCGTCGTGGATGACCTGGAGTCCTACAATGACATCGATCCGCCTAATCCGAACAGCAATACGATATTCGGATACTGGATTGACGGTTACGGAACCGCGACAAACGGAGCTCTTGTCGGCAATGACTTACCTCCATATACCGATCAGACGACCGTTCACGGCGGCAGGCAGTCGATGCCGTATGTCTATGATATTACCATCAAGTTCGCCGAGGCGACTCTGACTCTGGATTCTCCGCGTGACTGGACCACATCGGGCGTCAAAACGCTTACTATTTGGTTCCACGGTAATTTGGTTAACGATGCTGCGCCAATTTATGTTGCTATAGCAAATATGACAGGCGCACCTGCAGTTGTGACGCATGACGATCCGGCCGCAACCCAGATACACGCCTGGACGCAGTGGGATATCCCCTTGCAGGAGTTTGCAGACAAGGGTATCGACCTGACGAATGTTAATACGATTACTATTGGTGTTGGTAATAAGGCCAATCCGCCGGGTGGTACGGGTAAAATGCACTTCGACGATATTGGCCTACATCCTCTACCGCCGGAGCCGGAACCGGAACCGGAACCAGCGCTATAAGCTGTGATTTAACCGGCAGTTAAATTTTATTTATGGCCAAAGCTGACATGCTTCAGTGAGGGGCTTATACTGATCGATACGGTATAGGCCCCTTTTTTTGAGATCCTGTTTTATCAAGCGGCGTTTCACCGGTCATTGAGATACCGGTCTTATTTTCTGAGATATTCGTAAAGGATTATTTTCAGAAATCTTCATTAAAATCATTGATAATCCCCCTTATGGTGCTTTTTAGGGCGTTTTGGCCTTAAGTTGGCCGGCTTGCTGAAAAAATTCCGAAAAAAGTGTTACGCCTCGTATCAATGGTGGCACTTAATTGTAGTTTAATAGTCCGATAAATAGCAGTTGCATGAGCAAACGCAGAAACAGAATTAGAAAGTATCGGAAGTACAAAAAAGTAACTCACATCCCTCTCCTTGAAGCTGAGTTTGCCGGCCTCGCTTAGTGTGTGGTCGGCAAATTTAGCAAAAAGCCGGTTTTCATCGCTTGAGTGCATAGCCATAATCAAATTTTTTATCTGCCCCGGAGCCATGTTCCCATAGATGCGCCACAAAATTTCCCGGAAAATACGGTCAAAACCAAAATTTTAATACAGAAAAAAAAACGTTACATGTAAGATATAAGATGGCACTTTTATATAGCCGATAGGCGAAAAAGGAGTACTACTCGATGTTTTTTGTGGTTCCACCGTGAATGAAATGTGGCATTTGTGGGACCGAAATAAAAAAAATTGGATTTTTATATTTTGGAGGATTACATTATGAAATGGAATAGGTCAAAATTAGTATTTGTTTGCGGATTGGTATTACTGCTCGGTGCAGTAAACATCGCTTCGGGTGTCGGCGTTAAGCCAATGTTGCTCCAGCCGCCAAATAACAATTGCGCCAACGCAAAGGCGGTCGGCAATGTAACAAACCTGCTATTCGACACAACGAATGCAACATTCGACGGCCCCGGGCACTATATCAACAGCCCTAATATATGGTACTGCTATACTGCCACATGCAATGGTTGCGCCACTGTAAGTCTGGAGGGCAGTAATTTCGACACCAAAATCGCCGCCTATGAAGGTTGCGATTGCTATCCAGCCGCGGAAGACCTAATTAAAAGGAATGACGACTTTCATGGTCAACAATCACAAATCACTTTCCCCGTCAAGGCCGGCAGCCAGTATCTGATCGAGGTTGGGGGATTTAATCCATCAGTAAAGGGCCAGGGTACGATGAGTATCAGTTGTGATGCGCAGTCGAGTCAGCCGGTAAACGACGACTGCAGTAACGCAAAGCAGATAGTCAACATAACAGAGCTGCCGTTCAACACCGCATGTGCGACGTTCGACGGCCCTGGTCATTTCTTTACCAGCCCGAACCTCTGGTATCGTTATACAGCCTGGAGCACAGGTGACGTCACTGTCAGCCTCCTTGGCAGTGAATATGACACCGCGCTCGCTGTCTATGACGGCGGCGATTGTTACCCGGAATCGGGTGATATGATCGAGCGCAATGACGACTTCGGCGGTTTTCTTCAGTCTCAAATCACCTTCGAGGCGATCGCCGGTAACAGCTACCTGTTCGAGGTTCTGGGCTACAATTCCGACGCAGTCGGCGAGGGAGTTATAACTGTCAGTTCCGAGGGCCAGCCCCCGTCGACCAACAACGACAATTGTCAGAATGCAAAACAGATCGGTGACGTAACTGAAATGCCGTTTGATACAACCAGTGCATCGCATGACGGCCCGAACCTCTGCATGTACAGTTCGAATCTCTGGTACTGCTATACCGCTTCGTGTACGGGTGAGGCAACCGTCAGTTTGGCCGGCAGCAGCTACGACACGATGCTCGCCGTTTATGATGGGTGCGAATGCTATCCGACATCGAGCGACATGATCGAGTGCAACGATGACGCCGACAATTCTTATCAGTCGGAGATCGTTTTTGATGCAGTCGCCGGCAATCAGTACCTGATTGAGGTTGGGGGCTATGCTCTCGAAGCCGGTCAGGGCATGCTGAGTGTCAGTTGTGAGGGAGTGCAGCCACCTCCGTCGTCCAAGGACGACTGCCAAAATGCAATGCCGGTCGGCGACGTGAAAAACCTGGCGTTCAGTACAGCTAACGCTACGTTCGACGGGCAGGGCCTCTGCATGACAAGCCCTAACATCTGGTACTGTTATATCGCCACGTGCTCGGGCGATGTCACCGTCAGCCTGGCCGGCAGCAGTTACGATACGATGCTCGCTATCTATGACGGATGCGGATGTTATCCCACATTTGCGGCGAACTTGATCGGGTGCAACGATGACACCGGCAACAATTATCAGTCAGCGGTAACCTTTACCGCGACTGCCGGCAACCAGTATCTGATCGAGATTGGTGGCTACGCCAATGAGACCGGCGAAGGTCTGCTGAGTATTAGTTGCGAGGGGGTCGTGGTTCCGAATAAACCGGACCTTGGCGACGCTCCGGACAGCACGAACAACTATGGTAAGGCAATGACGGCATATCCTTCGCAGGGAATGTTGCCGGTCGTTGTCCAGGCCCATTACCCCACTGTTTACAACGATGGCACCGGCACCGGGCCTTTCGGACCAGTCCATTTGAACACTCAGACAGTGGCATTTCTGGGCAAAAAGATCACGCGGGAAACCGAAGCCGATACCGGCGCCGACGAGGATGGCGTAAACAACATCAGGCCCTCAACCGATACGCCGAACCGGGATCAGGGCGACGACGGCGTTGTCTTCCCGCTCAATATGCCGAGTTGTCGCTTCACTACAATTGACTACTTTGTCAACGTGATCAATCCGGACACCGATCTCTGGGTCAATATCTGGCTCGACTGGAACCGGGATGGCGACTGGGACGATACTCTTGAATGTCCCGAAGGTCCCGCGCCGGAGTGGGCGGTACAGAACCAGTTCCTGTTAAATCTCGCGGCCGGCGTAAATCAGATTACCACGCCGGGATTCCTGGCATGGCATCCCGAGGGCGGCGAAGAAATATGGATGAGAATCACTCTTTCAGGCCGGCCATGGAGAGGCGGCAGTAATCCTGGAGCCAAAGGTAATGCCGGTTCCGGACCACAGGCGAAATACCAGATTGGCGAAACGGAAGATTACCGCATCACCCCGGATACTACCTGCTCGGTATGTAAAGATTACAACGGCGATGGAGTAATCGACTTGAATGACCTGGCGGACTTCGTGGCCGATTGGCTTGGGAATTGTCCGTAGTAACTTAGTAACATTTACACAACATCAAATTCGGGCTGTGGGCACTTGTCGCTCACAGCCCTTTTTCGTTGCGTTGTAATCGCCCAGTTACGGGTAGCTGAGCGATTACTCAAAATCTCCATAAACCATTGCTGTTACGCCCTTAGCACAACTTTGCCAATTTGTAAATTGGGTTTGTTTGGCTTTGTTTTCATGGACTACCAAACCAAGCATTTTTGCCTTAATACCTTGTAATCTCTAAGTTTACATCAATTTGCACCTCCGACAAATTGGGTTTGTTTTTTCAAATCGCCCCTCAACCCCCAGATAAATCTGGGGGCTAAATAATATTGGCTTTGTTTGGCTTTGAATTGGCTTTGTTTTTTCGCCGCCCAAAACCCCTAAAATCCTCATAATGCCCTTTCATATAGATACTTAAGCTTATTTTACCATTTCGCAAATTGGGTTTGTTTTTTCAAATTAACCACGAGTTTTCGTCGTTTTCTACTCTTTTTCACCTGTTTTTTTCAATATTTTGGCTTTTTTTTCCAAATTAGCCACGAATTAACACGAATTAACACCGGATTTACTCTCATTTTTGCTTTTTTTCTTCTATAATTTCTCAATTCTACATTCGAAATTCTAAATTCTATACTCTCCATCCTGTTATCTTGTCTACTGTATTCTATTTGTTAATCATTATACGAATCTAAACGCATAAAGGCGGGCTTATTCCAGATAAATCTCCGTGAGACGGCGTTCTTTGTTCGTATTGCGTATTGCGGATAGTGTTTAGGAATTTCCTACACTTTTTCCTTTTAACTTTTCACTTTTACCTTATTATTTTCCTGTATTCTGTATTCTGTCTTCTACCTTTCTGAGTCCGTTTTTTCATTTTTTTACAAAATATATCATAAATTTTCAATCCCTGTGCCATACAGCTGTCACACCCAGGTGTAATTCTTTGGATTTTATCTAATCGTCACTGCTATAAATGTCGTTATCTGCAATAGATAAACAGCAGAAGATTCTTCTCGAAATCATCAACGATTAGCATCAAAGAAAACAAGTGTTAATATGCGTATCTGCCATTTTGACACATGGATGGATTATTTCTCAGCATTGGCAGATTATAACTTAAAAGGCTTACGATTTATAAGATTCTTGTGTATAGCCAGTTACATATATTTAGTCTTATAATATCAACTTTGGCACGTTATTTGCAGCATTTGTTTATGACATATGAAAGCGATCGGCGACGGACGCCGAGAGCGTGTTTTCCACCACTCTTTGGTTTCCCTAACGGTCATAAAACGAGAAGAATTTTAAATATTTGAAAGGGAAAAAAATGGCAGACACGATAAGAGGCAAAGTTACAGATGTAATCGATGGAGACACTTTCGATATGAAAGTTACTCATACAGGCAAAAACAACAAGGAAAAATACAATGACAACGAACGAATTCGAATTTCGGGCATTGACGAGCCGGAACTTAACACTCCAGCAGGAGTTCGTTCCAAGGAAAAATTAGAAAAGAAGATAAAAAATAGAGAAGTGCGTTGCCATGTTAAATCGAGAGATGTCTATGGACGTGTGATTGCTGATGTGAATTTGATATGACATGAAGAAAAGTAAGCTGGGGAAAACTAGGGACAGCCATTCGTAACTGTCCCTAATATAGTCCTGATATAGTAAGAAATGATTTTTATACAAAGCAGTCAGCATTACATGTAAGAAGTTTTCTAAGAGAGATATTATTGTGGTTTTCAATCCACCATTAAGATGTAAAGAAGTTGAAACTAAGTTGGGTGATTTGTTTACAGATATGACTTTGTTACCATGCGGAGGACAAGGCGCTGTATTTAAATGTAATCACCGACCATCTAATCAAATAGTAGCATTAAAAATATATTATACCAATCAGATTCAGCAAAGAACGCAACGCGAAATAGATTTAATGAAACGTATTAACGGATATTCCCTCGTTAGCTTGGTGGAATCAGGAGAGATATTCATAAGAAATGTTAAATGTATCTTTGTTGCAACAAGATTTATTAAGGGTAATGTTTTATCTGAGGTTATTAAGCAAGATAAACTACATGTACCAGTAGTAGCAAAATGTGGCTTTGATATCTCAAAAGCAATTAAGCTACTATGGGCCGAAAGAATAGTACATCGAGACATAAATCCAAAAAATATCATGCTTACAGACAAAAATACATCAATATTAATTGATCTCGGCATTGCAAGGCATATAGAACTTGATACTTTAACCGCACCGGGTGTTAGCTGGGGCACACAAGGCTATTTATCTCCAGAACAAGCAAGAGCTGTCAAACAGTTATCTTATAAATCTGATATATTCGGATTAGGAATTACTTTGCAAGAATGTTTGGCAGGTTCGCATCCAGTCAATCATCGTCAAGACTTATTGCTTAATGGTGGACAGATTCGCACACATACAATTCGAGACGATATACCTAAACCTATAGCAGATATTATTGATGCTATGCTTCATTACCGAACATATGAAAGACCTAAACTTGAAGATATATGTAAAACATTAAAAATATATATCTAAAAAGGAGATTATCGTGGAAAAAGAATATTTTTGGTCTGGAAGTGTGCAACTAAAACTTCCTGGAAATGTAGCTGATATATCTGGCGGTATCATATATCCAATAGGCGTTGGATACCATTCTTTAATGCGGAGGGATATCGATACAAAATACCCACACTTAACTAGACGCTTGTTGGATCCACAACTTTACCTTGTAAGACTTGATCCTTATACTTGTCGAAAAAAGTGTGCTTATCTAGCAACATATCCATGGTTCCCAATAAAATCTTTTGAGCCATTTAATAGCAGTAAACACAGACAGAGAGAATGGCAAAATAGTCTTACTAAAAATGTGCATAAGTTATGGATAGGCAAACTGCCCAAAGAAATTAAAAAAATCGAAACAATAATTGCACAATGTTTACAGATACAGGCAAACTTAAACTGTGAAAATTTTATTCTACCATCGCCATTGACTGTCGATCAAACTACGGATTATGCTACCGAACTTCAATGGCTTGATGCTGGATTTAAAAAAAGCAATCAAATCAACAGTGACATACCAATATTAGCTACTATTGCTATTTCTGACTCTGCGCTTCGATTAATAGAACCATGGCAAAATGATATGATTGACTTGATTATTGATCAAGTGAGCTCAAGAGAACCTGATGGTGCCTACATAGTTTTGGAGCAATCGAATGAAAAAGGATATTACTGTACGCATCATAATACTGTTGGTTGCCTATTGCGCTTAGTTTATGGATTGAAGGCTGCAGGCCTAAGACGTGTAGTGATTTCATATACAGGAACTGCAGGATTTCTTTGTATTTTAGCAGGTGCTGACATATGGTCTTCCGGGTGGTACAAATCTGAAAGAAAACTAAAATTATCAGATATAGAAGACAGCGAAGGCAGGGCTTTTCCTGCATATTATTCGCATAATTTTGCAAGTGAAATTCACCTTGAAGATGATCTTGATGATGCTTATACAAAAGGACTATGGCCAGATATCAGAGAAATAACTCCTGCTAGCAAACCACTAGATAACGCACTAAATAAAGGTCGTAAGGTGTCAGACGTTGCTGAGTGGAAATACAGATCTTCCAATGTGACAGCAGCAAAAGAGCATTTTGTTTATTCTGCAATTAATCACACAAGAGAAGTTTCTAATCTAAGCAGAAATGAATTGTTTACATATGGCATTGATTGGTTATTAAAAGCGAAAAACATAGCTGATAGGATTTCTCAATTTAACAAACGCCATGAACGCACAGCAGTAACTCATCAATCTTCTTGGTATGAAGCTTTTGTAAACTTTGTGAATAAGATAAGTTAAATTTTTCACATAATACCAACGGTTTTTGATAATAACCATATCCACTTAGAAGATTGAGGTTGATGTGGCTTTGGTTTGAAAACGACATTAGCAGTATGATTGTCCACAGCGATAAGTCCAACTTCTTCTGATCTACAATATTCTCTAACAATACTTTTACTTGCTATTGTAATTGGTAATGCAACATACGACATGTGAGAAAAGTCACGATAGTTAATTGCTTGCTTCAATGCTACACGCCATTTTGAAAGTTTAGCTTCAATTGAGACAATATGATAATCATGAAGAATGGTTTTTCTGATGAATTTGAAACAATTACAATCTACTTTAGCTACTGTTGACTTTTTGCACAAACGTTCAAGCGATGTCTTTATCGTATTCTCTCGTGCAAAAATTCGCTTACTGATATCCGAAACAGTGCTATGGCCATTCTTTAGTAAATCTGAAATAACTAATGTATCAAGCTCTGGGTGATAATGAGTGCTATCTTTATCATATGCTTTAGGAAGCGCTATAAACACAAGGTCTGGGATAACTGAACCGACAGTTACTTTTGTGACTTGATTTATCTTTCTTTCCCACCTCTTCCCATGAAAATACATCGAAGGATATGAAGATGATAATACATCGATCATATCTATTTCATATTCAAAAATATCCTGAAACATACTTGGATCTTCTTAAAACCTGATTATTACTTAACAATCTTCTGTATTATTTTTTCGTCCTTAGCTACTCCGAAACAGTAAATTTCTATCTCTTTCTAACATAAGGTTATAAAATTATACTTTTTATAAACATGTTAAACAAGTCTGTTTTTTTGTCTCGAGGAATTAAAGTTGTCCGGTACTTTTTAGGGATAATTAAAAGGGTCAGACTTCGTCATTGATTCCGTCCAGGAAAGGCCGGATCTTCGATATTTAAGCGGAGCGCAAATCCGGCCGCGAAGCGCGACGGATTGACTATTGATTATTTTCAGTGTTCACCCCATGAGATAGCTTGTCCCTTAGGGGGCACAGCCGTTATCTCACGGAGTAAATTTAGGAAGTTTTTGGGTCTTTAGAGTTGAATTGTTGATTAGTTTGCTTTAATCTATGGCCGAAAAGAGACTGTATGACAACGATAATAGAACAAAACAGGGATAAGCTCATCGAGCTTTGCAGAAAATATCATGTGGCCGCGCTTGACGTCTTCGGTTCTGCGGCTACCGAAGATTTTGACGAGCAGGGCAGTGATGTTGACCTTCTGGTCGAATTCGACAGTTCGGTCAAGGCCAATCGCTTTGACAACTTCTTTGCAATGCATGATGAACTTCAGAGGCTTCTAAAGCGGCCGGTCGACCTTGTTGAGCCGGGGGGGTTAAGGAATCCTTACTTTATCGATTCGGTTGAAAAGACCCGGAAAAGACTCTATGTCGCTTCGTAATCCAAAAAAATACCTATACGACATTATTCTGAAGCAAACAAAAGAGCTGCTTCTTCAAACATAGTGGCCGTGGAATTTAAAGGGATCAGGACTCAGAGTTTAGCGACTTCATTTTTAATCCTCTAAGAGATAGTTGCAGTATTTGGGGCTCATTTTTCATTATTAAAGAGTTTATTGGACCCTGTGTGGCACGGATTTGTCATCGAATATCCCGGAACGAGGTTTTTTGCTTTGACAATAACTATAACAGCTTGTATAATGGATATAGTTAGAGGTGTGTTTTGTGCCGCCCGGATAATGAAGACATGCGCTGGCCGATAACAAGGAGAAATGATGAAGAGCGTTTCTGTTTCTGTATGTAAGGTGATTTTACCTGTTATATTGTTGGTTTTAGTTTTCATGCCCTTCGGCTGCAGCATCAGCCAGCCCGGCGAGACCGCCGCTGAAGGCCATAGAAGGCATCAGCGCGTTGTCAGAATTAATCAGCAGGAATTGATGGCGGATATAGATACGGTGTTAATGCTTGACGAGCCCAGCAAACTCACCGATAAAAGGATACCGTAATTCGTATTGCGTATATCGTATTGTGTATATTTTGTCGTTTTTTTATACAATACTTATCATCCGTAACGCATGGCGATAACAAAAGGATTTGATTTGTGGAAACACTCATCGATCAAATACACTTGTATTTCACCCGGGTAGCAGACTACCCTCTGTGGATTATTTCCATCGAATTGATTCTCATCGGGCTGGTGGTTTACTGGATAGTGGATTTTCTCGAAGGCACTCGCGGCGAAAGGCTTTTCCGCGCCGTCATATTCATTCTCATCGTAGGCTTCCTTGTCCTGAAGCTGCTCGTCGGGCAGTTCCCGTTCGAGCGACTGCAGTATCTTTACAATGGTTTTTTGATCGGAGTTTTGATTATTGCAGTCGCGGCATTTCAGCCGGAAGTACGAAGAGCTTTGATGCGAATAGGACAGAGTCATTTTTGGTCGAGCGCCTCTCAGCAACTATCGCGGACAGTCGAAGAGCTGGTTGCCGCTGTAACGGTACTATCCGAAGCTCGAATCGGGGCCATTATTGTTATTGAAAAGCGCGTGGCATTGGGTGAATTTTTGGAAACCGGCATTCGAATCGACGCCCGGGTGACTTCCGAACTGCTCAAGACTATTTTCCAGCCCGGCACAGCTCTACACGATATGGCCGTTGTAATACGAGGCGATAGAATAATAGCTGCCAGGGTGCAGTTGCCGCTTGCTGAGGACGGGGGCTTCGGCGGCGCTTCACTCGGTTCTCGCCACCGTGCGGCTATAGGCATAACAACCGGCTCGGACGCCATCTGTATGGTAGTAAGCGAGGAAACCGGTATAATTTCCGTTGCTGAGAACGGAAAACTTACGCGAAATATGGATGAAGACAGGTTAAAAAAGCATCTTTCAAGTGTGATCCCATGAGTCGAGCCGCTTTGGATGTGAAGTACGAATTATGATGTTAAGAAAGATCAAATATAACAAGATAGCAATTGTTATTTTTTTGACAATCCTGATCTGGGTTTGGGCGGACCTGGCGCTGGACGAAACGTTCCCTGTTCCTGGTGCTACGATAATTGTAGCCGAATCCAA
>Ga0307428_1001105_pt1 | contig 14159 bp, 16 predicted proteins | sample SalMarWE160240MG_FD_202161 | JGI IMG/M metagenome (GOLD analysis project Ga0307428, IMG submission 202161) | Salt marsh sediment microbial communities from the Plum Island Ecosystem LTER, Massachusetts, United States - WE1603-240 | ecosystem: Environmental > Aquatic > Marine > Intertidal zone >...
AAACGGTCTTTAAGAGAAGCAATAGAAGCTGAAGAAGAAAAAATAAATGTATTGCATCAATTAAGAAGTGATTCAAAAAGATGGCATCAATTTGAGCAATGGTGTCATGAAAACCAAACCGACCAAGAAGAATGTAACAATATAGAAGAAACTGCAAAACAACAGATTAAAGGATTAACAGCCTACTTAGCTGTTGTAGATCAATTGGCAAGAGATAGCAAAGAATTTATTGAAAATTACACTGATTTTCTAAAAACAGAGAGTGATCCTTTTGAAAAAACAAACAAAAAAGCATTGCAGGTATTTAACGGAGAATTTGAATAAATTTATTTGTCTACATTACTATGAAAAAGAAGATTGGGATAAAAAAAGGAAAAGAATTATTAATAAATACTAAGAAGGGATAATTATGAAAATGAATAAAGAATTACTATTGTTGATTGTTATCTTTATGAATAATTCAATTTATTTTGATGCAAGGGCACAAGAATATGAACAAAGATTTATTCGATCATCCGGAGGGGAGCAGTTGGCTAAGTATCGCATTTATGCCAATAAAAAAAGAAAAAATGGTGAAACAATATTGATGATTGCTGCAGCTGAGGCAAACCCATTCATTGCTCACTTATTAATTGACAAAGATGCTACTACTATTAACCAACAGGATAATAATGGTGAAACAGCACTAATGAAAGCGGCATGGGCTGATTCAATGGAAATAGTCATGTTGTTGCTTGCAAGGCCAAAAATAAGGCTTGATTTAACCGATAGGTATGGTTGGAGAGATTAGATTATGCTAGAAGACGGCATTCTAGACGACGTCCTTTTAGCATAACTAATTTGTTAATTGAAGCAGAGCGCTTAGAAAAAAATAATCGGGGCAATGCACTATTTATGGATTCGACTAAACGTAAAACTTTTTTTACTAATTTCTTGAGCAAGGTTTTGAAAGAAGAGGGTATTCCGAGAAAGAACTTGAAAAATGGAAAACAAGATGAGGAATAGTGATAAGAAAGAAGAAAATCGCCTTTTTGTTGCTGTTGATTTACCACCTGGGGTGGTGCAGGAAATAGCACGAATACAAAAAATAATAAAAGAAGAAACATTATTTGAAGGGAAGTTTGTTGAGCCGCAACAAGCGCACTTGACTATAAAATTTATTGGGGAAGTTCCTACAAAGCAATTGGCAGCTATTGAAAAAAAATTAGACAAAGTTAAAGGTCAGCCACTAGAAGCAAAGCTTGGTTCTTTAGATACTTTTACCACTGGCAGTCATATTAAAATTATTTTTTTATCTGTTGTTTGTTCTGGACTTGCTAATTTTGCAAAAAAAATTGAGCAAGTATTGTTACCATGGTGTTCAATGCAAAAGCCTTCTTTTATTAATCATGTTACCTTAGCACGGGTCAAACATATTGAATCTGCAAACAAAGAACGGCTCCTAGGCTTATTACAAAAAATAACAGTCAATCCTTTGCAATTTACTATTAACTCCTTTGTATTGAAAGAATCAGTGTTATCTGATCAAGGGGCAACCTATATTGATAAAGCACGGTATCAATTGGGGTGATTACTTAGTTGCCAAAATTGTAAAAAAAGATTTCGCCAAAATAATTTACTACTACCAGGCATGGGGGGTTGTTGGGCTGCGTTAGTAAGTATAGTAAGTGCTTGCTTTGCTTTTTCAATTTTTTTGTCTTGATTTTGCTGTATAGCCTTTGTGTATTCTGCCGCCCAAAAATCAAAGAGTTCATCAACTAATTCTATTGTTTCGCGTTCGTTAATTCCAGTGTTATCTAATGTTTTTAAAAAAGTTGCTGGTGATAGAGGAGTAGTTGTATTGGTGAAATAAATAAATAACTCTGAATGGGAATTAGTATTGTTTCCCCTGGAAAATGAGCGAATAATACAGCGCGAACGAATAGTAGGTAACAATTGTTCTTTGCGCTCTGCTAATAAAATAAAGTGGTATCCAGTAGGTGGTTCTTCGATTGATTTAAGTAATTGATTCGCACAGGCCGGGGTTAAAAAGTCAGCTTTTTGTATGACAAAAAAAAAGTGTTGGGACTGATTTAATTGAAATGAGATAGTTGCTAAAATATCTTGCATGTGTTCAAGCGTATATTGTTTTTCTGGATAATACCATTTAATGGCATGATATTGCTTTTCGCGCACCTGATTACATGTTATGCAATGATCATTTCCTTTTTGTGTGCAAAAAATTGTTTGCAAAAATAAAATTGCTTCTGCGACTAAAATAGTATGTGGGCCAATCCACAACTGTGCCGGATGGAGAGATGTTACTGAGTGTTGATGAGCTGTTGATTGTTTATCCATGTTTCAATAGCCTGTTTTGCTTGTTCTGTAATGAATTGTTCTGTTTGTATTCCGTCAATAATAATAGCATTTTTTTTGTCTTTATATAATGTATCAAATCCATCAGCGACTCGCTGTATAAAATCTATTGTCTCTTGTTCAAACGCAGTTAATTCTTTTCGTTTTTTGATACGTTCAAGTGCAATAGTAACAGGAATTTTTAAATAAATAATTAAGTCAGGTTTTCTATTATGCATTGCCCAACCATTAATAGTTTGTATCATAGTAACGTTAAGCCCTCTGCCATAACCTTGGTAGGCAACAGATGAATCTGCCATGCGATCTGAAATAATGAGCATATTTTTTTTTAATTGTGGAATAATAACATTAGTAAAATGCTGCGCACGGTCAGCAGCAAATAATAAATATTCTGCTTCTGGTTGCAAAGGGATAGTTTGTTGTTGAACAATTGTACGTAATTGTTGCCCAAGCTGGGTTCCGCCTGGTTCTTTGGTTAGCAATGTTGGTAATTGTTGTACAAAATAGTGATGAAGATTTTTAGCGAGTGTACTTTTTCCTGAGCCGTCAATTCCTTCGATCGCAATAAGTATACCTTTTTTGAGTTGTCGCATTTATTACCCTGTCAATATATTGAAAAACAAATTTATTATTTTTTTCTTTTTTTAGTATACCTTAAATTACCAAGTAAGTTATGTAATAGTTGTAAGGTTGTAATGAAAAAAGTTATTATTAAGCCGGGTTGTATTAGCTGTGGGATGTGTGCATTTCTTGCACCAAATGTTTTTGAAGTAACTGATATTTCACATGTAAAAACTGCAGCTGATTTGGAAAAAAACAAAGAGCAAATTAAAGAAGCAATACAACAATGCCCGATGCAGGTAATTACATATGAAAAATAGAGAAGCCGAACAAATTTTATTTGACCAGCTATATCAATCGATAAAAAAAGATGGCAAGTTATTATACCCAGGAAGATTGCTCCAGCGGGCAGCAGAACAGTTTCCTGATGTAACGGCGCTTATTTATCGTGATCAATTAATTTTATATCAAGAATTATATAATCGCGCTACATTGCTTAGTCATGTTATTCGTGAAAAAGGAATAAAGCCACGAGATCGTGTACTACTTTGTGTTGAAAATTCTCCTGAATTTTATATAGGTTATTTTGCCGTATGGCAAGCGGGGGCAGTTATTGTACCACTCAATACTTTCTTTCGAGAAAAAGAAATAGCGCATGTAGTTGCAGACGCCGATCCAGCAATGATTATTACGAGTGATAAACATAAACAATTATTTCAGAAACAAGCGGATGGAATACCACTTGTTACTGAGCATGATATGCAGGTAGTTCCTGCAGAGGAATTATTAGAAGAAAAAATTATTGAATTAGATCTTAATGAAATGATTGCACTTTTATATACCTCGGGTACAACTGGTATGCCAAAAGGTGTAATGCTTAGCGGGCGTAATATTGTTATTAATATGCTTCAAACATTGGCACGTGTTGGTTTTTCAAATCATGAACGAGTTTTTGCCGTGTTACCCCTTTTTCATATTTTTGCTCAAAATACTTGTGTTTGGACCAGTATTTTTATGGGAGTAACTATTATTGTTATTCCTAAAATTGATCGACGGTATATTATCAATGGCTTACAACATAAGCCAACTATCTTTTTAGGAGTACCAGCATTGTACGGTCTTCTTTGTTTATTGAAATCTGCACCGTTAAATTCGGTAAAGTTATTTGTTTCAGGAGGTGATGCAATGCCTGATAAGATTCGTGCACTTTTTGGGCTGATATATCGGCGAAAAATTTGCAATGGGTATGGACTAACTGAAACATCGCCGGTGATTGCTGCTGATTTATCTGATGTAACAGAGCAGACAAGTAATGTTGGTTATCCAGTGATAGGGGTTTTATGCTCAATTCGCGATCAACATGGTAATGAATTATCGCAAGGGGGTATTGGCCAGCTTTGGGTAAGTGGAGATAATATTATGCTTGGTTATTATCAAGCACCGGAAGTAACTGCTACTGTTATGCATGATGGTTGGTTTAATACTGGTGATCTTGCCTATATTGATGCAAAAGGAAAAATTGTTATTACCGGCAGAGAAAAAGATTTAATAATTCATAAAGGATTTAATATATATCCACAAGAAATAGAAAATGTAATTTTAAAGCATCCAAATGTATTGCGGGTAGGGGTTATCGGAAAAAAAGATGAAATGGTAGGGGAAGTGCCTATTGCATTTGTACAATTACGCCAAGAAGAAAAAGGAATTGAAGAAGAACTAAAAACAATATGTGATCAATACCTCGCTTCTTACAAAGTACCACGTTTTTTTATATGCCAAATAAAGGAGCTGCCAACAACAGCAACGGGAAAAGTAGATAAAAAAATGTTGCGTATGTTAAAATAAAAAAAGTAAATGATAATGGGTAGTTTTTTGATAAATGGTTGCTTTTTTAGTCATTTAGTATAAGGTATATAACAGTAATAATGTTACTTCATTGATCTGATAACCTCCATTTCCCCTATCCGTGACGTTCTGTCTGGGTGGGGGAAAATCGTTATAAAAATTACAATGACTAAAAAAGATTTTTGGAAGACTCCTTATCGCAAAAAAAATAGATTTTATATAAGAAAAGATGATAAACCAGAATCTCTTTTATTTAGTACTCTCCCTTCTTTTTTTCGATCAATATTCAATAGAAAGCAGGCAGTTCTGGGTGCGCAAAATTGGATAGATCTTCAGGAACCAAAGCAAAAAAGCCATAAACCACTTGTTACGTGGATTGGTCATGCATCATTTCTTATTCAGTTGGAAGGATTAAATATTTTAACGGATCCTATTTTTGGTGATCCTTCTTGGTTGTTTCCTCGTCAACTTCCTCCTGGAATTTCAATAGAAAAATTACCCTTTATTGATATTGTTTTAATTTCACATAATCATCGTGATCATATGGACGAGGCAAGTCTTTCTCTTCTTGGTAAAAACTACTTTACGCAATTTTTAGTTCCCTATGGTGACAAACACTGGTTTGTGAAGCGCCAGTTTAAACAAGTTATAGAACATGAGTGGTGGCAAACGACTAAAACAAGTAATAAAAAGAAAAAATCAATTCGTTGTACTTTTTTACCAGCTGCCCATTGGTCGCGACGAGGACTTTTTGATAAAAATCGATCTTTGTGGGGGAGCTGGATGATTGAAAGTGAAAATTATACTATTTATTTTGGTGGAGATACCGCATATGATAGTCACTTTTTGGCGATAGGCAATGCTTTTTCCCGTATAGATATTGGCCTTTTGCCAATTGGTCCTTGTGAGCCACGTTCATGGATGAAATATACCCATATTAGTTCTGAAGAAGCAGGGCAAGCATTTTTAGATATTAATGCACATCATTTTATTCCGATGCATTGGGGAACTTTTTCTTTTGGTATCGATTATTTTAATGAGCCAGTTGATCGGTTGAAAGCATGGTGGCAAAATCAACAAGAACAATTACATAAGAAACAATTGCATACAATAAAAATAGGGCAGCAATTATTATTTGATTTACCGCTTATTTCTCAACCTACTAACGTCTTTCATCGTGATAAAAATGATAAACAAAAAGAAGAGCAATAAGAAAAATAAAGTTAGGTAATGGAGAATTGATTCTGGGATTGGGCCAAAGATTTCTTCAACAGTATAACGAACTGCCTGACCACCATCAAGAAATGGGATTGGTAATAAATTAAAAATTGCTACATTCACACTAATAACACTCAATACGAATAGAAAATAAAGAGGGCTAATAGCTAAACTTTTTGCGGCGACGCTCATAATCCCAATAGGGCCAGTAATTTGCGGGCCTTCTTTTTTTCTGAACAGAGCAGCAGTAAATTGACCAATATTACTAAACATTAATACAATTTTTTGAAAGCCAAGCATTATTGCTTGCAGTAATGTTGTTTTTATCAATGTTCGTTTCCATTTTATGCCTAGCCAGCCTGCACCATTGCCAAGAGTAGGATGCGCAGTTCCAACAGTAATTGGTATTAATTGGGTTTTGTTATTTCGTTCAACGGTAAATATAATAGTTTCATCGGGCGAGGAAACTATTTTTTCTAGCAACAAGGACATATCGTCATCGACTGGTTCGCCATCGACAAAAACAATGGTATCATTTTGCTGCAAATTTGCTCTTTCTGCAGGCGAATGAGGAATAATCGTGTCGATAATAGGAAGTATTTGATAATTATCTCGCCATGCAAGATAAACGAGGATGAAATAAGTAAAAAGAATATTGAAAAAAATACCAGCAAGGATAATGACCATTTTATGGCTATATGGTTGTATAGCAAGTTCAGTAGGGTTCATAGAGACGTAGCCACCAAGTGGTATAGCAGCAAGTTGAAAGACAGTGTTACCAAATTGATAACCAAATAGTCGTGGTCCAAAACCGATAGAAAAGATAGGAACGCCAACACCAAAAAATTTAGCAGCAAGAAAATGACCAAACTCATGTACTATAATGACAAAACTTAATCCAAGAAGTCCAAAAATTTTATGATAGAGTGTGGTTGTCTTATTCATAAATTCCTTTGTTAAAAATTTATTTAGACAATTGTATTATAGTAAACTAAATATATATTTGTAAATAGAAATAAAAAATAATTAATTATTGTTAATAGAAATTTTTGGTTAAATAAGCACGGCCAGAGTCGCCAAAAATCATAACGGCAACAGTATCCTTATCGCAGTTTTTTGTATATTGTGCTGCTGCCCATGCAACAGCCCCACTACTTGGACCAGCTAACAAGCCATATTTTTGTGCTAAAGGTTTAAGCATACCAAGTGCTTGTTCATCAGAAACAGTAACAATAGAATCTATTACATTATAGTTAATTACTGGTGAATCAAAGTCTATTCCCATTCCTTCAACTTCGTATGGTTTTGGATTACCTTGGGTGGATCGATATGAATTGATTGAATCAACGGCAATAATTTGAATAGCAGGATTTTTTTCTTTTAAATATTGACCAGCACCACTAATAGTTCCTCCCGTTCCGGCCCCTGCAAAAAAATGAGTTATATTACCATTAGTTTGGCGCCAAATTTCAGGTCCTAAAGAATAGTAATGTGCTCGTGTATTGAGTAGATTAAAATATTGATTTGGCATAAAAGAATGGGGAGTGTTTTTGTGCAATTGAACTGCTTGGCTATGGTAACTACGGGGATCTTCAATAAATTTTGTTGCAGGACACATTACAACTTGTGCACCATATGCCTTTATTGTATTTAATTTTTCCTGGCTAATTTTTTCCGAAACAGTAATAATTACCTTATAGCCTTTTGCTGCTCCAATTAGTGCAGTGGCAATTCCTTGATTTCCTGACGAAGCGTCAATAATAGTCCATCCTGGTTTGAGAGTGCCATTTTTTTCTGCCTGCTCAATCATATAAGATGCGGAGCGGTCTTTAATACTACCACCAGGATTTAAGTATTCAAGTTTAGCGTAGGTAGTTGTAGGGGTATCAAAAGTAACTTGGACGAGTGGCGTATTTCCAATTGCATTAATGAGGCTATGATGTATCATTTTTCTACCTTTAAACAAAGAAAATTAACATAAGAGAAATAAGAATAGCGTAAATTACGCAGGTTTCAATAAGTCCTTGTGCAAAAATACTAAGTCGTGATAATGTGCTGTGTAATTCTGGGTTACGCGCAATTTGTTTACATGCAGAAGCAGCTGTCTTTCCTGAGCTGATACCGGGTCCTAAAGTTCCAATACCGGTACACAATCCAGCTGTTAAAAATGCAATAGCTGCTAATGAGTCATCAGTCTGTGGTTTTGGAATAATAAATAATAAAATAATAGCAATGACAAGAGAGAAAATAACCGGTGTTTCGATAATTGCTTCACTTATTAAAGTGAATGAAAGTAATTTATTATAAGCAGTTCGATTAATGCCAAGACCATTAATTGCAGCTTTTGCAAATAATGATAAACCAATTGCAGGACCAATACTTCCAAGCCCAACACTTAAACCACTTGCAATGAGACGGCAGCTGTCGCTGAGAGTAGATACATTAGCTGTTTGAGTTTTAATGAATAATGCAACAATGAGAGCTGCAACAAGAGGTGTTTGAATAAGTGCTTGTGTCATAACCATGAACCCAAGAATGCGTTGACTAAAAAATGGTTGGCGAGTTACGGCACGGCATGCTGCTTGCACTGGCCATGCAGAAACAATACCGATAACAAACCCTACTAGACAAATAGCAATACCAATACCAATTTCTGGTAAATAAGTATACCAATTTTTTACTTCAGGTTCTGAGCTGATAAGTAGAAGAAATGAAATCAGTAAACCCATGATTGCTGCTGTTTCAATAAGTGCCATGCCAAGAACAGCAATGCGTACAATTTGTGCGCGGGCGCTTGGTTGTTGACTAATTGACTCAAGAGCAGTTATGCTGCTTAACCCTTCGCCAATGCCAGCGCCAATTGAATTAACGCCAACAATAAGGGCAATAGTTGTGTAATGAATAAATTCTGTATACATAGTGTAGTCTCTTTTCTACTCTTCCTCTTGCGTCTTTAACCCAATTGAAAGGTACGTAAGGGTGAGCATAGCAAAAACAAATGCCTGTAAAAAACCCTCAAAAAATGTAAAAAAAATTACCAATAAAATATTAAACCCTGTAAGTAACCCTACTAGTTCAAAAAGAATTGACCGTTGTATGGCTCCAAAATATATTTGCATGATAATTGAACTGCCAAATATGTTGCCAAATAAACGAAAAGCAATAGAAATAATAGAGGCTAACTTACCAACCACATTAAGTGGAAACATGAGAAAAAATGGGCTGAAATATTCTTTAATATAGCTTTTAATGCCATGGGCTTTTATTGTTGCGACTTGAATGTAACTAAACGCAATAATACTTAGTGCAAGAGTCATATTTAAGTCTTGTGTTGGTTCTTCTACCCAGGGAATAACTGAGATGATATTACAAAGGAGAATAAAAGAAAAGAGTGCCGTAATAAAAGAAAAATGGCTGAATGAAAATGTCTTCGTTGCTTGTGTAGTAAGATTAATAAAAAAATTAATAAAAGAAAGAATTAAAAAACGGCCAATTTTTGTGTGCTTAAGGATCCATTTTACTGGGAGAAGAAATAATAAAAGGAGCAGCAATACAAGCCAGGTATGCATGACAAAAGTTGAGTTGACAATAAAAAAGGGATGTTCGTAACCGATAATAGGAGCAAGGGATAATGCTGTTGATTCGCCAAGTTCAACTCCCTTCATTAAAGTACACCTTCTTGTTAAATATAATGAACCAAAAAGCCCCCATAAAAGATATTATTAACAGTATAGAATGTATTATGTTAGAGAGCAATAGAAAGCGTAAGCAAATAAATAATAACAAAATACGGCAGATGGAAAGACAAGAAGAGAGAATAAATTTTTTCTTAGAGAGATTTTGCGAAATAAAAAAAACTCTCTTTTGTGATGCAATAAAAGAGAGTCCATAAAAATAACCTATAATTAGCCCAAGGAAAATCGAAATAATAAGAGATATCATTATCAGAGATTATAAGTTTTATATTTTTTTAATGCCTTTGTATTTCCAATATTCAGTTACAATTGAAGAAGATCCAGTAATAACAACAAGGCCATAGCGAGTATCAACAGTTTTTTGAGCCATTTCAAATGCTTCTTTGAAACCCTTTGCTGACTTTGCTTTTATCTTCATGCTTTTTATATCGTTAGTTACTTTTTCTACATCCCAAGCATGGTTCCCGTGATGACCTGGAAGTGGTTCAATTGGACAGACAATAACTTGACCGGATGTTTTTTTAAAGAAATAGCGTAATAACTTTAAGAATTCTGATATATCAATACTATTATTATTACATCCTAAAATAACAGTTAATCCTTTGAGAGGGCGTTGGTAATGGAGTAAACGAGCACCAAGCAAAACATTTTTAAAAGCATCTATAGTTGAAGCATTATCAAGCAAAACTGTTGGTTTTTCTTTATCAAGTAGTTGAAATCGGCCAGGGAGTGTACTATGGGTTTCTTTCCAAAACTGCTCGGTGGTTTTTTTAGGATTAAGTTCTGATTGACGTTTTGCTTCTAAGGTTGGCCGTCCTCGTTGTCCTTTTTGTTTTGCAAGTAAGCTATTATTAACTACAGCAATATCTTGATTTGCAAATGTATTTATATAAATAAAAGCAATTCGCTCAGCAAGTGCTGCGCAACGACCGTGTAACTGTTCAAATGGGTAACTAAGTTGGGCAAGTTTACGGATTGGCATGGACCACTCGGCGCCTTTTTGAGTAGTAATGTCTTGCATAATTTGTAAGTTTGCTTTGCTTTGGTCTGCTGAAACAACATGGGTTCCTGGTTGTACAAAGGTGAGGATACTTTCAATTGTTTCTTTTGGGTTGTTTTCTGCTTCAGGTTCTGTGACTCTTGTTACTGCAGTAACTTTTGATTTACAAATTGCCACCGCATTTGGTTTAATGTTTTCATTTGCTTCTAGTATAACAACGTCAACTTTCTTTTTTTCAAAGTAAAGAAGTGCCATCATAGTAAGTATATCAAATGAATTTGGAGAGATTTTCATTGCGGTAGCGGTATTAATTACCTCATTACCAAGGTCAGTAAATGTTTTGTTCGAAATAACTTCATCATTATATGAAAATCGTTCATTGTAGGTTAAAAGGTGAGGAGAATAAAAGGTGCCAACACTTAACCCTTCTTCCCTGAGTAATTTCTCTGTAAAGTGGGCTGTTAAACTTTTACCGTTGCTACCAGTTATAAGGATGGTATTTAATTTTTGTGAAATGCCACTAAAAGCTTGATCTAGTTGTTTTATACATGAAAGAGTATTATCATCTTTATTTGTTGACCAATTGGTATCTAAATATTCAACAAGCTCATTATAGCTGCGTTGTTGGCCGTGTGAGGCACTTTTTATGGCAGCCTGTTTGTGCGTATTGACATTTTTCATTTTTATTTCCTGCTATTTATGGTTGGTTTTTTATTCTCAACGACCTCTTTATTAAACATCTAATACTAATTCTTATGTAAATCAACTATTAATTTTAGTAGCAAATTAATTTTTTATGTATAAAAGTGCTGAAATAGGTGTTTTTAGCTGCCCTATGCAACTCCTGTAAATTAGTATAAAATATAGCTCAAAAATGTCAAACAAGAAATAATTATTTGGCGTTTGCGCGTTTATTTACAAAAGAAAAAGGCTTTTTGGTGAAAATTGTCTATTGGTCTGACAAGAATACTGTTACTTATTTGGTAAAGATGTTACAAAGTGAAAAGGTTGTAATTGGTGATTCAGACACGGTATTGGGTCTTTTTTCCTTGGTATCGCAAGCAGGATTTATTCAATTAAATGAAATAAAAAAACGAGCAGATAAGCCGTATTTGATTCTTATCGCAAGCAAAAAACAATTGAATCATTTTATTGATGCTAAAAATTTATTATTGTCCATGAAAAAATTAATTAATCATTGTTGGCCCGGTCCAGTTACGTTAATTTTTAAAGCAAAAAAATCGGTTCCCAATTTTATGAAGTCAAAAAAAGGTACCGTTGCATTGCGGGTGCCTGATCATGTTGGGTTGCAACAATTACTTTCTCATTTTACTGGCCTGTTTTCTACCAGTGCCAATATGAGTGGCGAACCAATTCCACAAACAATTGATGAAGTAAATAAACAAATTATAAAGCAGGTGGCATGTGTAGTGCTGAACAAAAAAGAAAAATCAATTAAGCAAATTCCTTCCACGATCATCGACTGTTCAGGAAAAAAAATTATTGTTGTGCGTGAAGGTGCCTATTCATTTAATGGGAAAGAGAAAAAATAAAAGCGCTTACCATTAAGCAAGCTCTTTTTTGATTATTATTCTTTTTCACTATCTAATTTTTTTTGTTCTTTGCTTCTGCTAGACTCCATTTCAGTCGCAGGTAATATTGCTACTGGGGATAAGAATGGAAGGAATAATATTTTTGTTAACAGGCAGCTCATGTAAATCCTTTAATCAATGTTGTACTTAATTTAAGAAATAGTAATTATAATTATAAAAGTAAAAATTATTTAAATTAGATTACAACGATTATTTCTTTATCTTGCTCTTTTTGACGAATGCAAATGGAAGTGGTGAATCACCCAAAAAATAATTGAAAAAGTGAATGGTGACTTCCTTATGAATTTTTTTGTAAAATTGCTACTCTAATTTTTTTATATAAAATCTTGCTATTGATGTGCAATTTTACATTACAATAAAAAAAAGAGTTCAGGAGAATATAATGAAGGGTAAGGGGTTTACTTTAGTTGAATTAATGATAGTTATTGCAATTATTGGAATTTTAGCAATGATTGCGATACCAAGTTCCATAAAGTTTTTGGCAAAGGCAAAACGAGCAGAAGCCTACATGAATTTAAGCTCCATTTATGCAGCACAAAAGTCATATTGGGCTGAACATGGGAAGTATTCGCCTATATTGTCAGGGGAAGGAGGCATTGGCTGGAAACCAGAAGGGTATAAGGGTGGAGGCTCGCAAGAACGGTTTTATTATACGTATGGCTTTACAGGGTCAGAAGGAATCAATTGCTTTACCGGAAAATTAAATACAAGCAGTAGCTACTTGAGTGAAGCAAAAGCAGGGGACAATAATTTTATTGCTATCGCAGCAGGTGATATTGACGGTGATGGCAAACCAGATATTTTAGCAGTCGATGAATATAACAATATTCGTGTTATTCAAGATGACTTGGCAGATTAAAAATAAAGTTTTTTTTTATGTTATAAATAATCGGACTAATGATTCTTGAAATAAAACAAAGATAATAGCGCCCCCAGCTAAAAATGGGCCAAAAGGTATTTTAACTTGTTCTTGTGGTTGATAAATTAATTGATAACCAAGTCCAATAATTGATCCGGCAAGAGAGCCAATGAGCAGACTTATCCAGCAGCCAATAAGGCCGGTAAATGAGCCGACAAAGGCGAGTAAGCCAAGATCTCCTTTTCCCATTCCTTCTTTACCAGTGATTAGTTGGAAAAAAAAGCGGATACTAAACAAAAAGAAATAGCCAATAACGGCAGCAAGTATACTTTCAGAAAGAGTTATTGGTAATAAGTGAGTTGTGCTAAATAAAAAACCAAGTGGAATCAGGAAAATAGTGGTAAAATCTGAAATAAGCATAAACTCTAAATCAGTCCGAATGGTTACCAATAATGCAGAGAAAAAAATAAAATAAGGAATGAAGTAAGTTGGTGGTACCCAAAAATATAATAATGACATTATAATTGTAGTTAACAGCTCAATAATTGGATAAAGAATGGAAATTCGTTTTCTGCAATGGCGACATTTGCCAAGAAGTATAACCCAAGAAATTACGGGAATATTATCATACCAATTAATAGCGACAGTGCATTGCGGGCAAAAGGAACGGGGGAAAATAATACTTATTTGATTAATGAGCCGATACCCCAATACATTTAAAAACGAACCCCAACATAAAAATAAAGGGATCACTATCATCAGTTGTAGGATAATTATAATTTTCCTTCGGCTTTTAGTTTTTCAATTAACTCATCAACTTTTTTTTGTTTATCAAAAGCTTCATCATATTTGAATAAAAGCTCTGGTGTGTATCGACTTTGAATTGCCTGTGCGATTGCACTGCGTAAAGATGGTTTGTAGAGTATCAATAATGGTAATTTTTCTTTAAATACTTTTTCTCCGCCCGAAATATGAAAAAAAACAGAACAAAGGCCATAATCAGTAGAAAGTTG
>Ga0307428_1001106_pt1 | contig 14157 bp, 10 predicted proteins | sample SalMarWE160240MG_FD_202161 | JGI IMG/M metagenome (GOLD analysis project Ga0307428, IMG submission 202161) | Salt marsh sediment microbial communities from the Plum Island Ecosystem LTER, Massachusetts, United States - WE1603-240 | ecosystem: Environmental > Aquatic > Marine > Intertidal zone >...
GGGCCTACGTCATCGAGGGGCGCTGCCGCGTCACCACCATCGATCCGCTCGGCCTATCAGAGATCGTCGATTTCGGTCCGGGCGACGTTTGGTACTTCCCGCGCGGTCACGGCCATTCGATCCAGGGCATCGGTCCCGGGACCTGCACCTTCATCCTCGTCTTCGACAACGGCTATTTCTCCGAGTTCGGCACCTTCTCCATCAGCGATTGGCTTGGTCACACGCCCGCAGACGTGCTCGCCAGGAACTTCGGCCTCCCGGTGGCAACCTTTGCGGACTTTCCCAAGAGCGAGGTCTATATCGCTACCGGCCCGGTGCCGGCGCCGCTGCCGCAAGAGGCGCGCCCCGGCTCTCTGAACCAAGTGCCGCTCACCCACCGCTACCAATTGCTGGCGCAGGCACCAGAGAGATTTGCCGGAGGCACCATGCGCGTCGTCTCGGAGCGCGAGTTCCCGATATCCTCGACCATGACCGGCGCGCTCCTCGTCATCAAGCCCGGCGGCCTGCGTGAGCTGCACTGGCACCCAAACGCTGCCGAGTGGCAGTACTATCTCAAGGGCAACGGTCGCATGACTGTGTTCGGTTCCAATGGCCGCGCGCGCACCGACGACTTCGCCGCCGGCGACGTCGGCTACGTGCCGCAAGGCTTTGGCCACTACATCGAGAACACGGGCGACACCGACTTGGAGATTGTCCTCGTCCTCAACAACGCGACCTATCAATCGATCTCCATCACCTCATGGATGTCCTCGACCCCGGACCTCTTGCTCGCCACCAATTTCAAGGTGCCAGAGGCGACCTTCGCCGCCTTCCCGAAGGGCGAGGTGGTGATGCCGGAACAGGACTGATCGGCCCGAAACAGGGACACTTGGCCGCGCTCAAGCGTTGTTGTTTTGCGTTCCGAGGCTCCCCGGCTAAGCTCCGGCTGAATTCCCGGACCGAGGCACGTCCGCCGCTGAGGCGGACGTGAGCGGTTTCTTGGCGTAAGATCGGATCATGAACGCACAACGGAACGGCAGCAACGATGCGCGCCGAGGGGATAAAGGCGCGCCCGACGACGATACCTCGGTGGTCACGCCGGAGCCTGACACCGCGGAGGAGTCCGCGGCGCCCCCGGGCGAGCCTCGCCGGTCGCGCGGCGTCGGCAGGATCCTGTTCCTGCTCATCGCCGCCGGTCTTGCGGGGTTGCTCTATTCTTATTGGGGCTTTTGGGAGCAATGGGGCTGGTTCCAAGCCTCGAAGACCGAGGTAGCGGCGCCCCCGCCGCCGGCAGTGACGGTCGCCAATCCCATCACGAAAGAGCTCATTGAGTGGAAGGAGTTCACCGGCCAATTCGAGGCGGTCGATTTTGTCGATGTGCGCGCCCGCGTCAGTGGCTATCTCGAATCGATCAATTTCACCGACGGTCAGATTGTGAAGAAAGGCGATCTGCTCTTTGTTATCGAGCCGAAGCCCTTCGAGCTCGCCCTGGAATCAGCCAAGGCGCAACTTGCGGAAGCGGAAGCCAGTCTCGAGCTCGCCAAGGCTCAGCTTCAGCGAACCTCCGAGTTGCGCAAGAAGGATTATGCCACCGTCGAGACCTATGATGAGCGGGTGGCCCAGGTGAACACCGCAACGGCGTCGCGGGACGCGGCCGTCGCCGCGCTCGATCAGGCGCAGCTCAATCTCGACTATACCCGGGTGACCGCACCAATTGCAGGCCGCGCCAGCCGCCATGAACTCAGCGTTGGCAATCTCGTGATCGGCGGCACCACTGGTACCCCGACCTTGCTCACCACCATCGTGTCGCTCGACCCGATCCACTTCTTTTTCAATGTGAGCGAGGCTGACGGCATGGCCTATAAGCGCCTTGTGGAGAAGGGCGAGATCCCGTCGGCCCGCGACGAGAAGAAGAAGGTCCAGGTCGAAGCCCAGCTCATCGACGAGACCGGTTGGCCGCTAAAAGGTGCGATCGACTTCGTCGACAATACGTACGACCGCTCGACCGGGACCATCCGCGTCCGCGCGGCGTTTCCTAATCCGGATTATTTCATCACGCCTGGGCAGTTCGGGCGTATACGGGTGCCGATGTCACAACTCCATTTGGTGCTCCTTGTCCCCGACGCCGCGGTGGTCACTGATCAGTCGACCAAGATGCTGTTCAGCGTGGCGCCGGACGGCACCGTGGTGCCGAAGCCTGTCGAGCTTGGTCCGGTGATCGATGGCAATCTCCGCATCGTCCGCAGCGGCATCACCAAGGACGACAAGATCATCGTTGCCGGCCTGTTGCGGGCGCGCCCGGGGCAGAAGGTGACGCCGCAGCAGGGCACGGTCGAACAGGCGGCGACGCCGAAGCGATGACCGCGCGCCTCCCCAGGTAACGGCCTCATGAACATTTCGCATTTCTTCATCGACCGGCCGATCTTCGCTGCCGTCATCTCCATCATCATCACGCTGGTCGGCGGCATCGCCTATTTCTCTCTGCCCGTCGCCCAGTATCCGGAGATTGCGCCGCCGTCGGTGTCGGTGACGGCGCAATATCCGGGCGCCTCCGCCGAGATCGTGGCCAAGACCGTCGCGACGCCGATCGAGCAGGAGGTCAATGGTGTCGACAACATGCTCTACATGACGTCGCAATCGACAAGCGACGGCAACATGTCGCTCGCCGTGACCTTCAAACTCGGCACTGACCTCGATACGGCGCAGGTTCTGGTGCAGAACCGCGTAGCCATCGCCCAGCCGCGCTTGCCCGAGGAGGTGCGCTCGATCGGCGTCACGGTGACCAAGCAGTCGCCGGATCTGATGATGGTGATCCACATCTACTCGCCCGACGATTCTCGGGATCAGCTTTACCTCTCCAACTACGCCACGCTGCATGTGAAGGACGTGCTGTCGCGCATCGACGGCGTCGGCAACGTCACCATATTCGGCGCGCGCGACTATTCCATGCGCATCTGGCTCGACCCGGAAAAGCTTGCTGTGCGCAATTTGACTGCCGGCGATGTGGTCTCCGCGCTGAGAGGGCAGAACGTGCAGGTGGCCGCGGGGGTCATCGATCAGCCCCCGGTGCCCAAGCCCGGCGCGTTCCAGCTCAACGTCGAGACCCAAGGGCGCCTTACGGATCCAGCGGAATTCGGCAACATTATTGTCAAGTCGGGCGAAGACGCCAGGGTGGTTCGCGTCCACGACATCGCCAGAGTCGAGCTCGGGGCCGCCGACTACAACCGCAACGGCTATCTCGATGAGAAGGTCGCGGTGCCGCTCGGCATCTTCCAGCGTCCGGGCTCGAACGCGCTTGCGACCGCCGCGCAAGTCGAAGCGACCATGAAGGATTTGTCGCAATCGTTTCCGCTCGGCGTCAAATACGACATCGTCTACAACCCGACCGTCTTCATCTCGCAATCCGTGGAAGCCGTGATCCAAACCATGTTCGAGGCCGTGATACTCGTCGTGGTGGTGATCATTCTGTTCCTGCAGACCTGGCGCGCGTCGATCGTGCCCATCGTCGCCATCCCGGTGTCCCTGATCGGCACCTTCGCCATGCTCTCGGCGCTCGGCTACTCGCTCAACAATCTCTCGCTGTTCGGCCTCTTGCTCGCTATCGGCATCGTCGTCGACGACGCCATCGTCGTGGTGGAGAATGTCGAACGCAACATCCGCGAGGGCTTGAGCCCGCGCGACGCCGCCTACAAGACCATGGAGGAGGTTGGTGGCGCCCTCATTGCCATCGCGCTGGTGTTGACCGCGGTGTTCATCCCGTCGGTGTTCCTCACCGGCATTCTCGGCCAGTTCTTCCGCCAGTTTGCGGTGACCATTGCCACCTCGACGGTGATTTCATTGATCGTGTCGCTGACCCTGAGCCCCGCGCTTTGCGCCCTCCTGTTCAAGCCGCACGAGCCGCACCAGGGACGCCAGAGCATTTTTGCGCGGCCGGTCAACGCCTTTTTCCGCGGTTTCAATTGGGGCTTCGAGTGGCTGTCTTCGCGCTATGGCGCCCTGACCAGACGGCTGGTGCGAATCTCGCTGATTATGGTCGTCATCTATCTCGGCCTGATCGGTCTTACAGTGTTCGAATTCGCCAGAGCGCCGACCGGGTTCATCCCGCAGCAGGACCAGGGCTATCTCATCAACATTATCCAGCTGCCACCCGGTGCCTCGCTCGCGCGCACCGACGAGGTGGCGCAGCGCGTCAACAAGCTGGTGCTGGGGACCCCAGGTGTCGCCCATACCGTTCCGATCGTGGGGCTTGACGGCGCCACCTTCACCAGCGCCCCAAACTCCGCCGTGATTTTCAGTCCGCTCGATCCGTTCCCAGAGCGCGCCAAGAAGGGTCTCAGCGCCCAGAACGTCAGTGTCGAGCTCAACAAGAAATTCGCAAGCGTCGAGGACGCCTTGGTCATCAGCGTGTCGCCGCCACCCGTACGCGGCATCGGCACGACCGGCGGGTTCAAGCTGCAAGTTCAAGACACCCACGGCGGAGAGTTGTCGCAGCTCGAGGAGGTGGCGCAGTCGGTCGTGGCTGCTGCCAATCAAACGCCGGGGTTGAGCCGCACCTTCACCACCTTCAACACGCGCACGCCGAAGATCTGGGCCGATATCGATCGCGTCCGCGCCGAAATGCTGGGGGTGAAGGCCGACGACGTGTTCCAGACGCTCGAAGTCTATCTCGGCTCACAATACGTCAACGACTTCAATTTCCTCGGCCGGACCTATCGCGTCACCGCGCAGGCCGACGGCAAGTTTCGCCAGGACCTTCACGCGATTTCCGAGTTGAAGACCCGCAACGACAAGGGCGAGATGGTGCCGCTTGGATCGGTCGCCTCATTCAGGAATATCACCGGTCCCTATCGCGTCGAGCATTTCAACCTGTTTCCCTCTGCCGCGGTGCAAGGCGGCACCCTGCCGGGCTACTCTACCGGCTATGGCCTTGCCGCCATGGACCGCATTGCCGCCAAGCTGCTGCCAGAGGGCTACGCCGCGGCCTGGACCGAGATCGCCTATCAGGAGCAGCTTGCCGGCAACACCGCCATCTTTGTCTTCCTCGCCTCGGTGGTTTTCGTGTTCCTGCTGCTCGCGGCGCAATATGAGAGCTGGTCGCTGCCGCTCGCCGTTATTCTGATCGTGCCGATGTGCCTGCTCGCCGCGGTGAGCGGACTGCTGCTGCGTGGCATGGACGTCAACATCCTGGCGCAGATTGGCTTCGTCGTTCTGATCGGCCTCGCCGCCAAGAATGCGATTCTGATCGTGGAGTTCGCGCGCCAGAACGAGGAGCATGGCGAGGACCGGTTCCAGGCTGCGTCGGAAGCCGCCCGGGTGCGCTTGCGCCCGATCCTGATGACCTCCTTCGCCTTTATTCTCGGCGTGCTGCCACTCGTCATCGCCACGGGCGCCGGCGCCGAGATGCGCCAGTCTCTCGGCACCGCCGTGTTCTACGGCATGATCGGCGTCACCGTCTTCGGCCTGATCTTCACGCCGGTGTTCTACGTCGTGGTGCGGAAGTTCACGGCCAAGCCCCACGCCCATGGAAGCCAAGCGCAGGCTCCGGCTGAATAGGCCAGCGCCAGCGAGAAGCACCGCATTCAGCCTGCTTCATTCGCCTGTTCGGCTAGGATAGACTCCAAAATATCTCGATAGGCTTGGCGCTTAGCCCGCTGAGGGGAAGCTAGGGTCGAACAGCACGGCGACTGAATAGATGGGCCCGCGGAGCTTCATTGCCGTCATTCTCGCCTTGCTCGGCTTGGGGCTGCTTGGCCTATGGTATTGGGACAGTTCGCGCGAATACCGGCTCTTGATCGCGGCGGGTCAGCGCTCTGGCTACGCCTTTCAGATGGCACGAGCTTTGAAGCTCGTTACCGAGCGCCACTACCCCGAGCTCAGCGTCGAGGTGTTCGAGGCGCGCGGCTCCTTGCATGACGCCAGCCTGCTCGATCAGGGCGCGGTGCAACTTGCGACGGTGCAGGCCGACCAGACCTCAGGCCTCGAGGGCCGTCTCGTCGCCGAGCTCTATCCTGATACCTTTCAGATCGTGGTGCGGCGCAACAGCGGCATCGACACCATCGGCGATCTCGTCGGCAAACGCATCGCACTGCCGCCGCAGAAGAGTGGCGAATATGAGTCCTTCTGGTTCCTCGCCCATCATTATGACTTGCATGAGAACGACCTGAAGGTATTCACCGGCACCGAGCGCACGACCGACTGGCTGCTTTTCAACGGCGACGTCGATGCCCTGTTTCGGGTCCGTGCCCCCGGAGATGCCTCGATCCTCAATTTGATCGGACGCATTGACGGCAAAGTGCTGCCGATCCCGCAGGCCGCAGCGCTCCGGCTCCAGCATCCAGCCTTCGAAGCAGGGGTCATCCCGCAAGGTTCCTATAATGGCCGCCCGGCGATCCCCGAGAAGGACCAGCCCACCATCTCGGTGAAGCAACTTCTCGTCGCCCGCGCCGACGTGCCCGCCGACGTCATCGCCAAGATCACCTCTGTGCTGTTCGAGCACCGCCGCGAGCTGATGGACATCATCCCCCTTGCTGGCGCCATTGCCGCACCGCCCCGAAGCGGCGAGAGTTATGTGCCGATCCACGCCGGGGTGTGGGCCTTCTGGGACCGCGACAAGCCGTCCTTTATTCAGCAGAACGCCGAGCCGATCGCGCTAATGATCTCGATCGCGGTCATCATTGCCTCCGCCTATCTGCAATGGGCGACGCGGCGCCGGAAGCGGGTCATGGACGCCTATAATCGTGAGCTGATGGATCTCGCTGGCCGAGCGCGCAGCGCACCTGATTTCGAGACTCTTGACCGCTGCAATGCCGATCTTGCTGCCTTCGTCGGGCGCATCGTCGATGCCGCCGAGAACGGCCGCATCAACACCGCCGAGTTCACGCTGTTCAACTTCACCTACGATGCCGTCGAGGATGCCATCAAGGATCGCCTGCTCCAGCTTGAGCGCATCGACAAGAATGACCGCAAGCGGCCAGCGTCTCGTGCCCCCGCAAGCGCTCCGGCAGGCGTCTAGGGGTGGCCGGGATGTTGAGGCGGCTTCTTCTCTGGACGGTGATGATCGTGGCCGCCGTTGCGGCCGCTGCCGCTGGCGGCATCGCGGCTGAACGCTATTTGCAACAAACGGCTCTCGCCGACGCCTTCTCGGACCTGCACCTGTTCCACGAGCTTCGCCGCGCCGCGCTCGAGGATTATCTGCAGTCGATGGCCTCCGATGTGCGGGCCGCGAGCGAGAACCCGACCGTCGTCGATGCGGCCGAGAAGCTCGGCTTTGCCTGGTCCACGCTCGGACCGGACGCCCGCAAGATCTTGAGCCGCCAATATATCGGCGAGAACCCATACCCGGCGGGGGAGCGCGACAAGCTCGATACCGTCGACGACATGTCCTATTACAGCCGCGACCATCGCGCCTTCCACAATTGGGCCAAGCGCTTTCGTGAGTTCTTTGGCTATTACGACGTGTTCCTCATCAGCCCGCGCGGCGACGTGATCTACACGGTGGCCAAGGAAACCGACTTTGCCACCAACCTCAAGACCGGCCCTTACCGCGCGAGCCCGCTTGCCGAGGTGTTCCGCCGCGCGATCGCCAATCCGGCTGAGGCCGTAACTTTTTCGGATTTCGCCCGCTACCCGCCGAGCGACAATGCGCCAGCGGCTTTTGCCGGTCACGCCGTTCTGAAGGACCGCAAGGTCATCGGTGTCTTCGCCGTGCAGATCCCGTCAGAGCCTCTCAACGAGCTCGTGCATTTCACCGCCGGCATGGGCACCACGGGTGAGACCTATCTCGTTGGTCCTGATCACCTGATGCGCAGCCAATCACGTTTCATCTCGACGCCGACCTTGCTCGAAACCAAGGTCGACAACGCTTCAGTGCGCGATGGCGAGGCGGGCAAGAGCGGCGCGCACATCGTCGCCGACTACCGCGGCATCCCGGTTCTTTCGGTCTACGCGCCCGTCGACTTCGGCGGTCAGCCCTTCGTCCTTCTCGCAGAGATCGACGAGGCCGAGGTGCTGGCCGAGACCAAGCCGTGGCTCGTCTATGCCGCCGCGGCGGTCTCGGGGTTCGCCGCCATGCTGATCGTGTTGCTGCTGTTCCGCATTTTCGCGCCGGTGCGTCGCGAGCCGCGCGCGCAGCATGCGAGTTGAGCGCAAGAGCCGGCTCCCTCAGGGCACGAGCACCACCCGGAAACGCGCGCCGCCGCTCATCATACGGTCATAGGCTTCAGGCGCCTTGTCGAGCGGATAGGTCTCTATCATCGGCTGGACGCCAGTGAGCGAGCTGAAGCGCATCGTGTCTTCGGAGTCTGACGCTGTTCCCGAAGGCCAGCCCGCGACCGAGCGGCGTCCGCTGATGAGCTGAAGCGGCGAAACCTCGATGGGCTCGGGTGAGACGCCGATCACCAGCAGCTTGCCGTCGATACCAAGACCCTCGATCAGGGGCGTCATCGCCTTGGCGGTCGTCACCGTCGCCAGAATCACTTTGGCGCCACCGAGTTCCGCTAACGCCTTGGCAGCATCTTCGGCCTGGCTATCGATATAACGGTGGGCGCCGAGTGAGAGCGCGAGGTTCGCCTTGTCGGGCCCGCGGGCGATGGCGACCGTGTGAAATCCCATCTTCGCGGCGAATTGAACGCCGAGATGGCCGAGACCGCCGATACCGAGGATCGCCACCACATCGCCCGGCTGCGCGCCGGAGTGCCTTAGCGAATTGTAGGTGGTAATGCCGGCGCAAAGCAGCGGCGCGGCCTCGACCGCATCGAGATCGTCGGGAATGGCCGCCAGCGCCTCGTGCGGCGCCACCATGTAGTCGGCATAGCCGCCGTCATAAGCGATCCCCGGAACTTGGCCTTTGACGCAAGTAATGAAATCGCCGCGCCGGCAATTGACGCAGACCCCGCAATGACCGCCATGCCAGCCGACGCCGACGCGCTGGCCGACTTGCCACTCGGTGACGCCGTCGCCGATCGCGTCAACACGACCCGCGATCTCGTGACCGGGCACGCGGGGGTAGCTGATGCCGGGGAAGTGTCCCTCGACGGTGAAGGAGTCGCTGTGACAGATGCCGCAAGCGTCGACTTTGATGCGCACCTCGCCGGAGCCCGGTTCGGGCATCTCGCGCTCGACTAGTTTTAGGCCTGCGCCTGGTTCACGAACCTCGGCAACACGCATGGGGCTTAACTCCTCTTGATCGACGCTAGCCGAAAATATGACTGCCGATAATGCCGTTGAAGATCGACTGCACCGCGATGGCCGCGAGCAGCACACCAAAAACGCGGACGATGACCTTTCGTGAAGTAAGCCCCATCAAATGATGAACCTCTTGTGCGAGCAGCAGAAAGGCCAGGGTGACCAGCATCACCGCAAGGATGGCGAGGACGACGGCGGCAAGGAGCTTAGGATCGCCCTTCGTGCCCGCGGCAAGAACGATCGCCGAGGTCATGGCGCCGGGCCCTGCCAGGAGCGGTGTCGCCATGGGAAACACGGTGATCTCGGCATGATGCTCGGCTTTGCTCTCAGCCTCCTCGCTCTCCTTCGCCGACAGCTTGGCTGGTGAGGGGCGGCTCGACAGCGTCATATCCAGCGCGATGACCAGGAGGATGATGCCGCCGGCGACCTGGAGCGCTGGCAACGATACGCCGAGCTGGGTCAGGATCGGCTGGCCGAACAGCGCGAAGACGAGCACGATCAGCGTGGCGATGGCCACCGCCTTGAGCGAGATTGCGCGGCGCTCGGCCCGCGTGGCGTTCGGCGTCAGCGTCGCGAGCAGCACCGCGGAATCGATCGGCCCGATCACCGCGAAGAAGGTGGTAAAGGCCGTGAGCGCGGTTTCGAGCATGGAGCGTGGCCGGGGAGCGCGTAGAGAAAGAGGACGGTCTTAGCACTTTTCGTGGGCCCTGACGAACCGCGCCAGGGCGCTCGAAACGAGGCCTCAATGCTGGAACGCCCTTCGCTCCCATGCCACACTGGAAGCGGCGAAACGGGGTTGCGGATTGAGGCGATCTTGCCATGGCTGAATTGTCAGAGCGGCACGAAGTCAGGCTCCGCGGTAAGGACAAGACCATCACCTTCATCGCCGATTCCGACGATGGCCGCCTTGTCATTCGCCAGGAGGACGATGGCAAGAAGGCGAAGGACGTTTGCGCCATCACCTTGTCGGACCCTGACGAACTCAGAGGGTTTTTCAAGGGCCTGAGACGCATGATGGCCGCGCTCGGTGTTTCGGTCGAGCCCGGGGGGGCGCTGCCGCCAAAGCCGAAGGCGATTCCCGCGCCGAAGCGCAATGACGTTGCGCCGAGGCGTGACGACACGACGCCGGAGCGGGAGGCTATCATCGCCGAGGCCCGGCAACGGAATGCCCAAGCCTTCGCGCCCTGGACCGACGAGGAAGAGCAGGACGTGCGCCGACTTTACGAGGCGGGCAAGACGATCGAGGCCATCGCCCGCATGCAAAAGCGCTCCCCGCGCGCCATCGAGTTGCGCTTGCAGCGGCTTGGGCTCTTGCCTCACTCTTAGGCTCTCGCGGCGGCCAACGCTTAAATCTTAGGCGGCAAGGGGCGTTGCCCATTCCGGCGGCATGAGCTTAAGATCATCCAGCGAAACGAGTAATGAGCGCGACCGCGGCAGGACCAGGGTTGCTCAACCGAACCGGACAGGCCGATTTGCCGAGGACTGAGAAAGTTGATGTGCAGGTGCGCGACGAGCCACCGGCACCGTCCCGCAGATTTTTCGATGAGATGCGTGGCCCCGATGGCCAGGTACGGCCGGCCTATGCCGACTTTGCCCGGCTCCTCGATAATCTGTCCATGGAGTCCCTGGTCACCAAGCAGAAGGCTGCCGAGGAGATTTTCCGCCGCCTCGGCATTACCTTTGCCGTCTATGGCGAAGGCGGCTCGACCGAGCGGCTGATCCCCTTTGATCTCATTCCCCGCATCATCGACCGCAGCGAATGGGACCTCGTCGAGAGGGGCTGCATCCAGCGGGTGAAGGCGATCAACACCTTTCTCTACGACATCTATCACGATCAGGAGATCATCAGGGCGGGCCTGGTGCCGCCAGAGTTCGTGCTCATGAATCCCGCCTACCGCCCGGAGATGCATGGCATCGAGCCGCCGAACCGCGTCTATGCCCATATTGCCGGCATCGACCTGATCCGCACCGGCGAGCGCGATTTCTTTGTGCTTGAGGATAATGTGCGCACGCCGTCCGGCGTGTCCTATCTGCTCGAGAACCGCGAAATCATGATGCGGCTGTTCCCCGAGGCCTTCGACACCCAAGGTGTCTCCCCGGTCGGCAACTATTCCGAGCGGCTGTTGGAGAATTTGCGCGCGGTGGCGCCTGGCGGGGCCGAAGATCCTGTAGTCGTGCTGTTGACGCCGGGCCGTTATAACAGCGCCTATTTCGAGCACGTGTTCCTCGCCGACCAGATGGGCATCGAGCTGGTGGAGGGCGGTGACCTGTTCGTGCGCGACGGCCATGTCTGGGCACGGACCACCGAAGGTCCGGTCAAGGTCGACGTGATATACCGGCGGGTCGACGATGCCTTCATGGATCCGCTTGCCTTCGACGCGAACTCGATGCTCGGCGTGCCGGGGCTGCTTTCCGTGGTGCGCTCGGGCAGGGTGGCGCTCGCCAATGCGCTCGGCACTGGCGTTGCCGACGACAAGGCCATGTATTGCTATGTGCCACGCATGATCGAGTTCTATCTCGGTGAGCACGCCATCCTGAACAATGTCCACACCTATATGCTCCGCGACCCGAAGCAGTGTCAGCATGTGCTCAACAATCTGCACCACCTGGTGGTCAAGGAGGTGCAGGGATCAGGCGGCTACGGCATGCTGATCGGCCCGGCCTCGACCGCTGCGGAGCGTGAAGCCTATAAAGCGCGCGTGCTGCAGAATCCCGCCAACTACATCGCCCAGCCGACCCTCGCGCTGTCCACCGCTCCGACCCTAGTCGATGGCCAGATCGTGCCGCGCCACGTCGATCTCCGCCCCTTCGTGCTCTCCGGCAAGGAGACCAGCCTGATCGCCGGCGGCCTCACCCGCGTCGCTCTGGTCAAGGATTCGCTCGTGGTCAATTCGAGCCAAGGCGGCGGCACCAAGGATACTTGGGTTCTGGAGCGGCCCTCATGCTGAGCCGGAGCGCCGAGAATCTGTTCTGGATGGCGCGCAACATGGAGCGCACCGAAAACACCGCGCGCATGCTCGATGTCAGCTTTCGCATGTCGCTGCTGCCGTCCAGCATCGACAAGGAGGCGCTCCATTTCGAGCCCATCCTCGCCATTGCACCGGGCTCGGGACGTTTCCACGACCTCTATGACGAGCTCAATCACGAGACCATCGTCCGCTATGTCGCGCTCGAGCCCGAGAATGGCGGCAGTATCTGGTCGCTGATCCGCCAAGCGCGGGAGAACGCCCGCGCCCAGCGCTCCTCAATCTCAAGTGAGGCATGGGAGAGCCTCAACTCCACTTGGCTCGAGGTCCAGAATCTCGACGTCCAGGGGCTGAAGCGCTGGGGGTATCGCGACTTCTTCGACTGGGTGAAGGAGCGCTCGCATTTGTTCCGCGGCGTCGTATTTGGCACCATGCTCCATGACGACGCCTTTCGCTTCATCAGGGTCGGCACCTTCATCGAGCGCGCCGACAATACGGCGCGCATTCTCGACGTGAAATATCACGTGCTGTTGCCGGACGGCGAGCAGGTCGGCGGCTTCGTCGACTATTACCAATGGGGAGCGCTGCTACGCTCGGTCGGTGCCTTCCGCGCCTACCGCAAAGTCTATCACGATACTGTCTACCCCTGGCGCGTCGCCGAGTTGCTGATTCTGCGCGAGGATATGCCGCGCTCGTTGCACCATTGCTACGGCAACCTGAGCGGCACCCTGGAAGAACTGGCTGGCAAGAAGCAACTGGAATGCCGCAGACTTGCGGGCCAGACCTACGCCAGCCTCAAATTCGGCCGCATCGACCGCATCTTGCGAGCGGGGCTGCATGAATTCCTGTCGTCCTTCATCGTCTCGAACAGTGCCCTCGGCGTGCAGATCCAGGAAGACTTCCTGATGCTGCCCACGGCGATGGTTATGTCTGGAGCGGCGTGACGCCATGCTGGTCTGGGTCGAGCATTCAACGGCCTATGCCTACAGCGAGCCGCTGCTCTCCAGCACGCAATATCTCCGCATGACCCCGCTGTCCGGCAGCACGCAGGCCGTGGAGACCTGGAAGGTGACTTGCCCCGGCGCGCTTATGAACGAGTGGTACGACCAATACGGCAATTGCTGCCACACCTTGACCATCGCCCATCCGGTGGAAAAGCTGCTGGTCCGGGTCAGCGGCCTGGCGCGCACACGCGATACCAACGGGGTCGTGGGGTTCGCCTCGGTCGAGCTTCCCCTTGGCCTTTACCTTCGCCCCACGCCTTATACCGCCTGCTCGAAGCCGATCCGCGATTACGCCGCCCGGTTCAGCACCGCCGTCGATCGCGACATCATCGCGGCGTTGCACGAGATCATGTCAGCCATCGCCGATGACGTCGAATACAGCCCCGGCGACACCCACGTGCATACCACCGGCGCCGAGGCGCTGGAGCAGGGCAGCGGCGTCTGCCAGGACCATGCCCACATCTTCTGCGCCGTGTGCCGCACTCTTGGCATCCCGGCACGCTATGTCAGCGGTTACCTGTCCCACGGCGCCGGGCACGAAGCTCATGCCGCGAGCCACGCCTGGGCCGACGCCTATGTTGACCATCTCGGCTGGGTAAGCTTCGATCCCTCCAACCGGACCTGTCCCACCGAATCGTATATCCGAACCGCTATCGGTCTCGATTATGCCGAAGCATGTCCGATCAGGGGCGTCCGCAGCGGTGGTGGCGTGGAGACTATGACGGTCTCAGTGACGTTTCCGAGTCAGCAGCAGCAACAAGCGCAATCTCAATAGAGGCATCTGGTGACTTATTGCGTCGGCATCCTGCTCAATGAGGGGGTCGTTCTCGCGTCGGACTCCCGCACCAACGCGGGCATCGATCGCGTCTCCACTTTCCGGAAGATGCATATCCTGGACAAGCCGGGAGAACGCTTTTTCGCCCTGCTGACCGCAGGCAACCTCTCTTTGACCCAAGGGGTCATGAGCCTCCTTGGCGAATGGCTCGGCACCGAGGATCCGGAGAAGGACCTCTGGGCCGTCGGCT
>Ga0307428_1001109_pt1 | contig 14115 bp, 14 predicted proteins | sample SalMarWE160240MG_FD_202161 | JGI IMG/M metagenome (GOLD analysis project Ga0307428, IMG submission 202161) | Salt marsh sediment microbial communities from the Plum Island Ecosystem LTER, Massachusetts, United States - WE1603-240 | ecosystem: Environmental > Aquatic > Marine > Intertidal zone >...
ATGCTGAATCTCACCCGGCCGAAGTTCTTTGTCCCAATCCACGGGGAGTACCGACACCGTTATCACCATGCGCGGCTGGCGGCGGGCCTCGGGATTGACCCGGACCATATCTGCCTCGCGGAGAATGGGGACATCCTAGAGTTTGCACCCGGCAAGGGAGGAGTCGTTGGTACGGTGGGAGGGGGGCGGGTCTTCGTGGATGGCAAGGGCGTGGGCGATGTGGGGGATGCCGTGCTGCGCGAACGGCAGCATCTGGCGCGGGATGGGATGGTCGTGGTCGTCGTAGGCATCCATGTGCAGACCGGGGCGGTGGTGGCAGGACCTGAAATCATCGCTCGTGGTTTTGCCCATCTCTCGGATCAAGAGGTGCTCTTTGATGCAGCCAAGAGGTTGGTCATTGAAGTCCTGGGGGTGGGCTATCCAGAGGGGGAACACAGGGATGTTGCACTTCTCAAGGAACACGTGAGGGCAGCCGTGCGGAAGTACATTCAGAAGACCTTTGACCGGCGGCCGATGGTCCTACCGGTCATCCTTGAGATGGGGGGAGGACGAATGATCGTTCAGAGTTCGTGCGTCAACGTGGAGGGTGAACTGTGAGGCGTCCACGGGGGTTTATGAAGGTCGCCTCAGGCTTATCCGCAGTGTGGCGCCATCCGAAGTCGAGGGAGGTCGCGGGGCTTCTCGTGATGGCCTTCGCCCTTCTCTCCCTGGTAAGTCTGATCTCCTTCAGTCCGCACGATCCCTCTTCTTTCTACTATTCCTCGCGCGAGGAAGCGGCGCGTAACTTCGGAGGATTGGTAGGAGCCCACCTGGCTGGGGACCTCCTCGGCATCGTGGGGATCGCCGCATTCTTGCTTCCTCCGGCGCTCTTCTGGGCTGGCTTCGCCCTCGTCAGCGGCGGAAGACTGCGGCTTCGGAACGTCGGGGTGGCCGGCTTCCTTCTCCTCCTGATGTCAACCTGCCTCCTGCTGACCCTGCTCGAGCACGAGGGCTTCGACCTCGCGTTCCGGGGAGTGCGGCCCGGGGGATTTCTCGGTGCACAGCTTTTCGGGGCGCTTCGTCCTGCACTCGGTCGCTTCGGGTTGTACCTGATGACCCTGACCGGGATGCTCCTTTGTGTGGTCCTGGTGTCCCAGGGTTCCCTGGTCGGGCTTGTCCGCTCCCTCCGGGAAATTGTCGCGTGGCTGGGTCGTTACCTGGCGAGGATTGTCTCGACTGGTCGAAGATGGGTCGCCGCGGCGTCCACGCAGGAGGCGCTGGTCCCTGCGCAGGAAGAGCCATGTCGAGAGAGGCCGACGCGGATCCCCGCTCCGAAAAGAGTGCAGGAAAGTGTGGGAGAGGCCTCGCTGACGATTCGGAGGGTCCCGAAGACCGGAGAAGGCCATGCAGTGCCTCCCCTCGCCCTTCTTGATACCCCAGCCGCGCCCTCCTACGGGCCCTTGGATCACGAGCGCGAGGAGAACAAACAAACCCTGGAAAAAACCCTGCGAGATTTCGGGGTTGAGGGGCGGGTCATGGAAACGCAATCTGGACCGGTGATTACCCGGTATGAGATTGAGCCCGCCCCCGGGGTCAAGGTCAACCGGATTGTCGGCTTGGCGGACGACCTGGCGTTGACCCTCAAGGCCTTGAGCGTTCGAATCGTTGCGCCTATTCCCGGGAAGGCGGCAGTCGGAGTAGAGATTCCCAACAAGAATCGTGCAATGGTCCACCTCAGAGATGTGCTGGCTTCTGAAGCGTATGAAGAATGTGGGTCTCCCCTCCCGATCGCACTGGGGAAAGACACGTCGGGTAATCCCTTCGTGACAGACCTCGTTCATATGCCGCATGTCTTGATCGCGGGAGCCACCGGCAGTGGGAAGAGTGTCTGTATTCACAGCATCATTCTCAGCTTCCTGTATCGGTCCGCGCCCCAGGCGGTGCGATTGTTGTTGATCGACCCTAAACGGGTCGAACTCTCTGTCTACAACGATATTCCGCACCTGGTGGATAATCCCCTTGTCCCCGAGGCGAATGGGAGGGAAAAGGCCTGGCAGGTTATGACGGACACTCGGCAAGCCGCAAAGTGTTTGCAGTTGGTCGTGAAACACATGGAAGCACGATATAAACTCTTTGCAGAGGTGGGTGCGCGCTCGATCGAGGCCTATAATACTGCGCGGTCCGAGGGAAGACCCCAGCTCGCGCATCTTGTGGTGATCATCGATGAGCTTGCCGATTTGATGCTTTCGGAATCGTCCGCGGTGGAAAATGCCGTCGCGCGCTTGGCCCAGATGGCGCGGGCGGTGGGTATTCATCTTGTGCTGGCCACACAAAGGCCTTCCGTGGATGTGATCACCGGGGTGATTAAAGCGAATTTTCCCGCGAGGATTTCCTTTCAGGTGTCCTCGAAGGTCGACTCCCGCACGATTCTGGACACGAACGGGGCGGAACAATTACTCGGCGGCGGCGACATGCTCTTTCTGCCTCCGGTGAGTTCGAAACCCACGAGGATTCATGGGTGCTACGTATCGGATCAGGAAATTGCCCGCGTGGTCGATTTCCTGAAGGCAAAAAACGCCTTGGAGCCGTTCCCATGGTCGCTTGAGATTGCTGAAGAGCGGATGAGCGACGCACTGGACATCCCCGATGAAGAGGAGGCTCTGTATCGAGAAGCCGAGCGGATTGTTCGTCAGACCGGGCAACCCTCAATCTCGCTGCTCCAGCGGCGACTCAGGATCGGGTTCAATAGGGCAGGTCGCATGATTGACCGCATGGAACGTGAAGGCATCGTGAGTCATACCGATGTACGGGGGCACCGGATGGTGCTGAAGCCCTGGTCGCCTGGGAATTAACGGCGACGATCGCCCTTTCGGTGGATCGACGTGAAGCTCAGCAGACGATTCCTCACCCTCAGTCTTGTCGGCGTCGTACTCACTCCGCAGGCGCAAGGGGTGGTCGGGCGGGTTCAGGGGTTTTACGAGGGGACCAGAGACATCCGAGGCAAGTTTTCCCAACGGGTTGAGCTGGCGATGGGACAAGTCGAGGAGGCCCAGGGGTCTTTTTACCTGAAACGCCCGGGGATGATGCGTTGGGAATATGAGCGACCTGAACGACGCCTGCTCGTGACCGACGGGGCCACCTTGTGGGCCTACACTCCCGTGGATCGGCAGGTCATTGTCCAGGATCTGAAGGCAGCGCTGGCCTCCGTTCCCTTTGACTTCTTGGTGGGGGCGGGGAAGTTGACCGACCATTTCATCGTGCAGCGGGTCACGGTGCACGGAGATTGTTATCGCATGGTCCTGACCCCGCGGCGCCCTGATCCCCACGTACGCGAGTTGGAGATGGAGGTGGAGGCGTCCACCCTGTATGTCCGGTCCCTGGCCCTCGAGGATCCTTACGATAATCGGACGTTCATGCAGTTTTCTGACCTCCGGGTCAATAGCGATCTCCCTGCCAATCTGTTCTCTTTTGTCACGCCGCCCGGGGTAAAGACGCTCCGTGCAGAGGACCTGTATCCCCAATGAGCGATTGCCAGAGGCGTGATGCTCCTGACCCAATTTGGCTGGTGGAGGGAGCGACAACGACACACAAAGCGATGAGGCATTCATATCTAGGCATGGTCTTTGCAAGCATTTCGAAGAAGCCCCGACCCGTAAGCCAGACCTAACCCCCGGTCGGTCGAGAATTCCGTCGTGATTGTTCCCCCGGTAAAAGATCAAGGCATGTGGGACATCGTAAAGCGGTTCTTGGAGACCATGCCCGTGGACCGCTGCTCGATCATCCTGTGTGGTCCGGACGGGGCCACGGCCCACCTCGTCGTTGGGTATGACCGGTTCAAGGAGGACCCCTGGGTTGCCGGGCTGAATCTGTCCTTGGACCGGTACCCAGAGATTCGTCGGGTTCTCGACACTCGGCAGCCCCTGGTGGTCCCGAACATCGCTAAGGAACCCGTGTTTTTCGATATCAAGGACTTCCTGATCTCTCTTCCAATTCGCTCGATGGTGGTAGTCCCGCTCCTCAGGCAGGATGATAGCATCGGAGTCGTGAGCGTGAGCCGTCGGGATTCGGTTCAAGCCTTTACCCAGGATGAAATTGAGTCGTGCCAGATTTTGGCGAACCAGGCGGCCCTTGTTCTTGATAAGAGCGCCGTCTTTCAGGAGGCCCAGGAGCGGGCGAATAAACTCCAGGCGCTCATCCACATATCTAAGCAGATGACCGCCTCTTTGAAGCTCCAAGAGGTCTTTGACTTTGCGGTGAAGGCGGCAGCGGAGTTTCTGGAGGTGCCCTGCGTGTGGCTCTGGGTGCCAGACGATGAGACGCGCGAGCTGCACGTTCAGGCCCGTTTTGGTCTGGTGGAGTTTGCCGGGTTGATGGGAGACCGGGTCCCGTATGGCCGAGGGGTCATTGGAAAAATCGTGGACCGAGGGGAACCTCAGTACATCGGAGACGTAAGACAAGAATCGCTGTGGCTGAGCAAGCGATTCGTGGAGCAGGCGCAGATCGTCTCCTTCGCCGGCATTCCACTGATGAACGAGGGACGTGTTCTCGGAGTCCTCTCGATCTTCACTCGCCACCGGCGCTTGTTCAGCCCCGATGAGCGCACCCTGATGAGCGCCTTTGCCAGCCAGGCGGCCATTGCCATTGCCAATGCCAGGGCATACGAACAGATCCAGTGGTACGCGTCTACCGTGGCGGAGTTGTACGAGGCCGCCACGCAGGTGAGTGGCTCGCTCGACTTGGACGAAACTCTCCAAAAGATCGCCCGGGGCGCCGCGGCCTCGACGGACGCCGCCTCCAGCACGATCATCCTGTTCGATGATTTTGGTGCGGCGACCCATGTCGTCGACTGGGAGGTTGGAGAGATCGAGGTGCGGAAGGATGGTATCTCGCATCAAGTATGGGAGACCGGCCGCCCCGTGGTTCTCCCCGATTTCACGAGAACCCCCCCGGGGATGATCAATCCCCGACTCTTGACGCTTGGGCGGGCCGCCGGGGTTTGCCTCCCCTTGCAGGTGCGAGAGCGGGTTCGGGGGGTGATGTGGGTCCACTACAATGAACCGCGCCGCGTCGCCGAGGAAGATCTGCACCTGCTCGCCTCCTTTGGCAATCAGGCAGCCATTGCGATCGAGAACGCTCGTCTGTTTACGGAGACACGGCGGCTTGCCAACACCGATGCTTTGACCGGACTGTACAATCACCGGTATTTCTACCATCTCCTCGATGCGGAGGTGAAGCGCGCTCGCCGCTATGGTCGTTCACTTTCGCTGATCATGCTGGATATCGACGAGTTTAAGGATTACAACGACCGGTACGGGCATCTCGCGGGCGATGAGGCGTTACGCTCCCTGGCGCAGATCCTCCGGAAGAATTCCCGCCGGGTCGATACCGTCGCCCGCTACGGGGGGGAAGAATTTGCAATCATCCTCCCGGAAACCGACCTCGCCCAGGCGGCTGTCCAAGCGGAGCGCCTCCGTGCATCGGCCGAGGAACATCAGTGGCCAGAAGGTCAACTCACGGTTAGTCTCGGCTCGGCGGCCCTTACTACCGATATGATCAAGGTAGAGGACTTGGTCCGAGGGGCGGACCGCGCCCTGTACCAAGCCAAGGAAGGCGGGCGTAACCAGGTATGCCTCAGCTCGCCTCTTCCCCCTGAACCCCATTGACAGGTCGCGGCTCAGCATCTACGCTCACACAATGAAACACCGCTTTTCCCACAGGCTCGTCGTGGCGATCGCGACTGGTGCTTATGTGGGCTACCTGCGTCCGGCCCCCGGAACACTCGGGAGCCTCCTTGGGCTCATCCTGCTGTGGCCCCTGGACGCGGGGACAGCGCAAGTCCTGGTGACGCTTTGCCTCATCGGCGTGGGGATCGTGGTCGCCGACCGGGCGGCGAAGATTCTGGGGGCAGAGGACCCTTCCGACATCATTATCGATGAGATTGCCGGGATCGCAGTCGCGACGTTGCTCCTTCCACCTCACTTCCTGGAGCGGGTGGCAGCCTTTGTCCTCTTTCGCGTTTTCGATGTCATCAAGCCCTTTCCCGCGCGGCAGGCGGAGCGCCTTCCGGGCGGGTTCGGGATCGTCGCGGATGATCTGATCGCCGGGCTGTATGCCAACGTGTTGGTTCAGGTGTGGCTGCTCATCTCATGAACGCGAAGAATGCCGAGATCGTCAGCATCGGAACCGAGCTGCTCCAGGGGGGGCTGGTCGATAGAAATGGTCTGTTTCTCACCGAGATGCTCCACGGGATCGGGATTGAGGTTTCGTACCGGACGACGGTCGGGGACGACCGGCGGCGGATCCGTGACGTGCTCCGACAGGCCCTGGCCCGGGCCGCCGTGGTGGTGGTTACCGGTGGGCTCGGTCCCACCGCCGATGATCGCACGCGGGACGCGCTCGGGGATGTCAGCAGTAGACCGCTCGCGCTACACGGCGAAACCTTGAGGGCGATTGAGGAGCGATTTGCCCGCCGGGGCGTCCCCATGCCGGAACTCGTCAAGCGTCAGGCCTGGGTCCCGGAGGGTTTTATCGTGCTTCAGAACCGTCACGGGACGGCGCCGGGCTTGCTGTGGGAAGCGGGCGAGCGTCTCGTCGTCGCCCTGCCAGGCCCGCCGCGCGAGATGCATCCGCTCTTTACGGAACAAGTCCTGCCGGTCCTGTTGAAGCGAGCCAGGACCGAGCGGCGGATCCGGCCCCGGACCATAAGAGTCTGTGGACTCCGCGAGGCAGAGGTGGAGGAGCGGATCACCGATCTGCTCCGCGGCGACCATCCCCCGGTGAGCATCCTCGCCCGGCCGGGAGAGGTCCACGTTCGGGTCACGATGGCTGGAACGGAAGAGGAGGTGAAGTCCCAGCTGGAGCTGTGGGAGGCAAGACTGCGGGACCGTTTGGGATATGCGGTCTTCGGCGTCGATGAGGAGCGCCTGGAGGAGGCGGTGGGACGCCTGCTTCGCATGCAGGGAAAGACCGTGGCTGTGGCCGAGTCCTGCACTGGTGGTCTCGTGGCTCATCGGATCACCAACATCCCCGGCAGCTCGGACTACTTCGAACGGGGAGTCGTGTCCTACAGCAACCGCGCCAAGGTGGAGCTGCTGGGAGTTCCCCTTCAACTCATCGAACAGCACGGAGCCGTGAGTCCGGAGGTGGCCGTGGCGATGGCGGCGGCGGTTCGGCGCCTCGGCAGGACCGATCTCGGCATCGGGTTGACCGGAATTGCTGGTCCCGGAGGGGGAACGGAAGCCAAGCCGGTGGGGCTCACGTACATTGCCCTGGCCAACGTGCACGAGGAGGAGTGGCATGAACACCGATTTCAGTTCGAGCGGGAGGAGAACAAGCTGTGGGCCTCCCAGATGGCGCTGGAGATGCTGCGTCGGTACCTGCTCAAAACCAGCATTGAGACTGTATGGGAGTCCGGGCAGGCCGGTTGAGACGCACGACGCGTGAGACTGTTTATTGCCGTCAACGTGGATCCCTCCCTCAGGCCTCCCTTGGTCGAGGTCCAGGGAATGTTCAAAGCGATCCGGGCGCCGGTCAGCTGGGTCAAACCGGAAAACCTTCACTTCACTCTCAAGTTCCTCGGAGAAACATCTGAGGCGCGCGTGCCGGCGCTCAGGGAGGCCCTTCGTCGCTCCCTGATCGGTATGCGGTCCTTCCCCGTGTCATTAGCGGGCGCGGGAACCTTTCCGCCGAAGGGGAGGCCGCGCATCATCTGGGTTGGGGTGGAGCAGGGTGCCGACGAGATGGAACGGCTCCGGCAGCGGATCGACGACGCCCTCTTTCCGCTCGGGTTTTCGCGCGAGTCTCGGCCCTTTCGACCGCATCTGACCCTGGGTCGGGTCAAGAGTGGCGGGCGTCTCGATCCGCTACTCGACGGTCTCCGGAGCGCGGCGGTCGGTCAGGTGGGACAGATGCGGGTCGAGCGCATCGACCTCATGCACAGTCAGCTCCAGCCCGCGGGCGCGATTTACACCGCGGTGGAAGGCGTCCCGTTGGAAGAGGGGATATGATGTCTGGTCCGAAGGGGAATGCCGAGTTGCGGAAAGCGGCCGGGGAGATCTTTCAGGCGGCATTGGATGCGGCAAACCCCCGGGTGGCGATTCATCGCCATCTGCGAGGTGATGGGCAAAAACTCCTGGTGAACGGAGAGCCGTATGATCTGGCCCGAGGCAGAATCTATGTGGTGGGTGCAGGGAAGGCCACGGCGGCGATGGCAGCCGCGGTGGAAGAAGTCCTCGAAGATCGAGTGAGCGACGGCGTGATCGTGGTGAAGGATGGCCACTCCGTGGCATTGCGGCGCATCCGGGTTTCCGAGGCGGGCCATCCCGTCCCCGATGTGCGGGGGATGAAAGGGACCGGCGCGATCCTCGCACTGCTTGCCCGGACTCGCCCGGAGGATCTGGTGATCGTCCTGATCTCCGGCGGGGGTTCGGCCCTACTGCCGGCTCCCGTCGAGGGGATCGAGCTCTCCGAGAAGCAAACCGCCACCAGGGAGCTTCTCGCATCGGGGGCCACCATTAAAGAGATCAATGCGGTCAGGAAACACTGCTCCCGCCTGAAGGGGGGACAGCTCGCGCGGGCAGTCCAGCCGGCTTCATGCCTCACGTTGGTGCTCTCCGACGTCATTGACGATCCGTTGGATGTCATCGCCTCCGGTCCCACAGTCCCGGACCCGACGACGTACCAGGATGCCCTGCGGGCCCTGGATCGCTACCGGCTGCAGGATCGCATGCCGGCGAGCATCTGGCGGCATCTGAAAAGGGGGGCGCGGGGAGAAGAACCGGAAACCCCGAAGGCCGGCGATGCGTGCTTTGAAAAATCACGGCATGTCATCGTGGGGAATAACCTGGCATCCCTCCTGGCTGCCCGGGATCGGGCGGCACGGCTGGGATTTCACACCCTGCTCTTGACCACAGCGCTACGAGGGGAGAGTCGGGACGTGGCCAGGGTGTTAGCGGCCCTCCTCCTGGAGATCCGGCGGTCCGGCCACCCCGTTCCCCCCCCGGCCTGCTTGCTGCTCGGGGGAGAGACGACCGTCACGATCCGTGGTAAGGGGAAGGGGGGCCGCAGTCAAGAGCTGGCGCTGGCCGGGGCGATCGACATTGCCGGCGCACAGGATTGCGTCATTTTCAGCGCCGGAACCGATGGAAGCGATGGACCTACCGAGGCGGCGGGGGCGGTGGCGGATGGTCAGACCTGCGTTCGGGCCAAGGCGGCAGGGGCCGATCCACTCCGCGCCTTGGAGGACAACGACTCGTATCCCTTCTTTCAGGATCTGGGCGACCTGATCCAGACCGGCCCCACCCTGACGAACGTGATGGATGTCACCCTCCTCCTTGCGGGTTAATCCTGAGTCCATCGAAGGCTCGTGCCTGCATTCGAAGAAAACGCTTGTTGACACAGGCGATAACATCCCATAATATAATGGTTTATCGCTAACACGGACTATGTTTCATCGATTATCCGATCGACTCCAGGCGATTTTTAAGAAGCTCCGGGGCCACGGGACGCTCACCGAAGAGCAGATTACCACGGCCCTCCGAGAGATCCGTGTGGCACTGCTCGAGGCGGATGTCCACTACGGAGTGGTCAGGGACTTTCTGGATCGGGTGCGCGAGCGGGCTGTGGGCCGTGAGGTCTTGCAGTCTCTCACCCCGGGGCAGCAAGTCATCAAGATCGTTTTTGAAGAGCTCACCCAGCTCTTGGGTGGGACGGGGAGCGGCTTGGCCTCGGCCGGTCGCGTCCCGTCGGTCATCTTGCTGGTTGGGCTGCAGGGATCCGGGAAGACCACCACGATCGCAAAGCTGGCCATGCTGCTCAAGCGGCAAGGGCGGATGCCTCTCATGGTGGCGGCGGATACGCGTCGCCCCGCCGCGGCAGAACAGCTTGGCGTTCTTGGGGCGGAAGCCGGGATCGAGGTCTTCACTGATCCTCGGGCATCCGCATTGCGTGTATCGCAGGGGGCGGTGGAGTACGCGCGGGCCCGGGGTTTCGAGCCGGTACTCGTGGACACCGGCGGGAGGCTCCATGTCGATGATGACCTCATGGCCGAGCTCACACACCTCAAGGAAGCGATCCTTCCGGTGGAAACCCTCCTGGTGGTGGATGCCATGACGGGGCAAGACGCATTAAACGCCGCCACGGCGTTTCACCGGGCTTTGGATCTCAGCGGTTTCATTTTTACCAAGCTGGAGGGGGATGCCCGTGGTGGGGCGGCCCTCTCTGTTCGGGCCGTAACCGGTCGTCCCATTAAATTCATCGGCGTCGGGGAAAAGCTGGAGGCCCTCGAGCCGTTTCATCCCGAGCGGATGGCCTCTCGGATCCTTGGGATGGGTGATGTCCTGTCGCTCGTGGAACGGGCGGAAGCCACGGTGGATCGGGCGGAGGCCGAAGCGCTGGCGCGAAAAATCCAGCGGGAGACATACACCCTCGAGGACTTTCGAGAACAGCTCACCCAGCTTCGACGGATGGGGTCGATTGAGGAACTCGTCGGGATGCTCCCGGGTCTCCCTGCGGGGAGTGGTGATCCGCAGTTGGACGCGAAAGCCCTCACCCGGACGGAGGCCATTCTCAATTCCATGACCGCGGAAGAGCGGCGAAACGCGGGGATCTTGAACGGGAGCCGGCGTCAGCGAATCGCGAAGGGTTCCGGGACCTCCGTGGCGGAGGTCAACCAGGTTTTGCGGCAATTTCAACAAACGCAGCGACTCATGCGACAGATGCTCCAGGCAGGGAAAAGGGGACGCATGCGTGGCATGTTTCCCTTGGCGTAGTGTTCGGATACCTGTGAGAGGGGAGGTGATTCAATGGCCGTACGGCTCAGGTTAAAGCGCATCGGCGCAAGGAAGCGGCCCATTTACCGGGTGGTCGTCATGGATGTCCGAGCCCCCCGGGACGGCCGCGTCATCGAAAGCATCGGGGTCTACAATCCCCTCCAAGAACCGGCAGCATTGACCCTGGACGAGGAGAAGGCCCTCTCCTGGCTTCAAAAGGGCGCGCAGCCGACGGCGACTGTACGGGAGCTTCTCTCGACTGCTGGGATTTTGGAGCGTTTTGCTGACCTCAGGAGGTCTCGGAAAACTGCTTGATCGTCAGTGGCTTATCGATCGGAACCTCGGGAGCAAGGGCCTCCTCCCTGAGGGTTTCCTACCGAGGGCTGTGACGGCACTGGGGAGGCAGACGTGTTGAAGGAACTGGTGGAATATGTCGCGAAAGCCTTGGTGGACAACCCCGATGCCGTGAATGTCGAGGCGGTTGAGGACGAGAAAACGACGATGTTAAGGCTCAAGGTAGCCCAGTCGGATTTGGGCCGGGTGATCGGGAAGCAGGGACGCACCGCCCGGGCGATGCGGACCCTCCTCCATGCGACCGCGGCCAAATCCCGGCGACGGGCGGTCTTGGAGATCGTCGAGTAGGAGTTGGTGGCGTCTCAGGAGTTATTGGTTCTGGGACGGGTGCTGGGGGCCTGGGGTCTTCGGGGGGCGGTGAAGGTGCAATCCTTTGCGGACCCCCCTGCGCTTGTGCCCCCGGGGAGATCGGTGATCCTTCGGGGACGTGGAGGAGAATCAGAGGTGCGCGTCGAGACGATTCGACCCCTAAAGCATCTGTTCGTGGCGACCTTTCAAGGTATTGAGAATCGAGAGGCGGCTGAGGCGGTGCGTGGCTACGAGATCTGTGTTCCGCGGGCGTCGGCCCCGCCGCTGCCGGAGACATCCTATTATCATTACGACATCCTTGGCCTCACAGTTCGGACGGAGACAGGCGAAGAACTCGGCGAGATCGTGGACATCTGGCCCTCGCATGCTCACGATGTGTACGTCGTCCGGCGGGGCGGCGGGGAGTGGCTCCTTCCTGCCGTCCGGGCCTTCATTCTCCAGGTCGACCTGACAAGACGGGTGATGGTCGTGCGGCCGATAGAAGGGTTGGTCGACGCTGAGACGCTATGATATCGTTACTCTCTTTCGGGGGATGTTCTCCGGGCCCCTTCAGGAGAGCATTCTGCAGCGAGCCCAGGAGAAGGGGCTCGTAGAGATTCGGGTGCACGACCTGAGGGAGTGGACCCATGACCGACATCGGGTGGCGGACGACGTCCCGTACGGCGGTGAGCCGGGGATGGTGCTCAAGCCGGAGCCACTCTTTGAGGCCGTGGATGCCCTGCGGAAGCCGGAGAGTGAGGTGGTTCTCCTCACCCCGCAGGGGGAGCGGTTCGATCACGCTACGGCGTGTGGCCTGGTGAAGGCACGGCATCTTGTGTTCCTCTGCGGCCGATACGAGGGCTTCGATGAACGGGTTCGGACGTTGGCAGACCGCGAGATCTCCATTGGTGACTACGTCTTGAGCGGCGGGGAGCTGCCGGCCCTCGTTGTGATTGACGCTCTGGTGCGACTGATTCCCGGGGCGTTGGGAGATCCGAGTTCGGCCCAGCAGGATTCATTTACCGGCGGTGTGCTCGATTATCCCCAATATACGCGGCCTCCCGTGTATCGGGGGCTGCAGGTTCCCGAGGTCCTGCTGTCAGGAGACCACGAACGCATCCGACGCTGGCGACGGAAGGAGGCGTTGCGCCGAACGCTCCTCCGCCGACCGGATCTGTTGGAGCAGGCGGCACTGACCGCCGAGGATCAATCATTCCTTTCTGAGATCCGCGCAGAATATGAGGGCGGGACGGATCCCCACGCGGAGAAGCCATGAATATCGATAGCCATTTAAGGTCTGTAGAAGCCCCCCACCTCCGGACCGATCTTCCCCCCTTTTCGCCCGGCGACGCCGTCCGAGTCTATGTCAGGGTCCGGGAGGGGGAGAAGGAACGGATCCAGGTCTTTGAGGGGGTGGTCCTCCGACGGCGGAAGGCGGGCCTCGGGTCCACCTTTACCGTCCGCAAGGTCAGCTACGGCGTCGGGGTGGAACGCACGTTTCCACTTCACTCCCCGATGATCGAGCGAATCGAGCGCCAACGGGCTGGCCGCGTGCGCCGCGCGAAGCTCTACTACCTGCGAGAGCGACGGGGTAAGGCCGCGCGCATTCGGGAGAAGCGAACCAGGTGACTCAGGCCTGGCGGCTGAGCGTTTGCACCGGTCTCTTCCCGGCGAAACTGCCCGGGCGATCTCTCCCTTTCGGGACCGAAAGGCTTTTCCTTTTTGTCGGCACGAAGAAGTACACGGTGACGGTGGGCCTCTCGCCTGTGGGGACGGTAGTCCGGACCGGAACCGGGGGGGAGGCACAAGGATGAGGGGAATCGAGCGGGCGATCCGCCGAAAAGGGTTTCAACGGCTGGCCGGGGTGGATGAGGCCGGGCGAGGGGCGTTGGCGGGACCGGTGGTGGCGGCGGCGGTCATTCTCAAGGATGGTCGGCCCATTGTCGGGGTAAACGATTCAAAGCAGCTGAGCCCGCGGCGGCGCGAGTACTTGTATCGACGGATTTGGGAAGAGGCATTAGCGGTCGGCGTGGGGGTCGTGAACGTGCCGACTATTGAAGCGCGGAATATCCTCCAGGCCACCCTGTTGGCCATGGCGCGGGCCGTGGTGGACCTACGGGTGTCACCGGACGGGATTCTCGTGGATGGATTGGCAGTCCCCGACGTTGACATCCCTGCTTTTCCTGTGGCCCGGGCGGACCGCGAATGTCCTTCGGTCGCTGCCGCCTCCGTCGTCGCCAAGGTGACCCGGGATCGGATCATGACGGACTACCATCAACGGTATCCGGCCTATGGTTTCGATCGGCACAAGGGCTATGGAACGGATGCACATCTTCAGGCCATCGATGAGCATGGGGTGAGTCCCATCCACCGCAGGACCTTCAGTCCAGTCCGGCAGATACGGTTGCCCCTGATCCCTGCAGGGAGGTAGGCGTGGACCGGAGAAGCGTCGGTATCGAAGGGGAGACGGCGGCCCGCCGCTTCCTGGAGAGGCTCGGATTTCGGATCGTAGAGGAGAACTTTACCTGTCCACTTGGCGAAATTGATCTCATCGCGCAGGATGGGGAGGTGCTGGTCTTTGTGGAAGTGAAGGCCCGACGCTCGACGCGGTTCGGCACCCCGGCGGAGGCAGTGCACGGGAGAAAGCAACGGCAGATCCTGCGTGTTGCCGAGGCCTATATGCGAGAACGGCGGCTGAGAGTGCCGTGTCGCGTGGATGTGATGG
>Ga0307428_1001111_pt1 | contig 14110 bp, 7 predicted proteins | sample SalMarWE160240MG_FD_202161 | JGI IMG/M metagenome (GOLD analysis project Ga0307428, IMG submission 202161) | Salt marsh sediment microbial communities from the Plum Island Ecosystem LTER, Massachusetts, United States - WE1603-240 | ecosystem: Environmental > Aquatic > Marine > Intertidal zone >...
TCCAAGACATGAAACCCTTGGCCCAGTGCAATGTTGACAATTTCGGGGCTCAATACCTTCACTTGCGTTGTGGCCGACAAACCGCCTTTCCTCTGGCACCGCATAATTCGTTACCTCCTTACACGCAAAGTTCCGTTCTGGCCTGGTGGTTAGCCTTTAGCCAGGCTGGATTGTCCAGCTTGTTCACATCAGCTTCCTTGGCGCTGCTCATGTCGCATAAAAGTTCTCCTTTAAGTGTTTGCCATTCGGCCCAGAATAGCCCCTATCAGCATCTACAAGCAGCCATTTCTGCTCGACTTCATTCTTTTTAGCCATTAAGCTTTTTATAGAAAAACTCTCAGCAAACATACAAGAACCGGTATTGTAGCGATTCTATTTCTGCTGTCAAAAATTAATTTTCCGGCAAAAATTCAAGAATTTAAGCTTATTTCGTTTAATAAACAAAAAAGGCCCATCTTAATGACATTGTGATGGGCCCAACAATATTTCTCATGTAACGCAGAAATAAATTACATAAGTCAAATTTCTTAGTGTCCTTTACTCATTCAGCAGCAACGCCGTGCCCCATAGGTCCGTGCTGTGGGGGCCGCCGGGACCGAGCAGTGAAGAGGCCACCGCATCGTTGTTGCCACCGTCATCGTCGTCAACAATACTGATGGCCACACCGACATTGTCGCCGGCTGCCGGTGATGAACCCAACAGTGTCGACCAGGGCAGTTTTATTTCGAAACGGTAGCCATCCACCGTCAGTGCTACGCCATATTCTACGCCTGTGAGGCTTCGGCCGGTGGCACGTTCGTACCATTCTAACGGGACTTCAACCACACCGTTGTTCGCCCGGAAGTTATACTGGTAGTCGTTTCCGCTGTCTACACCGGGAGTCTTGCCGTTGTCCGCATCGATGAACAGCTCAATGCGGTCGTCGTGCCAGCCCTCGCTTGAGTCCTGGACCAAGACATCGTCATTGATGTCCACGAGGACGTAGAGGTTGTCCGCATCCCAAAGGGCCTTCCAGGATCCGGAACAGTCGGCCGCGGAGTCACGGGCGCCATTGCGTATCTCGTCTATGTCCAGGCCAACGGCTGCATCCCACAAAGAATCCACGGTACCGTCCAGTACCGGCTTATCCGCACCCAGCAATGGAATCTCGATATCCGGTTCGTCAGGTTCATCCGGCTCATTAGGTTCAATGGCCGGAGTCGGCGTCAAGCGGATGTCGTCGATATACATCTTGCCGGAACCGCCGGGGATTGTCATGTTGCCTTTTGTCCCCAGGCCGATATCTATCTTGTCAACGTTGGTCAGAACAATGCCCTGGTCGGCTAAGACCGACAACGGTATAATCCACTCGGTCCAGGTGTCGATCTGTACCGCGGCCGGATCGTCATGAATCACCACCACGGGTGTGCCGGCACTGTTGGAAACCGCTACATATAACGGCTCATTAGAATTATTCGGATCGCCGTAGAACCACAGTGACAGATTCGCAACGCCTTCCGCTGTCCAATCACGCGTGTCAATTAACGTATGCTCCACTTCCGAATAGTAGGCTATGCCCTGCTGATTGTTATTGTATGCGAACGGCATAGACTGTCTGCCGCTGTGGACGATAGTCTCCTCGGTAAAAGAAGGGGTATTTTCATCGCCTACAGCAGAGCCTGTCCCGTTGCCGGGGTAGTCCGGTTCGTTATCATGAGCAACGTAGCCAAGCCCATCTTTCCATGCCCACCATATCTGGTTCTCGAAGGCATCGTAGTCCTCAAAGTCGTCAATGATTAGATAATCCACTGTTGTGAATCTCCAGGGGTTACCTTTGCGTATCGAACCGTCGGCCTGCACTTCGTCGATGCGCCAGTAGTAGGTCGTCAGGGGCTCTACCTCACTGAAATCATAGCTTGTTGTGTCCTGACGACCACGATACACACCCGTTGTGTCATCCACGTCGGCATTCTGGAGGACATCCGGATCCGTAGCTACATACACATCGTGGCTTACCGCATCGTCACCGGGCTGCCAACTCAAAACGCTGGCATTAGGCACATCAGGTGTAGACCCATGGCCGGGTTGGGGTCCCCAGGCCAGCCATGGTTCGCCACGCATGACTTCGGCGATTTCCGCGGCTGTCAGGGCCTTGTCGTAGATACGCCAGTCGTCGAGGCGTCCGGGCATGGTGTTAGCGGCATTGGCATTAGTACCCCCAAGGGTAGCACCGACCGTCGACAAATTGGTCAAGGGCACAAAGCTCGCGCTGCGGACGAACGTCGCACTGTTGACGTAGTAGGTCGCCTCATCGGGCTTCACCGAGGCACCAACATAGAACCACTCATTCAAGGGCCAATCTAGGCCAGAAGCAACATCCCACCCGTGGATCCAGGTGTAATTGGCACCCGGCCAACTCAGCCGCATCTGGCCGTTAACGGTGAAGATTTTGGCTTTATCGGATGCTGTTGGCATTTCAAAGACGGGGCGCCAGCCGGGAGGGTTGTCTTCAAGATAGAGCCACCCCCCCAAAGTGACCTCAGGCGAGTCGAAATCCTTGATGATGATTTCTAAATGGCCGAGGCCTTCGCCATCCCAAATGCGGAGACCGCCGCCGAAGATACCCTCATCCCATTGCGGTTTACGGGTGTTGCTGACGCCGACAAAGGGGGCGTGGTTGCCGTAGCCGGAGTAGTCAACCGCGGTATCGCCTTCGCCCTCATTCATCTTCCACCAAGCGACGAGATTGGGATCGATGTGCTCGCCATCGCCCACCGGCACAGTGCTGAATCTCCAGACCGAACCCTTGGCGATACCACCGTTGACCGCGTCCACGCGCCAGAAATAGACCTTATCCGCTTGCAGTCCCGGAGGGGCGTAGTTGGCATCGCTCACGGTTACGCCGCCGCCGGTGGCATTTTCCACCTCGTCAGCACTGGTGCCGAGGTAGACCACGTGTGAGGTGGCGCCCAGACCGGGCGTCCAGCTAAGGTCGAGGGTCAAGGACTGGAATTTGGCGCCATCGGCAGGGATCGGATCCTTGGTGGCCAAATCGGGCACGCTGAAGCTCTGGACCACACCAGTCCAGGGGCTGTTGGTATCAGTGTCGTTGACCTCATCGATGCGCCAGTAGTACATGGCATTCGGAATCAGATCTGCGGCCGTGTAAGTGTTGGCATCGGTGATAGTGGCCACCAAGGCACTGTCACTGGCCGCATTGACATCGTCGAAACTCTGACTCAAGTAGACGCGGTGCGAATCGGGGGCCAGATGCTCACCTAGGGCGGTGTCGGCCCAACCGGGACTCCAGGACAGATCCGCCGTGGTGCTGCTCAACACCGCTCCGTCCGGGGGCTGCAAATCCCGAGCACGCGGTTTCCAGGTAGCGCCTTCCATGACAAAGGGGATATCCGCACCGTCCAATACCGAACCGTAGATGTATAGCTCGTCTACTAAACCGCTCCAGTTGTTCAGTATGGAATGGTCACCTTATCCGATGAACATGCCGCCCTGGCCATTGTCGCTGGTGATGTTTGTCAGTTGTTCCGCATCAAAGGCACCGTCGATATACACTGTCCAGAGTTCTTTTCCGTCCGCCTCCTGATAGGCCTGGGTAAAGGCCACGTGTCGCCATTCGCCGTCATTGATCACGGCCTGGGAGTCCATGTTGGCCTGATTGCGATACGTCATGGAGAACACACCCTCCGTCGCACCGTCCCGTCCAACACCGAGTGCGTAGTTGTTGCCTAGACCGGAAGTCACCTTGCTGAAGAAGCACTGGTTGTTGGCCGTGGTCTTGAGCCAGGCGGTGAAGGAGCGATCCGCATTGCCGAAGGTGAGGTCATCGACGTTGTTGCGGATTTCCACGGTCCCACCGCTAAACTCCAGGCAGCCACCGATCTTCCCGGCACCGGACCACGATACTGCTCCATTCATAGTGCCATTGCGTTCATTACCGGAGTAATCCCAGACCCTGTTACCCTCTCCGGCATCCATCCAGTACACCGCAATCATATTGGGATCAGCAGCCAACGCCGTACTTTGCAGCGTTAAGACGACAATCGCCAACAGTAGCTTGTATTTAATACACATAATAAACCTCCTTTTTAAAAAGATTAAAAGCCTTCTGTAAAATACACAGCTCTATGTTTAACAATGGTTTACGGCCATTGTTTTCTTGCAATCTCCTCCGTTTCAGTTATAGTGTAAGCGGTGTTAAGGACGATACTTACAACCAAAACAAAGGAGAATTTATCATGCAACATTTTCAGACATCTTTCTTTTACGACCTCCAGGAACTGATCCACAACGCTCCCCTGATGAGAAAATACTACTACATCTTCAAATCCCTGAACCTTTCAGCACTAAAAGACAGAAACGACCGTATTGGAAGAACAGGATACTCACAACACGCCATACTGAGGGCCTTAATAGTAAAACATCTCGAAGGGATCAAATCCATACCCCAACTGATTAGATACCTGCATTCAGTGCCGCCCCTGATGGAGATGTGCGGCTTCGATCTGGGCGGCCTGCCCGATGAGACACAGTTTTACCGGTTCCTGAAGAATACGAAGAACTCAACATTAAAAGCCATACACAAAACCGCCAATGACGTGCTTATTGAAAACAACCTGGTCTCGCTTGACGAATTCATACTCGACTCAAAACCCATTAAGGCGGCCACAAAAGAAAACAACTTCAAGAACCCCAACAGAAATACAACCAATAAGTCAAAAAAGCCAAAGCGTAATCCGCGGGCAACGTTAAGCTACTACTCCTGCCAGGTCATAAACGGCAAAAAGCAGAACATGATATTCTTCTGGGGATTCAGAACGCACGCAATCGTTACCAAAGAAGGGATATGCCTGGTTGAGAAAACGCTGCCAAACAATGTTACCGATCAGCAAGCGGCATTTAGCCTTATCAAAGAATTGAAGCGGAGATACCGTTTCAAAAAAGGCGCTATATTCATCGCCGACAAGGCATACGACGTCAGAGAACTTTACACCTTCATAGTCAAACAGATCAAGTCAACTCCATACATTCCCATCAATCCGAGAAACCAGAAGGACGATAAAACCTTTGGGCTGCATGGCTGTCCCTTGTGTGATGCTGGTCTCGAAATGAAATCCGCCGGCAAATGGACCGAAGGCAATCGCGATAGAATCAAATTTCGCTGCCCGATAAAGGCAAGCAGGAAGTTCGCCAAAAAACACGGCGAAATCTGCCCCGCCAATCATCCGCTATTTGATACCGGAAAATGCTACGGATGCACAAAATATCTCGACGTTACCGATGACGCACGCTCAAGAGTTCCCAGAGACAGCAGAGAATTCAAAAATACATTCGAACACAGGCAGACCGTTGAGCAGTACTTCTCTCGTCTCGGGGACAGAGAAGTCGAACAAACAACGCACTACGGCTTCACTGCGATAAGTAATCAGATGACTATCGCACACCTTACCGCCAGCCTGATCGCCGTCGCCGCCGGGATAGAACTCAGACAGCCCGATAGAATCAGATGCTATCGAACATTCGCCGAGCCGCCAGACCTGTCCAGAACCGGCTAACCGATCTGATTGGTGCTGAAAGATTAACTTTTCAAAGAGTTATGACAAAGCTGCCAGAGACGCTCTGACCGAAAACAGGCTCGAATGCCTCAAACTACATCCAAATCACTTTCTTCACGACCAAATCAATCCAAACCGCCAAGGGCCACAAACGATCTGAATGCATCAGCAATAATCTCAATCATTTTGCAGGCCTCTTAAAAGATTAATATTAACTTGCTTTTCTATTTTAACACATTTAGGGAGGGGGTATATAAAAGAAACTGAACAAGATTTTTTCCACATTATTTTCCGGCCTTTGCTCTATCCCTATTGGGGTAGTTTTAGCTTGGAGAGTGGTTTTTTTGGGCTTTATTTCATTTCTGCAGTAGAAGAATTTCGCGAATCCCCCTCTATAGATGTCAAAATGTACTCGCAGTATTATATCGTGAATAAAGAGATAGCTCAAATACAACTCTAATCAACCTCTACGAAGCCTGGGGCAAGCCAGAAAAGGCCGAACAGTGGCGAGCAAAACTACCCCAAACAGAAGCCAAGGGAGAGTGACATAGCAGCTACAAAATGGCCCAATTTTAACTCGCAAAACCACTACAACTGGACTACAACTCGAAAGGCCTTTATCTACCTATTTCCAAAAAATTTCAACTCTATAAGTTCTTATTTATCAAGAGGTTAGCCGGTACCAAAGGACAACGCCGTTGAATGCGTCTCTGGCGATCAGGACCCATCGTGCTTCGATATTGAACAGTTAGGTCGGCGTCTCATCCTGAATGTAATACAATCGCCCTCCTGAAGTGACGATTGCACTCAAACGCGAACCCCAGTGTTTCTTTGACCACGATGGGCTGTCTATCCATTGAGTCCACCGAGGCAGACCGACAAGCTTATCCCGGGACACCAGATTCTCCTCGGTTCCATGATTCCAATGCGACCAGCCGTCCATACTCGCAGGCCACGGTTTTTTGATCGTGCGTCATTGTCCGGACCGATCTTTCACACGGGCAATGCCCGTAGGAACCAGTACACGGTGCATTTCTTGGTCGTACAGTTCTCCCGGATCTTCGATCAGCAGGTCCTTTAATGATCTTTCTTTTAGTTCGGTGGCAAAACTCACACTCGTCACGATGAGCGACGTCAATGTAATTACGAAGAATCGATTCAATCTCATTTTTACCATCAGATTGTCCCTTAAATTCTTCTGTGCTCTATAAATTCAATCGAAGCATAATATACGGTTCGATTTCAACAATGACCTTGCACTATTCAATGCTCTGGTGTAAAGATGTATAAAGAAAATCGGTATCCGTAAGATAAGATTTCCAGATTTCAAGGAATGTGCATCATGAACGCTGATCAACTCATAACAAGGACCTTGTTTGCTCTTGCTTTTATTCTCTTAGCCTGCCAGATAACGGTTTGCGACGAGCCGGCTCCTTGGTGGAATGCTGGATGGCGCTTTCGTACGACGGTAACCGACAATATCCCTTCTCATGACAATGTCATTACACCAACCGAGGTTGTAGTTGACTTTCCCGTGCTGCTGAAGCAGGCCGGCATCCCAGGTGAATTCGATCCAGGCTCGCTGCGCATTATCGAACGCAACGGAGGCGCACCAGGGCGAGAAGTGTCTTTTGCTTACCGCACTGAATTCAACATCCTCAAATGCCGAGAGGATGCCTATCTGAGTTGGTTCGCTCACCGACAGCCCAAACAAGTGAGTTATTATGACATCTATTTTGATACCAAGGAGCGCGGTATCCCCACCCGGAATAATGATGCGAACCTTTTGCCGCCGGTAAACCTTCTTTCCAATCCCGGTTTCGAGGATGAATTTGACGGTATACCCATCGGCTGGCAAATAGCACCTGAGGCACTTCTCCGACTGGACAGATTCGATCACACCACGGGACGACGCTCGCTGAAAATAGTTATAGATGAGGATACTGCCGAAAACACACCCCGTGAGGTGACGATTTCCCAAATGATTGACGTCCGCAAGTTCGCGGGTCAGGATATGGTTTATCAATGTGATTTACTGGCTGAGCGCGCCCCATATGGTGCGCCGATCTCCATCGAACTCGAACAGTTTCGAGCAGATGGCTCGCGCATTCTCGAATATGCGGTGCAGCCGCGATGGCTTACGATAGAACTGGCGCAGGGTCAGCTCGTACAATTTTGCGAACGAGGCAGATTCAGTCCAGAGGCCGCCCGTGTCAATGCGAAGGTCCGGCTGCGCTGCTATGTCAGAGATGCCGACACCCGCCAAATCCTTACGGATCCTGAATCCTTTTTCACAGTATGGCTCGACCGTCTGGTGATCCGTCCGGGGCAACGATTAGGCTGGCCTGCCCAAAGCTATGCGGGTTTTGTGGAGGGTGCACTAAAGACGGCGCCCATAAATCGTGGTTTTGATTTCACAGGCATACGTCGGCTTTCTTTCAATGGTGCATCGGAAGGTACGCTGACCGCCGGAAAATTCAATCCCAATCCACATTCTGTTCACTGGGGTCTGGAAGCGGGCACTATCGAGTTCTGGTGTCGTCCCTTATGGAGCGCCGACGATGACACAGAACACATCTTCTTTGAGGGCGTTGCCTACGGCCATCGGCTTCAATCGCGTTTGCGTAAGCTCGGTTCGGATGGTGAAAACAAGCTTGAATTCACGATCGCCGATGCCGGCGGAAGGTTGCGCACAGTTCGTGGCCCTGCCGTCTTAAAGAAGAATCGATGGCACCATATCACCGCCACCTGGAATTTCGGAAAGGCACACCTTCAACTCTTTGTGAATGGTAAACGCGTAGCGGAACTCGGGCCCGCCAACCTTCCCTGGCCGAGCAGTCTGGTCGTGATAAACGATCAGAAAAGCAGAGGCATCGGTATCGCCGAAGAAGACAGCAGAAGCCTGCCAATGCAGGCGTTCATCGGAGGCGATAGGACGTGTACACCCCTGCACGCCGCCAGGGCCGTCCTGGACGAATTTCGAATATCAGATATCAGCCGGTACAGCCAAGACTTCATCGCGCCTCGCAAGGAATTCCAGGCAGATTCCCATACACGGGCCCTCTTTCATTTTGAGAATGAATCTAACGGAATCCATGATTCTGATGACAGGTTTGTCCGAGGTCACCTGGCATGTGAGCTGCCGCCTCAAGAGCTAACAGTCCCACTGGAGATCTTCACCGAAGGCAAAATCGATCACCGGCTTGTTCTCGTTAAGCCGCACCCTTCTTCCGAACGGTTCGAGGCCAATCAGGCGGAGAATCGTTTACTGGTAAGCCGACCTTTTCACACGCTGCCTGATCCTCGTTTCATCGATTATCGCCATCGAAAAGTAGAACGCACGATCACAAACGTAGATGATAATTTTATGCTCGATGTGGGCGGCGACTTCGAGCCGTTGATGTGCTCGGTGACATTTCAACAAGTCCGGAATTCGCCTGACCGTATCACGATGCTGCCTCGCTGGCGGGCTAATAGCAACGTCGTTCCTTTTAGCGTTGAAAGCCTCAATGCCACCCTCGCTCCCAATGCAACCAGCGATAGTGAGAAGGCTTTTGAGACATTCAAATGTGCTTTGCAGACGACGAACTATTTCGATGCTCACTATTGTGAGACACTGGCGGACCGTCACCGCCCGCGGATTTCTTACACTCTGCTCAAGGCCTTAAATATTTATCCGTTCGACCAGTGCGGCCCGCTGAACCATATGTTGCGCAAGCTCTTTCTGGCTGCCGGCATTTCCTCGAACAATTCCTCAGGTACGCACCATCAGTTCGAGCAGGCCTTTTACCGGGGCAGTTGGCGGCTCTTCGACCTTTCGCCCCGGGTGTATTGGCTCGACAGAGATAACGCCACAGTGCTCAGCCGACGTGGCCTGGAGGAGGATCCCTATCTCAAATTGCGCCAGGGTGGAAATGTGAGCGCATGGCTGCGAGGTCGGAGAAGCCGGGCAACATTTGAAACCGCGGAAAAGCCGCACAATATGGACTTTCCATTACGTTCAGGCGAGCGAGTCAGCATCGGGTGGCATAATGAAGGTCGATGGTTCGAACTCACGAATGACCGCGAGCCAATTCCCCTGGCAAAAATCCCGCCCTATTTTGGCAACGGGACCATCATCTACGAGGCGATCGGTGAGACCAAGGCTTCGACGTTCGATAATTTACGAATCAAACCAAACAACCAGGCACCGGCATCTTTGTGCTTGCGAAATCCTGATGAAGCGGGCGTTATGGTCTATCAAGTTGCGTGTCCCTATATTCTTTCAGATGCAATCGTCTCCGGTTCATACAAGGCTCAAAATCCTGGGGCCATTGTAATTTCTTTGTCATTCAACCGGGGCGAGAGCTGGACGGAGCTCTGGCGCAATCCCAACAGGGAGGGAAAAATCGCTGTGAATATGCGCCAGGAGATAGCCGCACGTTATGGTTATTGGCTGAGAATCCGGTTTGTTCCGGAACAACGCACAGAGATCATCGGATTGAAGGTACGCACCACATTTGTTGTCTCGCCGCTATCATTGCCGGGCAAACTCTCCCAGGGAGATAATCATATCCGTTTCGTTGGCGGGCGGCCGACTGTTCCCGTTAAAACGACTTGCCAATGGATTGAGCGATATCAGAGCAAGCTGGCCGTTTCGCTGAACTCTATCAGCTATTATATGAACGATGACCAAATGCATCGAAATCTCTTTATTGTTGCCCCTGAAGGCGAAACACCGTTAGAAGTAGCCTTATCTGGTCGGGACCTGGTCGGCAACGTGTCGCTTGAGAACCTACCGGAGGGCTGGGGGAGCGATCCAATGAAAAGATCGGTTGAGCTTTCCAATCCTGATGAAACAACCACAACCAGATTCATCCTGCAAACGAGCCAAATCAGGGACGGTGAGATTCGGACATTTGACATCATGATCCAGGAAGGCGGGCGCCGGCGAATAATTCCCGCACAGGTCTTGGTGGCGGACGCCGCTCTGGTTCGCGAAGCCGAAGGGGCTGAGCAAGCCACGGATAAGGTCTCGCCTGTGAACCTGCCCGAAGCAAGCGGCACACGTGTAATGACGTTCAGCGGGTCGGGAAAACTGGGCTTTAATATACATGCTCGCAACTCAGGCACGTATGCTTTATGGCTGCGAGCCCGTTGGGAGCAGCAAAGCTCTACTCGCATAACACTCAAGGTGGACGAGGGTAAATCCCGCCACCTTCGAGCCGCCGCGATGATCGGATTCACCGATTGGAATAACCCCGAACGTGCGCATACCAAGATGTTTGCTCATTACGGCGAACAATACGGCCATTGGTCATGGTATCGAATCCCAGATGTCCATCTGACGCATGGTGAGCATCGCTTATTCCTCGGCGCAGAAGCTGGAGCATGCTTCGACGCTATCATATTGCTGCCCCAGACCCCGGCGATGGACCGCGCGGCGCTGAATCTATTTCAGAATTGGAACTTTGCACCATGGCATCAACCAGATAGCTTATGATTAAGACACAAGTAATCGATCGCTTTGTACAACTCCTTGTCGATGTAAAACAAGAAAAAGGAACGTAGATTCCGGGACAAGAAAACCTTTCCAGGATCACCAGTTAAACCACTCCTTTTAGAGGTGGTGGTTCACAGTTCCTTCCATCAGAAACAACCGGTTAATCGAACAGACCTGGATTGTCGGTCACGGCGACCAGATCGATATACAGGGATTCCCGAGGCGCGAGTTTCAAGATATGTTCGCCCGCAGACAGTTCGAATGCTTTCAGACAGATCAAAGACATTTGGCTGTTGTGAGCGGCCATGGACCAGGTCCATGACGCAGCGTTTCTCAATTGCGCCCTATCAAATGGCCCGTTGTCTATGCCGAAATACAAGGAATCGTGAGAGCCGACCGGTTCATCCGACTTGACGCGAAGAAGCAGGAAATATTCGCCGGTTTTAGGTACACTGAACCGGTACTCGACAGGATTCTTTCTGGTAGGGCCGCTCAGTAAGAGGTACTTGCCTTGGGATGCCTCAGAATCGGCAACAATGTCGTAAGCTTTTTTGCTATCAGGTGCTTCCGCTTCAAAGTAGGTCACCCAAACGTTTTCACTTGTGGGTTTGATTTCTGGGACCACATCGGTCTGAGCATAAATCATGACCGGTCGGGAGTAACCGCTTTCCAGTCTGATGAGAAAGGCTCCCCTATAGAGCGACCTCTCAGTTATCTTGTCGGGGCGAAGCGTTACTGTGAATGTTATCGTATTGCCCGACGCCAAAAGGCCGGTCTTTGGAGTGACGTAGAACCAGTCAAAAGCATCGTTCTTTGCTATCCGATAACGGCCTGAGAATGTCTTACCTTGAACTGTTGCCGAGACGGTTCTGGGCCTGGCCGATTTCAGGTCTGATGAAGAAAACATTAACTGGTAGCGATCGAGCGTGACCGGGATCGGACGTATTGGCAGAACGAGGTGCGATCCTAATGGAATGGCTCCCATGTCGGGCCGACCATTCGCACCAGAGGCAAAGTTGTCGATGGATACACCACAACCCACTCCATCAGATGTCCGGCGCAGGGTGAATAGGCCGGCGTTGGCATTGACCAAATCAGGTCTTCCGACGATCCCATGCGCCTCATCGCCCGGCTGTCCTGTAGACAGCAGGTTGTAGTCACATTCCGATTGAGGGCTTCTCCGGCGGCCGGCAATAGCGCTTCTGCCGCCAAATACGTTGTTCTTTGCCACAATGCGGAGGTTGTGGGGAAGATTCAGGTCACGTGACTCGCCATAGCAGGTGTTGTTGAAGATGAAGGATACAGCACTGGGACCATTGGCGTGTGACGAAGTCTTGATGGTTTGGCCAGCCAATCCCCGTTCATCACCCATGTTTACCAGAAGATTGCGAAACACGTATGAAGGACCTGACATACAACCCTGAATACTTACCCCACAGAGGCAACCTTCGAACTTATTCAAAAACACTCTGACATTTGTCTGGCCCCCGTCGATCTCAAGCGCATCGTCATTGGCGAAGCACATCATGTTGCCATAGACGTCGCCATCCCGGTTAAAACCACCGTTGAGATGAAAGTTCCCCGCGCCCTCAACCGCATCGTTCCAACGATGTTCGTCGCTGCCGATGAAGTCGTTATATCTTAAAACAGTCGACCTGGATTTGTCCATACCTACAGCCTGCGGTCCGGCCGGATGGGAGTAGTACCACGAATTCGCAGTACTCACCGGGTCGTGGATGTAACATCTTTCGACCACGGAGCCGACACTCTTGCTAACCAGGATCGCGCTGTCCCAGTTGATCGCGCGGCCGTCTTGGGTGTAGTACTTGCCATCACGATCGAAACGCTGCTTGCCGATTCGGCCCCAACCGGCGATATCACAATTCACGACCCTTACGTTTTCGCACCTCCTGATGCTGATGGCCTCTTTCAAGCCGCCATGCAAGGTCAAACCCTCAAGTATGACATACTTGGCTTTATACAGTTCAATTAACGGTCCCTTACGGTCGTTCCGTAACACGAATCCCTTCTTAGCGGTGATTTTAACCCATGCATCTGCAGAACCGGACTCCCGAACATTGAGTTGTCCTGTGAAAGTCTTATTGTCGAGAATGATGGTTTTACCTACAGGGACCCGACTGCTCCAGGTGTGAAATTCCTGCTGCGCCAGTACGTCTCCATTCTTAGCTGTTATTCTCAGCTCGTACAGCATCTCTTCGTCCAGATCGACAATGCTGCCGCGGTACATGCCATCCTCTTTAACGTACACGGGCGCATGCGCTCTCCACCAGGACCCACCCTTTTTGCGATAGTCCACGGATAGACCATCTCGGGCACGACTCTTGAAATAGAACGAGCACGTATTGAAAAGCGGAACGATTTCAAATGGCGCGACGTTCAACCTGACGTTTCCACCGGCCGTCTGGTTTGCAATCAGAGCTTTCTCTTGTTGTGTCAGCCCTTCGGCGAACTTGACATACTCGTAAGTTATCTCTTCTTCATTACCGATGGCATAGAGACATGTCTCGATAGCCGCCAATCCCTTCCAACCAAACCGGCTGCGCATGTCAACGGAATAGAGACCTGGTCTGTCTATCTCAATCGCTACCCGCTTGTCGTACGGTTCCTTGCGAATGAGTTTGACCGTCCCGCGGTCAGATGTGGACGTAACCTTGACGACAAAGAAAGGCATCTTGTCAACGTCTATGGAGAATGTTTTACTGACGGTGATCCAATCCGGTGGATCCCGCCCATCTTCCAAATGCAGTTTTCCTGTGTCCATCGAGACCTTGCCTGGAGTCGATGTGAAACGATTCCAGCCGCCCTCTGAGAAATCGTCAACTACTCCGGCGTGACCGGTTACGACTGACATCGTTAAAGATATGATAGCGATAGAGAGAACTCTATTCATAATTTATGGCTCCAAAACATTGAATTCATTTGTCATTAGATTGAATCAAATATCGATTGAAATCGGAAGCGACCTCCAACGGATCGATCCCTTCTGTAAATTCGCCTATAATGTGATGATTCGGATTGTTGGGATTGATACGCCACATATGGGTGCCATCCTTGA
>Ga0307428_1001112_pt1 | contig 14110 bp, 15 predicted proteins | sample SalMarWE160240MG_FD_202161 | JGI IMG/M metagenome (GOLD analysis project Ga0307428, IMG submission 202161) | Salt marsh sediment microbial communities from the Plum Island Ecosystem LTER, Massachusetts, United States - WE1603-240 | ecosystem: Environmental > Aquatic > Marine > Intertidal zone >...
AAGCCATCATGGGGGCGAATGTCTTTCGCGACCTCTTCGCCGGCATCCGCGACATCGTCGGCGGCCGCTCGGCCGCCTACGAGAAGGAGCTGCGCCGGGCCAAGGCTCTGGCCATGCAGCAGATGGTGGAGGAAGCCGCCGAGTTGGGCGCCAACGCCGTGGTCGGCGTCGATCTCGACTACGAGACCGTCGGCGACAAGGGCAGCATGCTGATGGTGGTGGCCAGCGGCACCGCCGTGCAGGTGTAACCGACTTTTCTCACCGCATTCGCCCGGCTTGATTTGCTTCGGCAGCACGCTTCGGCCGCGGCCCGGTTGTGTCGTGGAGCGCCGGATAGCCCTGCGTATACACCCAGTCGGTCTGGCGGGCCGGCTCGTGGCAGGCCATGCAGTCGGCCTCGACGTCCGTCGCCGTGTTGGTCGCGGGATCTTCGGCCAGGAAGAGCGCCCAGCCCCAGTCCTTCGCCCAGATCGAGTTGCCGGGGAAGCGGTCCCGCTGGTCCTTGATCATCACGAACCACAACACCTCCTCGCCGCTCCAGGCCACGTCGCCGGTGGTCAAGGCGCCTCTCGCGGCCTTGCGCACCTCCTTGACCAGGACCGTCCCGTCCGCGAACTCGCCGGTCTCGCGGTAGGCGTCGATGCTGCCGGGCTGGGTGTAGACGGTGTGGAACTCCGCGACGCCGTCCTCGCCCTGGACCGCCCATGCCCCGAGGAAGTCCCACTCCCCCCGTACCGTCCGGGGTCCGGCATGGTGATGCCGCCGTTGGCGTCGACATAAGGGGAGAATTGGCCGTCCTGCCCGCCGGCGAGGTCGATGGCCGCGACGGCCATCGACGACGCCAATGCGGCGGTCCAGGCGAATGCGCGCCACATCACGGGACCCCTCAATTCACGGCCTCGGCGGCCCGGGCGGCGCGCAGGACCGGGTAGAACTGGATGAAGACGTAGTCCTGGGCCGCGTTCTCGCCATGACAGGCGTTGCAGGTTTCGGTCGGCAGCTTCTTGGTCGCCGCGGCATAAGGCGGCGTGTGGTGGCCGAAGCTGAAATAGGCCCAATTGCCCGGCTCGTCGGGGAAGTGCTTGGCGCTCTTGTAAGCGATCTCGAAGCCGGCGAAGTTGTCCATGAAATAGCCCCGGCCGCTCACCTGATCGGTGGAGCCGTCGGGGTGGGCGTCGGTGCTGATCAGCGTGACCAGCTCCTTGGCCAGGACGGTGCCGTCGCGGAACTCGCCGGTCCGGCGCCAGTGCTGCCAACTCACCGGATCGATGTAGACCGAGTGGAACTCGGGGAATGGCGCCTCGCCGCCATTCAGCGCATTCGGCGTCAAGGGTGTGCCGACATAAGGTCACTCGCGCCAGATCTCTCCCTGGGGCAGAAGCATCTGACCGTCCCGCGTGAATTGCGGTGCGAAGCCATCCTCCCGCGCCGCCAGCGGCACCACCGCCGCCGCGATCAGCGCAGCGGCCACGACGGCCACCACGGGCGGCGAGATCCGCCAAATCCGATAGTCGCGTCGATGGGGCTTTCCGTTCGAATCCATGATCCTCCTCCTGCGCACTGCCAAACGAACGTCGGTCAATCGACGTTTCATGCGGGCAGGAGTATGGACGTCGCGAACGGCGCGGCTCCAATGCCGACTCTCTATGTTTTCGATAGGCAGCGGGCATAGCGCGCCACGGCGCCTGCCCAAAGGCGTGGCCTTCGGCGGGTGTGTGTGCTTAGAGCGCCTTGATTCGGGCCGAGAGCCGCGAGAGCTTGCGGGCGGCGGTGTTGCGGTGGAGCACGCCCGTGCCGACGCCCCGGTGGATCTCGGGCTGCGCCGCCTTGAGCGCCTCTGCCGCCGCGGTCTTGTCGCCGCCGGCGATCGCCTCCTCGACCTTGCGGAGGAAGGTCCGCACGCGGCCGCGCCGGGCGCCGCCGACCTCGGCGCGCCGGGCGTTCCGGCGAATGCGCTTCTTCGCGGATTTGTGATGGGCCATAGGGTTAACCGCCGCCTTGGGAAACCGGAGCCGCGCTTATATCCGCCGCCCCCCGGGGCGTCAAGGGGCGTCACGGGGCAGGGAAGGAGACCGACATGCAATGTCACGATTGCCACACGGACTCTCGCTGAAAGCTCGATCGTGATACTGTTTTGGCTCAACGAGAAAGACTATCCGGGAAATCTCGTTATAGAGGAGACGCAGCATGGACCGATTCACGGGCGGTTGCCTGTGCGGCAATGTCCGAATTGTGGCGTCGGGACTCCCATACCGGGTCGGCCTTTGTCATTGTCTCGACTGCCGCAAGCATCATGGGGCCCTTTTTCACGCTTCCGCGGTGTTCCCTCAGGATGCGGTGACGATCGATGGCGAAACACGCCACTACGCCGGGCGGTTCTTCTGTCCCCGCTGCGGCTCGTCCGTTTTCGGACGCAGCGCAGACGAAATCGAGGTGAACTTAGGATCCCTGGATGCCCCTGACCAACTGATGCCAACCTACGAAAGCTGGATCGTCCGTCGCGAGTCCTGGTTGCCGCCGTTTCCGCTCACGAGACGATACGACCGCGATCGCGACGCCACGGGTCGCTTTGAGGAGTAGGTCGCACGAACGGTGCGAAGGCGCCGTCCCGTAGATACTCCGGGTCAAACGCCATTGAACGTTAGATCATCCGGCGGTATGGGCCAGGATGTTGACGAGCCTTCCGAACGGATCCCGGACGAAAAACTCCTCACGCCCCAAGGTTCTTCGACCGGCCCATACTCTATCTTCACACACGCGTTGTTGAAGCGTTCAAGCGCGGCAGCGAGATCGTCGACTTCGATCGACAGGTCGGGAGTTTCGGTGCCTGAACCGCCTTCAGAGGCGAAACTGACCTGGACCAACGCCTTCTCCTTCGTGCCGAGCGTGAGAACCCAACCGTGGTCCATGAGCGCTTCGAGCCCAAGCAAGTCGGCATAAAAGCTCATCGCATCTGTGGGACGCTGGGCCCGGACGTTGGCGACAATTCGCTTCACTTTCGTGGCGATTTGCAACCTTGCATGTCGGCTTGGATTCCTATGTCTGCGGCCTTTCGGCCCAAACCGAACGAGCACCCGGCTTAGCAGATAAATGGCCCGTCCCGGCCTCCGCGACCGCGGGCTACTTGTTCTTGAACTTGGCCTTGCGCTTCTCGGCGAAGGCCGACATGCCCTCGGTCTGGTCCTCGGTGGCGAAGGCCATGTGGAACATGCGCCGCTCGAACAGCACGCCCTCGGCGAGCGTGGTTTCGTAGGCGCGGTTGACCGATTCCTTGGCCATGAAAACGCTCGGCCGCGACAGCTCGGCGATGCGGGTGGCGGTCTTGACCGCGTCGTCGACGAGCTCGGCGGCCGGCACCACGCGGCTCACCAGGCCCGAGCGCTCGGCCTCGTCGGCGTCCATCATGCGGCCGGTGAGGACCATCTCCATGGCCTTGGACTTGCCGACGAAGCGGGTCAGCCGCTGGCTGCCGCCGAGGCCCGGCAGGGCGCCCAGGTTGATCTCAGGCTGGCCGAACTTGGCGCTGTCGGCGGCGATGATGAAGTCGCACATCATCGCCATCTCGCAGCCGCCGCCGAGCGCATAGCCGGCGACCGCGGCGATGACCGGCTTGCGGCACCTGTTGATCGTCTCCCAGCCCACGGTGAGGAAGTTGCCGAGGTAGACGTCGACGAAGCTCTTGCTCTGCATCTCCTTGATGTCGGCGCCGGCGGCGAAGGCCTTCTCGTTGCCGGTCAGCACCATGGCCCCGATGGCGTCGTCGGCCTCGAAGGCGAGGAGCGCCTCGCCGAGCTCCGCCATCAACTCGCTGTTCAGCGCGTTCATGGCCTTGGGCCGATTGAGCGTGATCAGACCGACGGCCCCGCGGACCTCGACGATGATGTTCTTGTAGGACATTCAAATGCTCCGCTGTTGTGCCGCCCGTGGCGGCGGTCAACTCGGCGTCAGGAGGAAGCGGACGAAGAGGCCGGCGTCGTCGCGGCCGGTCTCCAGTCGCAGCACCTCCCCCTCGCGCCGCCAGATGCTCTCCCCCGCCGCCTGCCAGCCCAGCGACGGCAGCGACTCGGCGTAGAACCGGCCGACCTCCTCGGCCGTCGCCTCGCCGCGCGCGAAAACTTCGACGATGCGCCCGGCGGCCGCGTCGAAAGCCATGCCGGCGTCCTCGACGACCGTCAACCCCGGCATCAGCGGCACGTCGCCGAGATCCTCGATGAAGCGGCTTTCTTCCTGCTCGCTTTGGCCGCGGCCCCTCCGAAACGCCGGAACAGCCGCCGCCACGGCGCCCAGCGCGAGCGCCAGGACCGAGCGACGCGGGACCGGGCGATCGAAAGCCATGGCCGGCGCTTTTACCTCAGCGCTGGCAACTCGCACAATAGAAAGTCGAGCGGCCGGACTGGACGATGCGGCGGACCGCGCCGCCGCGGCCGTTGCCGGCGCAGGTCGGGCAGGGCGCGCCCTCGCGGCCGTAGACCGCCCAGTGGTGCTGGAAATAGCCGAGCTCGCCGTTGGTCTGCACGTAGTCGCGCAGGCTCGAGCCGCCGGCGGCGATGGCCTCGCGCAGCACCTGGCGGATCGCCTGGGCGAGCCGCTCGGCGCGCCGGCCCTGCACGCTCGCCGCCTTGCGCCGGGGCGAGAGGCCGGCCCGGAACAGCGCCTCGCAGACATAGATGTTGCCGAGGCCCGCCACCACCTTCTGGTCGAGGAGCGCCGCCTTGATCGGCGTCATCCGGCCCTTGAGGGCGGCGGCGAGCGCCGGGCCGTTGAAGTCGTTGCCCAAGGGCTCCGGCCCCAGCTCGCGGAAGAAAGCGTGCCCCGGCAGCTCCGCCTCGGTGGCGAGCGCCATCAGGCCGAACCGCCGGACGTCGTTGAAGTAGACGGTGGTGCCGTCGTCGACAGCTAGGATGACGTGGTCGTGGGGGCCGGGCGGCGGCGGTGCCTCGCGCATCACGTAAAGCCGCCCCGACATGCCGAGATGGGCGATCAGCACCCCGCCGTCGTCCAGGAAGATCAGGATGTACTTGGCCCGGCGCCCGACCCGGCCGACCCGCCGCCCGACCAGCCGCTCCGCGAGGTCCGGCGGCAGCGGCAGGCGCAGGTCGGGCCGGCGGGCCTCGGCGCGGGAGATGCGGCGTCCCTCGAGGGCGCGGGCCAAGCCGCGGCAGACGGTTTCGACCTCGGGAAGCTCGGGCATGGCATGGCATACATCATCCCGGCCACGGACGGTAGCGCCAACCTGGAAACGCTCCAGCGGCTGGGCTATCGTCCGGGCGATGTCGCAACGGACGAAGCATACTAAGGGGTTGGCCAAGGGGTTGGGCGCCGACGAGCCGGCCGGCGAGGACGAGACCGACTTCGGCTTCGCCCGCGTGCCCGAGGCGGAGAAGCCGTCGCTGGTGCGCGCGGTCTTCGACAGCGTCGCCCCCCGCTACGACCTGATGAACGATTTGATGTCCGCGGGCGTGCACCGGCTGTGGAGGGCGGCGCTCATCGACTGGCTGCTGCCGCGGCCGGGGACGACGCTGGTCGACATAGCCGGCGGCACCGGCGACGTCGCCCGGCGCTTCCTCGACCGGGTCGGCGGCCGGGGCCGGGCCATGGTCTGCGACGCCAGCCCGGCGATGCTGGAGGCGGGCCGCGCCCGTCATGGCGGTCCGGCGGGCGGCGGCAACATCGCCTGGCTGGCGGGCGACGCCGAGGCGCTGCCGCTCGCCGAGATGGCCGCCGATGCCTGCACCATCGCCTTCGGGCTCAGGAACGTCACCCGCAAGGAGCGGGCGCTCGCCGAGGCCTGGCGGGTGCTCAAGCCCGGCGGGCGCTTCCTCTGCCTCGAGTTCTCGCACCTGGCGCTGCCGCTTTTGGGTCCCGTCTACGACCGCTATTCCTTCACCGTGGTGCCCTGGCTGGGCGAGGTCGTCGCCCGCGACCGCGAGGCCTACAACTATCTGGTCGAGAGCATCCGCCGCTTTCCCGACCAGGAGACGCTTGCCGGCATGCTGGCGCAGGCGGGGTTCGAGCGCGTGAGCTACCGCAACCTCTCGGGCGGCGTCGCGGCGATGCATTCGGGCTGGCGCCTTTAGCAGGCTGCTGAGACCGATGCTCCGCGCCCTCCGAAACGTCTTCCGGCTGCTGCACATCGCCCGCACACTCGCGGGCTACGACGCGCTCTTTCTGCTCGAGCAGGTGGGGGCGGCGCCGCGGCTGGTGGCGCTGGCGCGGCTCGCCTCCCGGCGGCCCCGGCTGGCCCGGCCCGAGGGGCGGCCCGGCGAGCGGCTGGCCCAGGCGCTGCAGGAGCTCGGCCCCAGCTTCATCAAGGCCGGGCAGACGCTCGCCACCCGCGCCGACCTCTTGGGCGACGAGGTTGCCGCCGATCTGTCCGCGCTGCAGGACCGGCTGCCGCCCTTCCCGGGAGCCGAGGCGCGCAAGATCATCGCGGCCGAGCTCGGGCGGCCGCTCGAGGACGCCTTCGAGGCCTTCGAAGACAAACCCGTGGCCGCCGCCTCGATCGCCCAGGTCCACTTCGCCCGCACCCCCGAGGACGAGGCCGGGCCCTCCCGGGAGGTGGCGGTCAAGGTCCTGCGCCCGGGCATCGAGGCCGCCTTCGCCCGCGACCTCGACCTGTTCTACTGGGTGGCCCGGCTGGTCGAGCGGGCGCTGCCCGAGTTCCGCCGCCTGAAGCCGGTGGAGGTGGTCGACACCTTCGCCGAGACCGTGCGGATCGAGATGGACCTCCGCTTCGAGGCGGCGGCGGCCTCGGAGCTTGGGGAGAACTTCGCCGGCGATCCCGGCTTTCGCGTGCCCCAGGTGGACTGGCTCCGCACCACCCGCCGCATGCTCACCACCGAGCGCATTGCCGGCATCCCCATCGACGAGCGCGAGGCGCTGGTTGCGGCCGGGCACGACCCCGACCGCATCCTCGCCACCGCCGCGGCGGTGCTCTTCAAGCAGGCCTTCCGGGACGGCTTCTTTCACGCCGACCAGCACCCCGGCAACATCTTCATCGCCGAGGACGGCGCCATGGTCGTGGTCGACTTCGGCATCATGGGCCGGCTCGACCGCAAGACCCGCTTCTACCTCGCCGACATGCTCCTCGGCTTTCTCACCCGGGACTACCGCAGGGTGGCCGAGGTCCACTTCGAGGCCGGCTACGTGCCGGCCGACAAGTCGGTGGACGCCTTCACCCAGGCCTGCCGCTCGATCGGCGAACCAATCCTCGGCCTGCCGCTCAACCAGATCTCGCTGGCCCGCCTGCTCGGCCAGCTCTTCCAGGTCACCGAGACCTTCGAGATGGAGACCCAGCCGCAACTGCTCTTGCTGCAGAAGACCATGGTGGTGGCCGAGGGCATCGGCCGCCGGCTCAACCCCGAGCTCAACATGTGGTCCCTGGCCCGGCCGCTGATCGAGGACTGGATGCGCGAGAACCGCGGCCCCGAGGCGCGGCTGCGCGAGGGCGCGGCCGAGGCCGCCGCGGCGCTCGGGCGCCTGCCCAAGCTGCTCGACGACGTCGAGCGGACGGCGGAGATGCTGTCCTCGGGCGGGCTCAGGCTGCACCCCGAGACGGTGCGCGCCATGGGTGGCCACAACCCCGGCCGCAACCCGCTCGTCTGGCCGCTCTGGGCGGCGGTGGCGCTCCTGGCCGCGGGACTCCTGTTGTTGCTCTAAGCGGCCCCACCGCCGCGCTATCTCGGCAGGTAGTGGCGGCTCGGGCGCTGGGTTTCCATGATCTCGTCGAACACCGCCGCCAGCGCCTCCCGCCAGTCAGGCGTCTCGAGGCCGAAACGCGCCTTCAGGCGGCCCATGTCGAGGCGGGAGTTGGCCGGCCGCTCGGCAGGCGTCGGGTAGTCGACGCTGGACACCGCCCGGACGGTGGAGATCTCGAGCGGCAGGCGGCGGCGCTGGGCCTCCTCGAAGATGGCGAGCGCGAAGCCGTGCCAGGTGGTCTGGCCCTGGCAGGCGACGTGGTAGAGCCCGCCCCGCTCGGCCAGATAGGCGGCGATGCGGCTCCGCCGTCCGGCGTCACCCGCCTCGGCGAGGATCGTCGCGGTGACGGCGGCGACCACCCCCACGCTGGTCGGCGCGCCGACCTGGTCGTCGACCACCCTGAGCAGCCGCCGCTCGGCGCCGAGCTCCAGCATGGTGTTGAGGAAGTTGCGCCCGCTGGCCCCATAGAGCCAGCTGGTGCGCAGGATCAGGTGCGGCGCCCCCGAGAGCGCCACCGCCCGCTCGCCGGCCAGCTTGCTGGCGCCGTAGCGGTTGAGCGGCTGGGGAACGTCGTCCTCGGTGTAGGGCGCGGCCTTGCCGCCGTCGAAGACGTAGTCGGTGGAGTAGTGGACGATGGCAGCGCCGCAGTCCCGCGCCGCGGTGGCCAGGGCCTCGGGCGCCATGGCGTTGACGGCCATGGCCTGCTCGACCTCGGTTTCGGCCTCGTCGACGGCGGTGTAGGCGGCGGCGTTGACCACCAAATCGGGCCTGAGGCGCAGCACCACGTTGCGGATGGTGCCGAACCGGCCGGCGAGGTCGAGCTCGCGGCGGCCCGGCGCCGTCACCTCGCCCATGGACTCGAGGGCCCGCGCCAGCGCGCCGCCGAGCTGGCCGCTGGCCCCGGTGAGCAGGATGTTCACGGCGCGCCCTGGTACGCGGGCAGGACGGAGTCGGCGAGCCGGCGGCCGGCGGCGTCCTTGGGCGAGACCAGGGGCGGCGCGCCGCCCTCGAGCGGCCAGTCGATGGCCAGCTCGGGGTCGTCCCAGCGGATGGCGTGCTCGCAGCGGGCGGCATAGGCGACCGTGCACTTGTAGGCCACGTCCGCCTCGTCCGACAAGGTCACGAAGCCGTGGGCGAAGCCCGCCGGCACCCAGAGCTGGCGGTGGTTCCGGTCGGAGAGCTCGACCCCGGTCCAGCGGGCAAAACTGGGGGAGCCCCGGCGGATGTCGACGGCGACGTCGAAGACGCGCCCGCGCACCGCCTGCACCAGCTTTCCCTGGGCCTGGGGCTCCTGGTAGTGCAGGCCGCGGAGCACGCCGCGCCGGGAGCGCGACAGGTTGTCCTGGACGAAGCCGCTTTCGATGCCGAGCGCGGCGTAGGTTTCGGCGCGCCAGCTCTCGAAAAAATAGCCGCGCTCGTCGGCGTGGACGACCGGCTCGAGCACCAGCACGCCGGGCAGCTCGGTCTCGCGGACTTCGATGCTCACCAGCCCCGCTCCACCAGGGACAGGAGATACTGGCCGTAGCCGCAGTTCTGCATCGGCAGGGCGATTTCCTTCAGCCGCTCGCCATCGATCCAGCCCCGGCGCCAGGCGATCTCCTCGAGACAAGCCACCTTCATGCCCTGGCGGCGCTCGATGGTGGCGATGAAGTTGCCGGCGTCCAGCAGTGAATCGTGGGTTCCGGTGTCGAGCCAGGCGTAGCCGCGGCCGAGCGGCTCGACGGTCAGCTCGCCGCGCTCGAGATAGGCCCGGTTGACGTCGGTGATCTCCAGCTCGCCCCGGCCCGAGGGGCGCACCGCCTTGGCGATCTCGACCGCATCGGTGTCGTAGAAATAGAGCCCGGTGACGGCCAGGTTCGAGCGCGGCTTGGCTGGCTTCTCCTCGATGCTCAGCACCCGCCCGCCGCCGTCGAGCTCGACCACGCCATAGCGCTCCGGGTTCTGCACCGGATAGCCGAAGACGGTGGCGCCGCGCTCGCGCGCGGCCACCCGGGTGAGCACCTTGCCGATGCCCTGGCCGTAGAAGATGTTGTCGCCGAGGATGAGCGCCACGCCGCCGCCGCCGATGAAGCTCTCGCCGATGAGCAGCGCCTGGGCCAGGCCCTCGGGCGCCGGCTGCTCGGCGTAGTCGAGCGCAAGGCCGAAATCCTCGCCCGAGCCCAGGAGCGCGCGGAAGAACGGCAGGTCGCGCGGCGTCGAGATGACGAGGATCTCGCGGATCCCGGCCAGCATCAGGATCGACAGCGGATAATAGATCATCGGCTTGTCGTAGACCGGCATGAGCTGCTTGGAGAGCCCGCGGGTCAGGGGATAGAGCCGGGTGCCGGCCCCGCCCGCCAGCACGATGCCCTTTCTTCCGCCCTTGGGATTGCTCATGCGCCGGCCCGCCTTGGGGCGGCGCGGCCGAGCCCGAGCCGGTCGCCGCGATAGGCGCCCGAGCGGATGGCCTCCCACCAAACCCGGTTGTCGAGATACCAGGCCGCGGTCCGGCGCAGCCCGTCCTCGAAGGGGACCTCCGGGCGCCAGCCCAGCCGGCGGCGGATCTTGCGCGCGTCGATGGCGTAGCGCCGGTCGTGGCCCGGGCGGTCGTCGACGAACTCGATCAGCTCCGCATAGGGCGCGCCGCCGGGCCGCGGGCGCAGCCCGTCGAGGATGGCGCAGAGCGACTCGACCACCGAGATGTTGCTGCGCTCGCCGTCGCCGCCGACGTTGTAGGTCTCGCCCGGCCGGCCGGCCTCGAGCACGCGGAGGAGCGCCCGGCAATGGTCCTCCACGTAGAGCCAGTCGCGCACGTTCTGTCCGTCGCCATAGACCGGCAGTTTCTTCTCCTCCAGCGCGTTGAGCAGGACGAGCGGAATGAGCTTCTCGGGGAACTGCCGGGGCCCGTAGTTGTTGCCGCAGTTGGTCACCAGCGTCGGCAGGCCGTAGGTGCGGTTGAAGGCGCGGACCAGATGGTCGGCCGCGGCCTTGGACGCGGCGTATGGCGAGTTGGGCGCATAGGCGCTGTCCTCGTTGGCGCGGCCCTTGGCGATGGAGCCGTAGACCTCGTCGGTGGAGACGTGGAGGAAGCGAAAGCCCTCCCGCGCCGCGCCGTCCGTCGCCTGCCAGTAAGCCAGCGCCGCCTCCAACAGCTCATAGGTGCCGTTGACGTTGGTGGCGATGAAGTCCTGCGGCGCGTCGATCGAGCGGTCGACATGGGACTCGGCGGCGAAGTTGACGATCGCACCGGGCCGGTGCTCCGCGAGGAGCTTGGCGACCAGCGCCCGGTCGTTGATGCTGCCGTGGACGAAGCGGTGGCCCGGCGCGTCGATCGCCGGCGCCAGGCTCCGGAGGTTGCCGGCATAGGTGAGCGCGTCCAGGGTGACGACGGCGCGGCCGCCTGCTATGGCCCGCAGGACGAAGTTGCTGCCGATGAAACCGGCGCCGCCGGTGACCAGGATCGCGTCCATATGCCCGCTCGGTTGCCCCTCGGGATGGCCCGCACGGGTTTGCGGCTGCGGGGGCGGCGACACAATACAAAGCAGGCGCTCCGGACCGCAACCGGGGAAGCCGGAAGGGCGCCCGGCGGCCTGTCCCGACGCAGGCTTGCCCAAATGGCCGCGCACCTGATATCTAGGCGCCTCTATGGCCGGCTTCCTCTTGAAATTCGCGGTCTCGGCGGTGCTGATCTGGCTGCTGGTTCGCGGCTTCGACACCGCCACCTTGCTCGATCACCTCGCCAACGTGCGCCTGGGCGGGCTGCTGCTCGCCACGGCGCTCCTGGCCTCGCTCTCGGCCATCCAGGCCTGGCGCTGGACCGTCATCGTCGAGGCCATCGGTCAGGTCATGACCTTTCTCAGGTCCTGGCAGATCATCTTCATCGGCCTGTTCTTCAACCAGACCCTGCCCTCGGCCATCGGCGGCGACGCCGTGCGCATGTGGCGGGCGTACAAGGCCGGCATTGGCATGGCGCCGGCGGTGCACAGCGTCATGCTCGACCGGCTGTCGGCCTTGGCCGCGCTGGTGCTGATGGCGGCGGCCGGCCTGCCGGCGATCTTCCGCCTGATGGCCGGCGACCCGGCGCGCTGGGCCGTGCCGGTGCTGGTCGCCGGAGGGGTCGGCGGGTTCTCCGTGCTCATGACCATGGACCGGCTGCCCCGGGACTGGCGGCGCTGGCGCGTGGCCCAGGCCGCCGCCGAGCTCTCGGCCGACGCCCGCCGGGTGCTGCTCAGGGCCCGCGTCGCCGCGCCGGTGATCGCGATGTCCGTGGTCATCCAGCTCGGCGTGGCGGCCACGGTGTACGTCCTGGCCGGCGCCGCCGGCATCGAGGTCGGGCTCGTCGACTGTCTGATCCTGGTGCCGCCCGTGCTGCTGGTCAGCATGGTGCCGATCTCCATCGCCGGCTGGGGGGTGCGCGAAGGCGCCATGGTCACGGCCTTCGGCTTCGCCGGCGTCGCCGCCGACCAGGCCTTCGTGCTGTCGGTGCTGTTCGGCCTGGTGATCATGGTCGTGGGCCTGCCCGGCGGCCTGGTCTGGCTGCTCAGCGGCGGCGGCAAGGGGGAGGCGCTCGAGCCGCCGCTGACGGAACCCGCCGCGGACGGCGGCCCCAAGGCCGACTGATCGGCGATGGAAGGCAAGCCAAGGAAACCCGCGCGCCGGGCCCCCCAACTCTCGCCCCGCAAGAAGGCCATCCGGGCGCAGGCCGACCAGCTGGCGCGGGAGCGCCAGGACTGGATCGGCCGCAACGCCTACTACTATGGCGAGGACCGCCGCTACATGAGGTTCCTCATTCCCGAGGGGCAGCGCGTGCTCGATCTCGGCTGCGGCACCGGCGACCTCCTGGCCGCGCTCGAGCCCGCCCACGGCGTCGGCGTCGATTTCAGCGAAGCCATGATCGAGGTCGCCCGGGAGGCCCACCCGGAGCTCGAGTTCCACCTGGGCGACGTCGAGCGCCCGAAGACGCTGAAGGCGCTCAAGGGGCCGTTCGACTTCATCGTTCTCTCCGACACCATCGGCTCGCTCGACGACTGCCAGGCGACGCTGGCCGCGCTCCACGGGTTGTGCGGCCGCGACACCCGCCTGGTCATCGCCTATTACTCCTCGCTCTGGGAGCCGATCCTGCTGCTGGCCGAGCTGGTCGGCCTGAAGATGCCGCAGAAGACCCAGAACTGGCTGTCGAACAGCGACATCGCGGCGCTCCTGGAGCTCGCCGACTTCGACGTCATCCACCGGGAATGGCGCCAGCTCCTGCCGCGGCGGGCGTTCGGGCTGGGGACGCTGGTCAACCGCTTCCTCGGCACCCTGCCGCTGATCAGCCGGCTTTGCCTGCGCAACTATCTGGTGGCGCGCTCGGCCCGCCTGCGCGGCCTGGAGCCGCCGCCGTCGACCACCGTGCTGATCCCCTGCCGCAACGAGCGCGGCAACGTCGAGCCGGCCGTCAAGCGTCTGCCGCGCTTCTGCAAGGACCTGGAGATCCTCTTCGTCGAGGGCCACAGCAAGGACGGCACCCTGGCCGAGATCGAGCGCGTGATCGAGGCCTATCCCGAGCTCGACATCAAGGTCACGATGCAGGACGGCGAGGGCAAGGGCGACGCCGTGCGCAAGGGCTTCGACATGGCCCGGGGCGAGGCGCTGATGATCCTCGACGCCGACCTCACCGTGCCGCCCGAGGACCTGCCGAAGTTCTACGAGGCGCTGGTCGCCGGCAGGGGCGAGTTCATCAACGGCACGCGGCTGGTCTACCCCATGGAGAGCCAGGCCATGCGGCTCTTGAACCTCATGGCCAACCACGTCTTCTCGCTGCTCTTCAGCTGGCTGCTGCGCCAGCGCTTCACCGACACGCTCTGCGGCACCAAGGTGCTGAGCAAGGCCCATTACCGCAAGATCGTCGAGAACCGCGCCTATTTCGGCGACTTCGATCCCTTCGGCGACTTCGACCTGATCTTCGGCGCCTCGAAGCTCAACCTGAAGGTGGTCGAGGTGCCCATCCGCTATCAGAGCCGCAGCTACGGCCAGACCCAGATCTCCCGCTTCCGCCACGGCTGGCTGCTGCTGCGCATGGTGGTCTTCGCCTTCTTCAAGCTGAAGGCCTTCTGACCTTGGAGGTCGGCGCGCAGCTCCGCGAGCACCGGGCGCTCTGGCAGGCCAAGCCCGCCCTGCGCGCGGTCTACCACGACTGCTACCGGCGCATGGCCGCTGCCGCCCGGCCCGGGCTGAGCCTCGAGATCGGCGGCGGCTCGGGCAACTTCAAGGGCTTCGCCGCCAACGTGATCTCGACCGACGTGCAGCCGGCCGACTGGCTCGACGCGGTCTGCGACGCCCACGCGCTGCCGTTCAAGGCCGGGAGCTTCGACAACGTCGTCCTGTTCGACGTGCTCCACCATCTGGAGCGGCCGCGGCTCTTCTTCGCCGAGGCGGCGCGGCTCTTGCGCCC
>Ga0307428_1001115_pt1 | contig 14088 bp, 10 predicted proteins | sample SalMarWE160240MG_FD_202161 | JGI IMG/M metagenome (GOLD analysis project Ga0307428, IMG submission 202161) | Salt marsh sediment microbial communities from the Plum Island Ecosystem LTER, Massachusetts, United States - WE1603-240 | ecosystem: Environmental > Aquatic > Marine > Intertidal zone >...
GCTTCTCAATCAGCACCGCAATATTCTTCTTGATAAAGTCTTTTGCCAGCTTTAGGTGTGTTACCGTTGGAGTAGCTATCGTTACCGCATCAATCCCGTTAAAAGTCTCTACTAAAGACCCGCCGGTTCCCTTTATCCACGAACTTTTAACGGGGTCAAACTTCTTCAGGATATCGGCATAATCAGTAAAGGCCAAACAGTTATATTGGTCGGCCAGACGCCGGGCTTTGTTGATGTCGATGTCGACCACAGCAACAAAATCACTCTGCTCTAACTGGTCATACACCTTCGCATGTATGGCGCCCATTTTGCCTGCGCCCACAACAGCGGTCCGCACTTTTGTATTTTGCATCATGAATCCTTTGTCTGCTATTTTGCTTCCCTGCTAAGCTCTATTCTCCGCGACCGTCACACTTGATGTCATCTAAAAGTCTCGAGATATCTGCCGAACTGATGCTTGCTGCTTTTGGTTATGCCATCAATCATAGCCCGAACATTTTCGTCGAGTCCATCTTCCTGCGCCAAAGCCTTTGCATTCTCCAGCAATGTGCCTGGCTCACGATAGAGCTTCCTGTATGCTTCGAATATTCGCTTCTGTTGTTCGTCATTTAGACCAGCTCGGTCTAAACCTCGTTTATTAACACTCCGAACCCGTGGTGGATAATGTCCACTGATAGTCAGAAAAGGCGGAACATCCCGAGTAATCCCCGCCAGTCCCGCCACGAAACACCACTTGCCTATGGTAACAAACTGATGTGACCCGGCCAGACCGCTGAACCAAACACCAGTCTCAATCTTGCAGTGTCCTCCTATCTGCACAAGGTTGCTCATGACAATCTTATCTCCAAGTATGCAATCGTGTCCAATGTGAGCACCGACCATAATGAAATTATCGTTACCTACTTCCGTCTGTGCCCCCGGACGAATACTCGGATGAATTGTTACCTGTTCGTGAATGATGTTTCCATCACCTATTACAATCCCGCCGAATTCGTCGCCTGATCTCAAACTCAGCGTCTGCGGCCGGCACCCTATCACACAATTCGGGAAAAAATGATTATTTACCCCGACTTTGACATCCTTGCAAATCACCACATTGGCCTCAAGTATTGTACCTGATCCGATTGAGACCCCGCCCTCAATAACGCAATTGGGTCCAACTGTAACACCTTCAGCCAACTCGGCGTCTTTATGAACTACTGCACTCGGATGTATCTGCAACTTCATACTTTTTCTATTACCTCCAATTCATAAATCAAAGTGCCTAAAGTTTGGAGTGCCTAAAATGCCTAAAGTTAAAAAACAATCCATAACTTTAGGCACTTTAGTTCATTTTAGCTCACTTTAGCTCACTTTAGGCACTTTACCGTTTCTATACCTTCTCGTCGTCAACAAGCATAAATTTGATTTGCGCTTCGGCAACTACCACATCGCCAACCATCGCCTTGCACCGACAATGTGCCGTTCTCTTCCTCAATCTAAGCGTCTCAGCAGTAAGAATAAGTTGGTCACCGGGAACAACAGGTTTACGCAATTTTACATTATTCATACTCAACAGCATTGCCAGTTGACCCGTATGTTCCAGCCTCTGCGCAAACAACAAGCCGGACACTTGTGCCATTGCCTCTACGATAAGAACGCCCGGCATAATAGGAGTACCCGGAAAATGGCCCTGGAAAAACTGCTCATTGAAGCTTACGTTCTTTATACCTTTTATTCGCGTATCACCTTCTACTTCGATTACCTTGTCCACTAATAAAAATGGGTATCTGTGTGGAAGAATCTTCGTAATCTGACGAATATCCAATAGCGCATCCGTCCCGAACTTGGCTATCTGCTCTTGCTGCTGGGCCGCTTCGTATAATTTCCTGGCAAGCTGCTGGTTCAGCGCATGACCGCTCTTATAAGCCACAATCCTGCCCTTAACAGCTCGACCCACCAAGGCAATATCGCCAATCAAATCAGCAATCTTATGCCTGACACACTCGTTAGGATATCTGTAACTGTTCTTAATGGGACCGTCTGAGTTGATTACCAGAATATCGCGGGGACTAATGTGTGTTCCCATCCCCCGGGCCTGAAACTGCTTGGCTTCAGCCTCAAGTAAAAAGGTTCGGGCCGGCGCCAGATGTTTCTCAAAGCTCTCAGGTGTGAGCCGACAACTGAAAATCTGCCTGCCGATTCCCGTGTGACCGCCGTAATCCAGATCGTACATCAGACTTAATCCGTCATCAGAATACGGCAGGGCGTAAACGCAAGCATCACCGGCAGCAACAGTAATAGGTTTATTGATAACAAATTGTTTCCGGCTAACGTCCTGTTCAACGATCCCGGCAAGTTTGAGAACCTTGAAATATTCGGCACAACTGCAATCAGGAGCAGGTAACTCAGGGCCGTCAACTTCTATGACCACATTGTCAATCTCAAGCGCATTAACCGCAGCAAGACAATGTTCGATGGTTTCTATACTCACAGAACCTTTTTTTATCGTCGTGCGGCGACTACGTTCGGCAAGGTTGGAAGCAACAGCACTAATCCGTACCGGCTCAGGGACGTCGGTCCGAACGAAGGTTATCCCGGAATCCGCAGGAGCAGGCCGAAAAACAAGCTTCGTTTCCTCACCTCCGAACATGCCACGACCGTGTATCTTACCTTCACTCTTTATCGTCTTCTGCAGCTTCAAGCTCTTCTACCCTCTTGATTAGTTGTTTTAACTGCTCAGCTATCTTCGGCAAACGTCTCCTCAAACCGATTATCCGGAATGCCTCTTTCTTCTCGAGCGCCGGACTGCCGAAAAATGTTTGTCCGGCTTCTATGTTTTGGTTAACACCGGATTGAGCACCAATCATCGCACCGTTCCCTAATGTTATATTATCCGTCAGCCCAACCTGGCCGCCTAACACAACACCGTCACCCAGCTTGCAGCTACCGGAAATGCCGGCCTGGGCCACTATCAGACAGCACTTGCCGATTTCCACGTTATGGGCAATTTGAACAAGGTTATCTATCTTTGTACCGGCTCCTATTATGGTATTTCCAAACTTAGCTCTGTCAATGCAGCAATTGGCTCCTATCTCGACAAAGTCTTCAATTAAAACCCCGCCGTTGTGTGGAATAAGTCTGTGGACACCCTCGATAAATGAATACCCAAAACCGGTCGAGCCGACTGTGCTGTTTGCCTGAATCACAACATTGTTACCTAAACGGCAGTTGTGGTAAATAACAATATTGCTGTCGAGCCGGCAATTCTTACCAAGCTTCGAATTTTCGCCTATTTTGCATCCGCTGCCGATTACGCTGTTTTGGCCGATTTCAACACCATCGTCAATCACTACGCCTGCACCAACAGACACACCCTCAGCTATCTTGACGTCGTGGGCGAGCTTAGCCGTCGGGTTAATACCTGCAGTTACAGCCTTTAGTTTAGGCGCAAAAACATTCAAGGCTGTTATTAAAGCTTCATTGACATTTTTAACAACCAGTTGCGGTTTGTCTAAGCCGTCCAGACGAGCCGAAACAATAACTGCACCTGCATGGGAACCTTCGAGTGCAGCCTTATGTTTATCGTCTGAGACGAAAGTAACTTCACTCTCATCGGCCGTCTCGACCGGGCTCACAGCACTTATTTGCCTGCTCTCGATTTTATCGGGATCCGAACCCGATTTTATCGGGACTAACTCGGCCTCAAGCCGATTAGCTAATTGTGCAATCGTCAACCTCATTCCAAATCAAACACCGATTGGTTAATCGGTGAGTCCACTCACTACTAACCACGTGATTATTCTTTATCCAGCCGAGCCACAACCTCATCAGAAATATCTACACATCCGCCACTATAAAGCACTTTGTGGGTCCTGATGGTTTGTGAAAGTTCGTTGATACCTAATGCAAGAAGGTCAATTTCATCCTTTTCAATAACCAAATCCAAACCCTTTTCCCTGGCTAACTCAGAGACTATCGGTAGAATCTCTTGATAGAGTTCTTTGCTCCATCTGTATTGTTTCAATCTGAACTCCTGCTGAGCCTGCATATTGACCTGCTTATTTATTATTTCCTTACGCCGTGCCATATAATCACTACTGTCCATTTTTAATGCTTTGAGCCCGGCTTCCTTAGCTTGGATCTCTGTGGAAAGCTTTTCTAATTCCGCTATTATTACATTTCGTTCAGCGTTAAGCTGGCTCCTTTGTGCGACGCTTCTTTTACAATCACGAAAGATTTTCAGAATGCTGACAGTACCGATTTTCGAAGAGGGGGTATCGCCTTTCGACTGTGCCCAGCTGTCCCGATTACCGCCATCGGGATAGCCCATCGCCAAAACAACCACACCAACCAAACAACCTAAAAACATCCTTTTGACCTTCATAAATTACCCTTTCTATATTTATGTCCTGATGGGTCATTCAATATTCAAATTAGTACAGTCCTCCAACAGAGAAACTGAAAACGCGTGTCTCGTCCTCTTCGTCTTTCATAAACGGCGTGGCAAACTCAAACCTCATCGGCATAGGCCCAAACATGTAGGGTATCAGTATCTGTATGCCTGTCCCAACCGCAGCGCGGTACCTGCCCGTATCTATCGCTCCACTGTCCACAAAAAACAAACCAGACAAATTGTCGCTTATCAAAGGAACGGTTACCTCTGCATTGGCCAAAAATATCCAGTTACTGCCTATCGGGTCTTTCCGTTCCGGGCTGGCCATATTTGTCTGAAGACCTCTTGTACTCACGCCCCGGTAGTCAAAACCTCTGATACTATAAGTGCCCGTGCCACCGCCGTGAAATTTCTCGAAAGGTGGTGCATAACTCAACGTTGTCGCCGCAAGAAGCTTCATTGCCAGAACTGTTTTTCGATCAAGCAAGTCCTCATAAAGGGTCCTGTATCCTACACAACTCCCTTCCAATATCCCGAAACTCTCGTCACCGACAACCTGCTCGTAACCGACATCAAATATATGACCGTTGCTCGGATTAAATCTATCATCCCTTAAATCTCTTCCGATGCCAAATCTCACTCCGGTAAGGAAAGTATAGCCTTCAACGTCTTGTATTTCCTTCGGCGCATGGAAATAGACGCTGTCAACGTTAACATTTTCAGCTCTAAAGCCAAGACTCCTTCGCCAGTGGTCCTTGTATCGTTTCTCGAATCCTATATATCCTTTTGTCCTGCCTTCGTCATATAGCCTGTGGCCACCGCGCCTTTCTATTTCTCTCTCCCAGCTTGAGCCTTTCACATTAAGCGCCAAGGGTTTGTCCTGAAAGTACGGCTCAGTGAACGAAACCGAATACTGGCTGACTTGAGTCCCCGGCTCCAGAGCAATCTTCAAAGTCTGACCCGCGCCTTTGAAGGCCCGGCCGGTGACGAATTCTCCGAAGCTATCCGGCCAGTCCGTAATATCGAAATTCCGCTGCTCCCAAATCACTTGTCCTATCACGTCACTGTCACTCGAAACGCCGCCGGCAAACATCAGCGAGCCCGTCTGGCCCTCTTTTATATCCACCTTTATGTCCTTACGGTCATCCGCTCCGTCCTCGGGCGTAACAGGCCTGATAATTATCTCCTCGGCCAAGGTCATCCTTTGGACATATTCTTCCAATTTACCATCTCCTTGCCTGGGTGCTAAATCAGCGTTGTATAGTTGGCCCGGCACAAAACCGTACTCGTCCAGCACGCGCCGGATGACCTTATCCTGCGTTTGCTCATTTCCGGTTATGTCAACCCGGCCTATCCTGAACTGTCTGCCCTCACTTATATTAAAATTAACGTTGACAACGTTGACACCCACTCCGAGCTCCTGCTCAACTGCCGCATCCACAAAGCCGCTCTCATGATAAAGCTTGAGAATCTCCTTGACGTGTGAATCAGCCCTTCGCTTATGATAAATTTGCCCTCGCTCTAACTGTAATCCTTCCAGCAGTTTTTGTGCGGCGAAGTTTTTATTGCCGATAATGGAAATTTCCCCAACAGTATAGGTCGGGCCCTCATCAATTTCGTAAGTGATATGCACCTTTTTTCTGTCGTCGGTAAATTCTTTTTTTGCTGTTATATTGTAATCGAGAAAACCCCTTTCGTAGTAGATATTTTGCAGACTTGCTTCATCCTCAACCGGCACCTCTTCAACAAAGTAGGCCGGCAAAAATAACCATTTCCTCTTTTTTGTCTTTATGGCACTTTTAAGCGATGAGGTCTTTATCGACGCGATCTTGACCCTTGGCCCCTCGTTAATTGAATACACCACTTGGCCTTGCTCTAACTTCTCGCTATCCAGAGTTATTTCAACAAAGGCATAGCCCTTTTTCCGATAATATTCAGCAATGGTTCTTCGGTATGCTTCGGCCAGAATCGGGTCAAGATAGTCACCGACCTCGAAGTCCACTTTCTTCTCAAGAGTCTTGTCCTTAAATGCCCGGTTGTTCACAAAATCAATCGATTTGATTATGTTTCTGTCGCCGCTGTCCCGCGCTAAAACAACGGGTCTTTTGCTGCTGGATGCACAACCTGAGACTAAGCTCAAAAACACAATCAATAGAAGACAGAGGACAGTCCACAGTCCACAGGATGCCTTCCGGCAGATGCCTTGTGGCAAAGACAGAGGGCAGGGGACAGACTTTGGCTTCTGATTTCTGATTTCTGATTTCTGTTTTCTTACTTCGGATTTCATAATTAAATTGGCACACCCTCACCGGCAGGCTGTCCTACACGAGAAGCATTCTCAAACCGTGTAATTTTTTCTCTGAATACAAGGCGCACTATTCCGGTCGGCCCGTTGCGCTGTTTGGCTATTATTAGTTCAGCCGTATTTATTTTATCTGGATTATTTTCTTCCCAATCAGCCTCACCTTTATGATAGTAAGCTTCACGGTGCAGCAGCGCCACAACATCAGCATCCTGCTCGATACTGCCGCTTTCCCGCAAATCGCTCATCTTCGGCCTGTGCCCTGTCGACTCTCTGCTCTCTGGTGCCCGATTCAACTGGCTCAAAACCACAACAGGGATGTTTAGCTCCCTTGCTAAGGCCTTGATATATCTTGATATTGTAGTGATTTCCTGCTGACGTGATTCAACCCGCTTGGTACCCAGGTGCATCAACTGCAAATAATCTACTATAATGCAGCGTATATGATATCGGCTCTTGAGCCTTCTTGCCTTGGCGCGAAGCTCAAGTGGCGTAAGAGCCGCGGTGTCATCGATATAAATCGGCGCCTCAGAAAAGGTTCCGCAGGTCTCGACCAGCTTCTGGTAGTACTCGGTACTGAGCATCCCCTTTCTGACTAATTGGGCATCAATCTCACTGGCACTGCACAAAAATCTTTCGGCCAGTTGTTGTCTGCCCATCTCCAATGAGAATATCGCTACCGGAATCTTCTCCATCAGCCCGATATGTTCTGCAATATTCAATGCCAGAGAGGTCTTGCCCATACTTGGCCTGCCAGCGATGATTATCATCTCACCATCCTGCAGACCGCAGGTCAAATCGTCAAGTTCATAATAGCCGGTTGGTAATCCAGTAATATAGCTGCCCTCGCGCTTCTCTATAAGCTCATACGCACGTATCAGTAAATCTTTCAAACCAACGACATTACTGGTTACCTTTTTATCAGTAACGGCAAATATCCTGCGCTCTGCTTCGTCAAGTTTTTCGTTTGGTTCACCGGCTTCATCGTATGCATCATTTAGAATATAGGTAGTAACCTGAATAATCTCACGCAGAAGCATTTTGTCTTTGACGATCCCCGCATAATAGGCGACATTTGCCGAGGAAGGCACTGAGTTAAGAATCTTTGCGATATACTCGACGCTACCCACCTCTTTGAGCTTCTTGCGTTTCTCCAGCTCATCGCGAAGCAGCACTGCATCTACACCTTGGCTTCTATTTTTCTGGAAAAGCGCAATGATAGCATCGAATATATACTGGTGCTCTGTTCGATAAAACGAATCCTGCTCAACAATCTCGATAACATCCCCGATGCATTCCGGGTCGATTATCATTGAGCCTAAGACCGCCGCCTCAGCAGATAACGATTCCGGCATACTGCGTACCACTGTTAGTTTGCCGCTAACGTTCGACTTGGCATTCACAGAACTCACTCCCTCAACCGTCTCTATCCTTTGGCCTTGCGAACGAACTTTTTTGCTTTTGGTTTCCATTTTCTTACCTGCTCCATCAGTTCCCTTCCTCCGGCTCGACAGTTCTTGCCGAGATCCTGAATTCAAATTTTCAGGCAAGCCCGAATTTTACACATCAATCGGCCAACAGTCAAACAATTGTTATAATTATTGTGTACACGGGTACCAGTACAGGAAAGGGGGATTTTATGGCACTAATCCGGGATTTGCGGGAAGTTTAATCGAGCGAATTGACCGAAAAGCTCTTTTGCCTTCTGGTCGTACCCCTTGGCGGCCTCAACATCGCTATCGAATATACCAAGATATATTCTCATGCCATTAATTGTAATCCTTGCCTGCCACTTGCGTTCACGATAATCATTCTCAGGGCAAACTCTTTCGAAGGATCCAAAATCCCAGTCGCGGAGTGGCTACAATCTGCTCAACCTGGAGGATGGAAAAACGGCTCATCTCGGATGGAGGCGAATGCTTCCTCCATTGACAGATCGGCGAACACTTCGCACCACTTGCCGGTGTGTCGCATGTACGCCAGATTGAAGCGCCCGTTCGCCATGTATGCAAGTCGCGTAAAGCTGTCTTCGAAAAACGGCGATAGTGCATTGGGACCTGGACAGGCGAACTTGGCGCGGAAGTATAGGCAATTCTTATGCCACTTCGTATAGATATCGACGATGTAGTTGAACCTCGGCTCCTTGGGCGGCGGCTTTATGTATTGTGGCTTAAACACCGTCTGGACGATTTCGTCCGCCTTGACTGTGACATTCTGCTTCACCTCAGCTGGCACGCTCGAAGCAGGCTTGGGGCAGTACATCCATTGTCGTGATGTTCTTGCCATATTCACATTCTCCGAGATTTGTCATTGTTATTAGAAACGCTCACCGTTTTCTGTGCACTGTCCCCAGACATTCATAGGTGGACATCTTTTTTATAGATTAAGCATAATTATTATTTTGGTAGATTAAAGGGAACATCCATGATCTTACATATAGATGTACACAAGTCCTCTGCGTTATTCCAACCACCACAAAATTCTGGACTAAGGGCTATGGTTAAAACAGCAATTCTACCCTTTTGATAATGATATTTGATACTAGAAAACACTCTTTCTATGTATCGATCCGAAAACAGTCGGATATATATTGGTTCATTTTGCCGGAAGAAATCGTGAAAAAAATAGTCTATATCAATATTTACGATCCACTTATGCTTTAAATTCTTAAATCGACAACCTAAATTAAGTAAATCCCATGGATAAATTTTATCGAATTCATCGAAATTGGGTTCCTCACCATCATTGTGAGTTGCAAAAATAAATTCAGATACAAGAGAACTATTACCTGGGAAAAGTGGCCACATGTAGTTGTCATATTGAAAAAAAGGGTATTTTTCACCAGTAGAGGAAGAATATGAGAGTGAGAGATATTCATCAAGAGTTATATTAAATAAGCTTTCAAGTTTAAATGTTGGCAAATTTTTTCCGTTGTTTGGCGCATCATAATGACGGTCAATATGAAGAAGTTTGTATTTATCAGAAGCGTTTAATTGTTGAAGCCAGCAGCAAAGGGCAGCTCGATGATTATCCATAATATAAATATCATCTTTTTTCCAAACAAAATTCTGACTCCAAACATCAGATTCATTACGACCAGTAAAAGGTACTAACCAACTATTAGTCATAATTTGACTCCATATCAACTTTGCTCTGGACAGGTCTTGTAGCTTGTTTGGACTCCGCAATAAATTCTGGACGTCGCTGGACTGGAATTCGTCGAGTTCGGTCGAGCTGTTCACACGATAAATTCATTCGAGGTTCAATTCTTTTTTTACCTGGTCAAATGAAGTAGTATCTGCATCAGCCTCTTTTGATTTTGCTTCACGAAGAGCTTTTAAGGATTCATAATCATCAAGCTCTTCCTGAATTTTCACAAATTCCTCGTAAGGGATTACAACAAATTCCTTTTCACCATTTTTTTTCAGTATATTAGCATGAAATTTCATCATATCACAACCACCTTATTTGTATGCTTCTTTTCGATGCATTATTCTGTATATAATTATTTCGTTTTTCTCCGTTTCAAAAAGAACTCTATAATCCCCAACTCGAAGGCGATATTCTGGTGTGAAATTGGTTAATTTTTTAACATCGCCCTGCAAGTTATTTGATAATAATTCGATTTTTGAGAATATTGGTTTTAATCTTTTCTTATCTATTGACTTACAGTCCTTTATGGCTCTTGGCTTAAATTTTACTTTATATTCCATTGTTTCAATTGTACCATATTTTCGTACAAATTTTTATTTATTTTCGTCTAAACGGTACAGATCACTGGTCCCGATGTATCGGGATCCAAGTGCAGCCTTTTTATCCTGCGTATCCTTGAGCGAAGCAAGGAGGGTTCAATTTCCGTCTCTCGCTTCTGGTAATGCGTAACGCGTGAACCCTACAATTTGTCACGATTCTAACTAAGGTTGTAAACTATGCACCACAGGAAATCTACGCTGAAGGGGTGGGATTTTCAAGGGAAAAGGGGGTGATTTGCGATTTTCAATTGGAGAATTAAGGCCAGAGTTGGTTTTCGAGCCAGTTGTCGACGAGGAGGGCGAAATCTTTGAAGTCAATGCGGTTGTCGCTGTTCAAATCGGCAGGCAAGAGCAGCGGCAGGTCGAAGATGCCTGTGCCATTGGTAGCGGCATAAACAATCTCGGCTTGTGAGAGGGCATAGTCGTAAATACGAAAATCATCGATCAGGCCGTCATAGCCGCCGTACCATCCTGAGCCGATTTCGAACGAGGTGATATTTGATATAGGTGAGTATGCGCCGGTGCGGCTGTCGTAAAGAACGCCGTTGAGGAAAATTTGCATTTTCCCGGTTCCGGCATCCTTAGTGAATGCCCAATGGTTCCATCGGCCGGACCATTCGGTTTCGTATTTATGGTTACCGCTAAGGCGGCCATCGAAAGACCAGGGGTAGCCGCAATCCCAATTATATTTGCCGGGAGACTTCCAGCAGCCGAGGTTAATAGCTATCGTGGGGTCATAAACGTTATATACGTAGTTTGAACAGCAGAGGGTATCGGTGTGATGAATTGAGTCTGTGCCATATTGCCAGAACGCAATTGTAATTGCGGTTCTGATTCTTGCGAATAGATAAGGGGCGTTAGTTATCTCCACAGAATCTCTGTAGCCGTCAAAGCTGATTGCCCGGCCATAGACGCCCGGGGCATAAGTTGGGTTTCCACGTACTTGGCCATGGGCGCTGCCGGCGCTGTCGTCGGCGTTGCCATCAAACTTATACCAGGCTACCGGAGCTTTAGGAGCTGCTGCCGGATAAATATTGTATCCATTATCGAGCCAGCTATATGTCAAATTCTGAAGGTCTTGAAAGTCAACTGCACAGTCGCCATTGAAATCGGCGTCCGGCCTGTTCTCTTGAAGGCATCGGGATGGATACAGCCTGATATCATCAAAGAATACTGTGCCGGTACGAGTGCCGATTGGTTCGGATGGCCGGTTACGGAAACCAATAGAAATATATTCGATGTTACTCAGGTTGACGTTGAGGTTTTGCAGGTCAATTCTCCAGGGCTGCCAGGTTTCCCTGCTGAGGTCGTTGGCATCGCCGGCGTATGGCACGAGGTCATTGACGTCGCCATCACCCAGAGCGATATACATCTGCGCATTAATATCGTTATCCGCCTGGCCATAGAAGAACAGCTCCAACGCCTTGACGCCGGCTGACGCCCAATCTTGTGCAGGACTGAATTGGTAAGCAGCCTCGGAATAATAATAATCGTCATAGTAGTAGTGAAACGCCATCGACTGCCGGCACTTATGAACAGGATTTGATCCCTTTGAAAGTTCCACGTATCCCTCGGCGAATTGTTTCCACGTTTGATATATTGTAAACCTGTCATAGGACTCAAAATTGTCCACGACAAGATAATCAGCCGTTGTAAATTTCCAGATATCGCCCGTCCAGGGGCTGTTGGCATCGGCATCATTGACCTCATCGATTCGCCAATAATAAGTCCTGCTTAGTTCAAGGCCGGAGGGATTGAAGCTGTTGACGTCCTGCGGCTGCGTCGGATAATTTACGGGGTTTGCACTTCCGTCCACGTCAGTAAGAGCGGTTCCGAAATAGACAATATGTTTTTCTGCTGAACATCCGGGCGACCATTTCAGGACCGTATTTAGGGGTACATTGTTGGCGCCATCAGGAGGGCTGGGATTACGAGCGGTGTAACCACATGTGGAGTAAGTCTGCGCACGCACGTTAGCTAAATCAAAGCCGGGCGAACCTCCTCTGAGGTCTAATCCAACGATACGTATCGTAGATGGTACAAACGGCAGCGAAATGCCGGCAATGTCAAAGCCGATTTCGGTTTGTTCGTAGAAGCCGATATCCGGAACAAAAGCGTAGCCAACCAGATACTCTTGGCCGGAACCGTCTGTAATGAAAACAAGGGCCTGTTCATCAACTGCTTCCAGCTCAATGAGGAATATATCATCGCCCGGGCCATCGACGATTTTGCCGCGAAACTTCAGTTCGACCCAATGGTCTGTGGGTATTGTAACGCCCGAGAGTTCAGAGGGGGGATGGCCGATGAGCAATTTTTCGGGGACTACCGGTACCGGCCAGTGCCCGTTAACATCCATACCTTTCCAACAATCTTCGCCAGGATTATACACATCGAGCAGATAATATGGATATTGGAGCGGCGTTTCCTGGGCTAAAGCTCCCCCAACGAGTGCCAAGATTAAAAACAAACAAACTGAATTTAGCAAGCAGACTTTTTTCATTCTTACCCTCGGAGCCCAACTTTAGAACCGGCTGAGGAAATATCAAGGTATATACATATTAGATGCCTAATAAAATTCTATCATTTCCGTGCCTATAATGCAAGAGGAAATCGCATCCGGATTACAGTAAGATATGCCTGGACCACAGGTGCACAGAAAAAACTTGATATGTGAAAGATTGTTGGTAAACTTCCGGCAACAGTTTGTCGTGTGTGCCTTCGCTTCGCTTGAGGCCTGGCAATAATATTCCGTATAAAACAAATGCAAATATACAATATACAATACAAGGTGCGAATAAAAACTATTGGAAGGGGTACTGGAAATGGCTGATTATTCGGTAAGTCCGGAAGGTGAAAAATTTGCTATCCCTGAAGATGACCATTACGCCGCAGAGTTCAAACGTATTGAGTCGCTGGTAGAAGCGGCACGCAGCGAGGACAAAGAAATCGTTGTGGTAATGGGCGTCGGCTTTGTAGGCGCGGTTATGGCGGCCATTATTGCCGATAGCGTCGATAAGAAAAGCGGCAAGCCCGGCAAGTTTGTCATCGGCTGTCAACGGCCCAGCGTCCGCAGCTATTGGAAGATTCCACTGCTTAATCGGGGCATATCTCCGGTTAAGGCCGAAGACCCTGAGGTCGAGCCGATGATTGCCCGCTGTGTGCTCGAGAAAAAAACACTCGTTGCCACCTACAACAGTGACTGCCTCAAGTTAGCTGACTGTGTGGTTGTGGACGTCCAGTGCGATTATACAAAAAACGACCTCGGCAATATGCGAACCGGCAAGGTGGAAATGAGCGCGCTGGAAGCGACAATAAAAACCATAGGCGAGAGAGTGCAGCCGAATTGTCTGACCCTGATTGAAACGACAGTGGCGCCGGGGACAACGGAGTTTGTTGCCTTGCCGATTATGAAAAAAGCCTTTGCCGAGCGCGGTATAAAAACAGAACCGCTGCTGGCGCACAGTTTCGAGCGTGTTATGCCCGGCAGACATTATGTATCGTCAATACGGGATTTCTGGCGGGTCTGCTCCGGCTGTAATGACCAGGCAAGAGAACGTGTCGAGAAGTTCCTCGAAGAAGTGCTGAACACCGAGGAATTTCCCCTAACTGTTATGGACCGTCCCATCGAGTCGGAGACTACCAAAATCGTCGAGAATTCT
>Ga0307428_1001117_pt1 | contig 14073 bp, 16 predicted proteins | sample SalMarWE160240MG_FD_202161 | JGI IMG/M metagenome (GOLD analysis project Ga0307428, IMG submission 202161) | Salt marsh sediment microbial communities from the Plum Island Ecosystem LTER, Massachusetts, United States - WE1603-240 | ecosystem: Environmental > Aquatic > Marine > Intertidal zone >...
AAAAGCGCCAGGGTAACAGAGCTGGAAGACGAAAAATCAGATGAAGAAGAAAGGGTAACGGAGATAAGGCCCCTCTACTTCAAAGTGGTGCATGTATTTGATATCAGCCAGACCGAGGGCAAGCCACTGCCCGAGTTCGAGGTGCCGGCCCTTACCGGAGAGGCGAATGATGAACTCTTTACCGAAGTACTCAAGCTGGCCGGGTCGCAAAGACTTGACATTAGCTTTGAATCAAGGCCCGACCAGGATCCGGCCATTAAGGGAATGTACTCAGGGAAAAGTATCTGGGTAAGGCCGGAGGAGTCACGGGCCCAGCAGCTGAAGACTTTACTCCACGAGATGGCGCACTACTACTCCGAGGGAGTCTTCCGGATGTCTCGGCGCAGTGCGGAGACCATTGCCGAGAGCGTTGCCTTCACCGTCGGCGCCCACTTCGGCTTCGACACCGGCGCCCGGTCTTTTCCCTACGTGGCGCTGTGGGCCGAAGATAAGAAGGTGTTGGAGCAGAACCTGGCGGATATAAGGAAAGTGTCCACGAAGGTTATCGATGCCCTGGCGTCGGCAACAGGCGAACTAACGCTGGCGAGACGAGTGTAATATATGGCTATTGAGCTAAGACCAACCAGGGGCGGCTTTTTAAGGCCTTTCGGCTGCGGCTGGTTTATCCGGGAGTTTCTGCTGGGTAGAGGGCCGGAAGGCTCGCGTACTATCGATCCGGAACGCGGCGCCGCCCAGGCTGACATCAATTACGAGTACAAAGAAGCCCTCGCCAGGGCTACCGCCAGAGAGCGGGCTGAACGTATCATCAGCCGGATGGTGGTCAGCGGCGCCGACGTCACCGAGGAGAAGGCGGAGAGCATCTACCAGCACGAGCTTAAACGGATATCCCGCAAGTTTACCCACATGCGCTACCACTCTTTTCTGATGTACTTCGGCGTGCTCAAGCGGCTCGGATGGGTGGAGGCTACGGGTCAAACCGAGGCTTCTGCCGTCCAGGATAACTACCCGCCGGCCCCGGAACGGACTTACTACCGCCTCACCGGGAAGGGCGTTGAAGCCGGCGACGAGCTGTGGTCCAACCCCCTATTCACCCTGTACCCGGAAATCGGCCCCAGCCACATGAAGAGACCTGATTAACCGGGGTCGCATACTTATCGCTTACCCAGAATTGAAGCCAGTATTTCCGCCAGTTCCTCCGGTCTACGCGAACCTATCAGCAGGTGTTTCCCGCTGGAGAGCTTAAACTGCACTCCGCGGTTGCCGCTAATATTATAGGCCTTACCCTTCCGTCCGTAGCGAATACCCCAGCCGCCGTAGTCTTTAATCGGGCTGTAAGTACATGCCTCGAACTTTTTGATTTCCTGGGCGCCTATCCTCCGGAAAGACAGGTGAAACGGGAAGAAGCGGAAATAAAGGCCGTCGCTGCGGATTTCGGTAGTTAGATTTGTCGTATACATGAAAAGAGGGAGGCCTATGCCGAATAAGATAGCCAGGACAATCATGATGCTGTCCGGTGCCGGGTTATTGCCGAAAGGCTCTCCCAGGATCAGTTGCTGGAACGCTCCGTACAGGGAAAGCAGTGATATGAACAGGACTAAGGCCCACAGCCACACCTGACGGAAATGCTGGGTCTCTTGGTAAAGGGGAGGTGATCCGCCTGACCTGCTATCCACTGTTATTTATCTCTCGGTACTGACCAGGTATGTTTCACCATCAGTGGTAACGATGATGGTACCGTTGACATCCGTGCCGTATATCTGGGCACCGATGGCGTTGAGAGCGGTAATGGTCTCCGCGTGGGGATGTCCATAGCTGTTATCTACCCCAGCCATATAGATGGCTACCTCAGGGCTGGTAATGGCTAGAAAATCTGCGGATGAAGCCGTCCTGGAGCCATGATGCCCTACCTTGAGGATTTCCACCTCCGGAAGATGCACGGAGCTGAGCATCATCATGGCCCCTTCGGCTTCCTGCTCAGCGTCACCGGTGAAAAGGAAGTCGATATCGCCGTAGGCAAGGTGCAGAACAATAGAGTTGTTGTTTGTGGAACCAGACAGATCGGCCGGATGATGCACGAATAATTCCAAATCTCCAGCCTTAATGACATCATGCAGTCTGGCGATATGAACCTCGGCTCCCTCAGCACTTACGCCGCTCATGAAATCGGAGTAGGTCTTCGAGTCGCTGGTATCACCATTGTGCCATACCTGGTCTACCTCGAAAGCGTCCAGGACAGCGATTAAACCGCCGATATGGTCGGCATGAGGGTGAGTAGCCACCATAACCTCGAGAGGCCCGTCAACATACTGGACAAGGTATCCGGTTACGCCCGGTGACCTGTCGCCACCGTCAATAAGGATCTCGGTATCCTCTAAGTCGATAAGAATCGCATCGCCCTGTCCCACGTCTATGAAGTGAACCTTTAGCTCTCCCGTCGGAGACGTCGGTTCGGGACTGTGTGTGGTAGAAGAAGTGGGGCTGGGCTCAGTCGTTGGTTCCGAGATTGTGGGGGGCGTTGTAGGAGTAGTTGTGGGTTGTGTATTTACAGGATTGCAGGCAACAACCAGTATTAAACTAATGCCAAGAACAGCTGCGAGTAGGAACCTTTTCATTTTTGCTTTCCTAGTACACAGTCCATACTAACCATATATCTAATCAAATATTTGGACTGCATATTTTCCATTCTTGGCGAAACCCGTTCTATAATAGCTAGGTGAAAGCATATTACTTCTGTGCCCAGGTGAACTAGCCCACAACTCAACTAAATCACTCGCAGAATCAGAGGAGTAAGCCATCATAGCTATATTTTCACCAAGATTGTATCTCTTAATTCCTTCATGGCTAAAATTTCCTGGCTGTGATATTTCAATGGCTCTCTCAGCAGCTAATTCATTCAACCCAGGGTCAAATATAAGAGGTTGTCTGCCATTTTCAGACCTAAACTCATTAAATAGAACTACATAATCCTTGTAAAAATCATATTCACTACGTACCCCCGCGGCATCCATTTCTGCCTTTTCCGCAGCTTTTCTGCTCTCTTCAGCAACTCTTCTTTCCTCAGCTTTATTTTTCTGTTCATTGACCAAATTGGTAATATTTCCAATAGCCGTGTCCTTATAAGTAGAAAATGGTTGCACTCCAGCAAAAGCGAATATTAGGAACAGGCATATAGCAGAAAGCAAAGTGAGTTTCATACTCGGCCATCGCCAGCTATTCTTAGCAACAACTCTCCATAACCAGATGAAAAAAATAAGCTCAGCCAGAACTACTAAACTGCCAACAAGCGGACTCTGCATAAATTGTTGGGTAAACAAAGAGACACAAGACCAGATGAGAAGACCTAATAATGAGAGCACAGAGAGATTCAGGATGGTTCTATATATCTTCCCGACGATTTTAAATTTCCTTGTGTAATAAAATAACCATTTCTCAATGGCATAAATAACAGAAAAACCCAGTAGTAACCAAAGTGGAATAAAACTACCGACGAGTACACTAAATCCCCAGCCACAGAGAGAAAGGGCACATACAAAAAGAAGGGATAGTAACCAATTCGGCAATTTATTCATGGTAAGCCTGCTATCCGTTTTCCTGCGATGTCTTGAATCTTAAATGATGTCTATGATAGAAGTAACCTTTCTTTGCAACGATATGTCTTCACTTTGATGGTAGTACAAGATCTACTTCCGACGATACCCTCCTATTCTCAAGACATAGAAGGATAATAACGCCTATTCCGCTCAGGCTCAACAAGAGCCAGCCATAGCTTCTCCCTTTTTGATGTAAGACCCATCCAGCAGCAACCACAAAGACAATAGCATAGCCAATATATAGCATCCATTCCCAATTGGCCTCAGTATCTTCTGGCACTACATTAAAATAGAACATTGGATTGTTTACATCTAACCAAATATTATGGCTCGCCCTGATAGCGATAGGAGTCCGCTCACCTGGCCCAAGCGTGACCGTATCACTTGATACTGACCACCCAGCTATAGCAAATTTAGAGTCAGATGTAGAACTAACATCCACATCAAGAATATAAGGGCCGGTATTTTCTAAGTAAGCTACCAATGTAGCTGTCTCCCAAGCATCACCGTTCTTGTTGTCCGGGCCCCATGACAAGTTATTCAAGTCCGGGCCATTGAAGTCTCCCCACTCCTGCGAGTAGGAACTATCGAGGTAGATCCGCAATCCATATAACTCATCATCCGCTGGTGCACCCAATGACGTTATAAAGAATGTTGAGTATAGAGCAAGAGTGGCCAATAGAAGGATGAAAATATATGTCCAGTTTATATGTTTTTGAAACCAGTTCATTCTATCATCCCCAAGTTTGGCTGACATTCCTTACGCATATAGATATAGAACTGAAAACATAACAATCAACCACCAAATACAAATGGCAACTATCAGGCCAGAATACCGTAAGATAAATTGCTGAATTCTAGGTTTCTTATATTGTGCGCATAACCAGAGAGCCGCCAGAAAATGTAAATTAGATGGCTCCATTTGTAATGCCTTTACCCACAAAGCTTGAGCTTGATCGATTTTTCCTTGCTGAGCATATATTTTAGCTAGCAGGTCCATCGCTTCTAATATCGGAATTTTACTTTCAGTCAAGGGAGTAAGAATATTCTCAGCTTGAGAAAGCTTTCCCTTACGTGCCAATATAGCGGCACGTTGTAATACGTTAATTAAATCTGAATCTATACCAGATCGATTATCATGCGAATCCGATGATGCTTCAGACCGTATTCCAAATGACTCAGGATTTTGCACGTTCATAAATTAGCTCTCTAAGTAAAGATTAAAAGCCCTGCTTCATAACGGTACTTCTATAACCTTGTACTTCTTCTGCCATCGTTTCTGATAGTAATCCATAGAGTTGGCGGACTGCTACTTTGAGTCCTTCGAAATCCTGGTTATTTATAGCCTGATATCCTTGCGCGAAGTAAAGTTCCGCCTCAGCTTGGTCACGCATTTTCCCCTTATACTCCTCTTCAAGTCGCTCAAGCTGTGCTACCCAAAATCCCGGTTGTTTCATAAATACCTGCATTACCAGTTGCGATAGGTTACGCGTTTTTTGTTGGAGAGAATCACGGTTCTTTGAGGCTATGGCCTTTCTTACATCTTCTTCAAGTCGAGAAAAATCATTATTATCTTGGGGATCACCATATTTTTCAATGATTTCACGTCCTCCAGAAATCTCTGCTTCTGCCTCTGTAACCATGGCGGGCCAAGATATCAACTCTTCAATTTCATCAAGTTTCACATCAAGTTCAATACGGCGTCGCTGTCGCCTATCTAGAGATTCTCCATTATGCTGTCGGACTAAATCAGTCGTGGAATCAATTTCATCAACAAGATGTTCCTCCTCAATCTGCTTGAGTAATGTGTCTGCGCTCGTAGAACCTATTTCCTGATTCTTGCTACGTATTTCTTCTAGTCGTTTCTTGGCTTTTTCTACTGCATTGTCTACATCATGCTTATTTGTTTCTGGATACTTAGAGTCAAACTCCCTTTCAAATTCTTCATCTAAAATTGGGACATAAGCGTTCATCCGTATTATGCGTGACTCATCTATGCTGAGTGTTACTTCAATTTCACTTCCGATTGGAACATCTCTCCGAATGTCATTACCGTATACCTCTAGATAACCAATCGGATGATTCCTATCAGCACGTATATTGTTCCCTTCAATAACGGGAATTCGAAGAAGCGTCCCCGAGTCACCGCTCTTTACCGCCGTTGTTGTACGAATGTTTGTTTCTCGATGCTTTGCTGGTAAAGGTGTATTTTTCTTAAAGAATGGTAAAACCTGATTATCTGCGAGAGCGATGCCAATATTATTTACTATTGGTTGAGCAGAAACCGTAATGCCGACGGTATAATTAAACCTGTCTGGTACAGTTTTATATAGGTTCCCTTTGCTATCCCTCAACTCAATTAAATATTCATTCCTGCAATTTCTCTCTGCGTGGATTGCTGAAATAAAACTTCCGTTCAATCCAACTTCAATCTTACCGGAGCGCCAAGCTGTCTTGGACTCGACGAATTCTATAGTATACCCCTGTAAGGACTGCCCCTCATTGGTGATTACCCTACCACCAATCGTAGGCTCTGTTTCATCTCCAATAGGCTGGTAGTCGATTTCCAGTTGAAATTGTCCTGCAGATATTGGGATGCTTACCTTTGAGTTTTTAGGTATTATTTGCGTTCCAGCAAATATCGCAGCGCCGCGGGCTACGACCGTCAAGGGATCTTCTCGAAATTCTAAAGCAATACCCAATTTACTAGTTAACATCTCTCGAAAAAGTGGTGTCAGCGTAGGACCGCCCACAAGAATGAGCTTCTCAATATCAGATGAGGAGAGCCTCGCTTCTTCAAGTACTGCCTTACATTTGTTAATTGATCTTTCAATATATGGCTCAGCATATCTCTCGATATCGCTTCTCTTAAGCTCATACTCAAAAGGAATGCTTTTTCCTTTATCATCAATGAAAAGTTGCCTAATCATTAGATCCGTCTCTTTATACGCAGAAAGACTAATCTTTGCCAGCTCGGCTTCATATTTTAGCCGACGAGCTACAGCTTCCCATACTTTATCATTCGATGAGATATTGAACTCTTTGGTAACTGCTGGTATTAATATATGATTCACTATATCCCAATCTATCAATTTACCACCCAGATGATTGTCACCACCGTGGTTAACAACTTGAATTTGCTCGTCTCGAACTTGCATAATTGCAGCATCGAAAGTACCACCGCCAAAATCGTATACCATCCAAAATACCCGATCGCTTTTAGTTTGAAATCCGTAGGCTAGCGCGGCAGCTACTGGTTCTTGAATTAGTGGACTGAAGGACAGACCGGCTAGCTTCGCAGCTTTGTCTGTAGCCGAACATTGTGGATTTTCAAAAACTGCCGGAACACTGATAACTGAAGCAGTAATATTTTCTCCGTTTAATTCACGCTGAACATCCCCTTTTAAGGTTTTTAAGATTTCCGCAGAGAGTTCTTCTGGCGTCATCTCCTTGTTATTAACCTGAAAAGTATGTATATAACCCGGATGTCCCATTCTCAATTTAAACTCTTGACAGACATCAGCCCATTCTGTTTCATCTGAACTGATTTGTTGGTTTTTAGCTGTTTGGCCAACGCGCAGTCGCCCCTTCTTGTCAAATGAGACGACTGACGGAGTATATTCAGCCCTTTCGTTTGTCTTGATTATTCTGGGTGTGGTCCCATCCAGTACTGCTATACAACTATTTGTAGTACCAAGGTCTATCCCAAAATCCACTGTTGATCGTTCCATTAGGTTTCCTCCATTTCGTCAGGGGTTATATCTTCGGTTATTCCTGGGGCTCCGGGCTTTTCAGGCACTCCGACAATAACCTCCCCCATCTGTAAAATTTTATCCTTATAGTATATTGTAGGTTTGAGAGTTTCGATGATCTGCTGTCGTTTGAGGCTAGCAACAGGCTGAGACGTTATTACTCTTAAGGCCATGCCTGGATGATACTCCTGGTTATTATGGTCTTTAATCTCGACACCACTTTGAGCTAAGGCATACCATGTTGACTCTAAATCACGAGAGACTCGTCGTAGACTCGCAGGAAGATCGCTAATATCAGACAGCTTCCGCTGAATTCTCCATACCAAAGTACCCACATCTACCGCCATACTGAGTAATGTCTCTTCGTTTTCAGATATAGTTAGCGTGCTAGCTGCAGGGGGTTCCAGACTTATGCGCTGCTTCTCCAAATATTCCGAGAGAGCCAAGCTTTTTGGAATGGTTATCCGAAACTCTTGGGGGTAAAGTAACCATTGTTTAATATCATCTCTAATCGTATCTAACATATTATCTATACCTAATAGAACCTATGATGGTTTTTCTCCTATATTCCATCCATGGGATTGCATCTCACGTACTGTACTGAATTCATTCTTATAAGATTCAGGCCTGATTCCTTTGGGGGAAATCGTTACTGAGATTAAATAAAATACAAGCCAGCAAAAAGCAAAAACGATGGCTGCTGCAAGAAAGCTACTCACTGCAATACCTATTAGTATAGCGAGAATCAGTCCCACAATTGGTCCAGCACATCCCAAATTGTGTCGCTGCTTATGTGCGGACTCACATTTCTTGCATCTTGGCACGGGTACAGGCAACCTCTGATATCTCACCTTGGTCTCTAAGAATCCCTTTTCTCGTTGCACATTGCCGTACATCATCACGTTTACGGCAGAACTATCATTAGCAGGAGTTATGCCGCAGAACCAGCAGGTAGAATATTTTAGATTATTATTAATAGCAGTTATATCCTCTTGAATTTTTTGCCTCACCGAAGAGCTGGCGGCAACCTCTGATGCTTCTTTGGAAAGTCGCAGTGTATTACGCCAGTTCTCTGTCTTATTGCAGTAGGAAAGCAGACATGATCTAATCTGTAGGGCCACTTCGTCATGAGCCGATTCACGAGTATCATCCCCTTCAGGCAAAAGTAAATCAAGAGCCTGTAATGACGGGGAGGCATCCTTTATGAGTTCCTCAGCCAGGGTATCATCATGTTCTGGGGCACTACCAGTTTTGCCACCAGCATGTGTACAAATCGCCCTAAGTCGATCTCGAATTGGTACCGTTGCTCGGTGTATTGCTTCATCAATAATCTTATCATCGAAACCAGACTCTCGTATTAACTTCAGATGATACAATGCGTCAGAAGTATCATTCATTTCTACAGCTTCTACCGCGAGTTGTGCATTAATTGACAGTAAAGCCGCCGGCAATCCTTCTCTAATACGGTGGACAGTACCAGAGGTTAGGCGAGGATCATCTAATAAACCAATTCGTTGCCGTACTCTTTTCCAAAAACCCTCATCATTAAGTAATGTATGCCATCTAGAGAAGGACTTATCCCAATATGCACGCTTCTCTTCAATTCTCTCAGCAGAGACCTGATTCTCTTTTGATTCAGTATGTTCTATATCAAGTGCCATAGCGTGATAGAGGACAGCTAGATTGTGCTTAGAAACGTTAGCTTCGCTTCCTTCGAGTTCACGACGTTCCCAAATAGATAAAGCGGCAGAGATTTTCCCTTCTCTTATAGCTATAAGAGCTTCATCGCTATCTATGGTTGAATCAAAGGACAATGGCCAGAACCAGAAGAACTCATCAATGAATCTTAATTCAGGATCGAGCAACCTTTGCTGTGCTTCACGTCTAGAATGGCTATCTTGCACGGAGCTGAGGAAGAAGTCCCCAATAATCTGTTGTTCGTTCACTCCATATTTATCTTTAAGGTCAAGTTGTCGTGCGTGAGCGGAAATTTCTTTAGGGGATGCGGTTACCGAAAGATTCAGTATTCGGAAGGCATTAATGCGGTAGATATTTGGTGTAGCCATCTTGAGTAACGTTTCGTTCCACTCTATAGAACTATTTCTCGCCATAGCACAAATTCCTCATTGATTGATTTCCCTTTTTCTACATAGAAAGTCCACGTCGCCAGAGCTTTAGCCTGTACTCATATTTTTCGCGAAGGTCTGAATTTCTGGTTATTGCTTCCTCAAGTAAATCTGCTGCCTCCATCAACTTACTCGCGTCCTTAGACATATTTATAGCGTCTTCTACAAGTTCTTTTGGATATACCGCTCTCGAATCAGAATTGCGCTTAATAGCATCTTTTTTACCATGCGAATTTCTTTTATCCGCTTTCGGATTACCAGGTTTAGGAGGTTTCCATTGCATTAGGTCTTCCAACATTACCATTGCATTTGGATAACGTTCGGCAGGTTCGATTTTAAGAGACCTAAGGACTATAGATTCAAGAAAATCATCTACTCTAGGATTGAATTCCACCGGTGAAACAAGTTTGTGTTTAAGCCACTTGTTAGTTGCCAAATCCATTCTATTTTCAATTGGAAATGGTAGATGATCTGTTAATAGAAGGTATAATGTTGCACCTATAGCCCAAACATCTGCGGCACAAGAGTCCATATTCTTCATACATTCGGGAGGTTTGAATGCGGGGGTACCTTTAGCACTTGCTAGCAGAGTTAGAGGATTAGCTACTTTTGCAAGCCCGAAATCGCTAATCTTGATTCGAAAACCTTCGACATCATAGCCCACGAGGATATTTTGTGGTTTGATATCGCGATGAATTATCGGGGGTATTTTACTGTGAGCAACAGCTAATCCCATACATATTTGCTTGGTGATATCAACTGTTTCTGCAATCGGGATAAAACTATCTTTATAAGAAGCCCAGAATGAATCTAGAGTCCCACCAGGAATATATTCCATAGTAAAATAACCACGCTGCCCCGCATTAGTATCCATAACACCTGCATCAAATACTCTTATAATATTTGGATGCCCAATTTTCGACAATAATAAAGCTTCAGCGAGGCTTTGCTCCACTTCCTTATATTCTAAATTAGGAGACTTAAACACTTTCATTGCTTGGCGCCCTAAAAACTTATGTTTTACACGATAGACCTCAGCGAAAGCACCTTCTCCAAGGAATAGATCTACCTCATAGACATTATTAATAACTACGCCCTCTTCAAAAAGCATTCTTTCCACCCCGATCAAGCGCAGGTAAAGAATTATTAGGGAATACACATTGGCTCACTGTAACACCCTGAACCTGAGCCAAACATTGCCAATAAGAAAAGTATCCCCGGAAGAGAGGAGCGTTTTACCAACAATACGTGTGTTATTGAGGTAAGTACCATTGGTACTTCCTTTTCCTTCTCTTCCAACATCTTCTAGAAAATATGCCTGGTCATCTCGTAATATTCTAGCGTGGTGTCGAGAAATTCTTGTATCAGATATATATAAATCATCTTCATGATGCCTGCCCAGAGTAACGGGGAACTTATTAAACTCAAATATCTTACCATCCTCGTTACCACCAATCACTTCTATAGTTACAGACACACTATTAGTTCCCATCCTAGATCTACCCCGTTACCTTCACTATGATGACTGATATGTTATCTATACCCCCGTTTTGCTTCGCGAGATCTACCAATTGTGCACAAGCATCTAGAGCTGTGGTTTGCTGGCGTACAACTTTTTTTATATCGACATCCCTTACCATTTCCCAGAGGCCGTCTGAACAGAGGATAAGAGATTTACCCGGTTTCAGTCCTTCGATAAAAAGGTCAATCTCCATATCTATATATGACCCTAGATAGCGTGTAACGATGTTGCGTTGAGGGTGAGTATATAATTCTTCTGGGTTAATTTCTCCAGATGAAACCAAGCTTGCTACTAAAGAATGGTCGGCGGTTATCTGACGTATCTGCTCTCCTTCTAGACAATAGGCTCTGCTATCGCCTACATTAGCAATATAAGCAGTATCATTTATTAATAGTGCCGCTACCAAAGTGGTGGCCATACCGTTGCAGTAAGTCTGACCGAGGGAAAGGACTTCTTTGTTTGCAGCCTTTATTCCTGTAGTTAAGGCATGCAGTATTATTTCCTGGTTACTTAGCTCTTTTTGCCATCCTGCTGATAGTATAAACTTGGATATTTCATCAGTGAGTACCTGAAGAGCCATTTTACTGGCAATATCACCTCCCTCATATCCACCGAGTCCATCGGCTACAGCATGAAGACTAATTCTCTTCTCATATGGATTGGGCCCAATGTTCAGAGAAATTAGGCTGTCTTCATTGGAAGAACGCACCGATCCAATATCAGAGCACTGTCCGATATCATATTTCAGTCGTTTTACAGCAGTCCTTCCTTTAGATCTATGCTCCATAACCTATTCCTGTATATCTGCAATAATCCAAGTATAATCTAATTACCAAAAGTTTCCCTGACATATTGCTGACAAAATGTTGAATCTTTATTGACATATCGCTTTCATAACCACTCATAAGTCCATTCTGTAACCACCATGTATTGTCTTTATGTACTGATGCTTGGCAGGGTTTAATTCAATACCCTTCCGGATTCGGCTAATATTCTGCTCAATTGTTTCCTGACTTACAATTCCACCATCTTGTTTCCAGACCTCCTGAGCGATTTCGTCCTTACTACAGACCTTACCTTGGTTTTGATATAAATAAGCTAACAAATCAAATTCCTTTTTGCGCAGAAAAATCTCCTGGTCTTCAACCCAGACCTTTCTTGCTCTCAAATCGACCTTAATACCTTTGGGTGGCAATGACTCTTCACGCCCCAAGGACCCAGCAAGCGTTCCTTCTGATTCTCTAAATCTGAAAACAATCCGGTAATTTCCGCCAATCCTTGCTAACTGAATGAGATCTCCGTCCTGCAGCTGAAGTGGCTGCCCCGAGCTTATGGCTTCTTCATTAACAAAGGTACCATTTGTGGTGCCACCATCGCGTTCCTGTATCATAAAATGTTTCAGAGCATGATTATAGAAGATGCTTACATGCCCACGGGATACGTAATCATCGTTTACTTTGACATCGCTGGTTCCAATGACGTGAGCCCCACTCCTGGATTGTCTTCCAATCAACGTAGTAACCGCATTTAAAGGTATTTCTCCGTGTATATCGTATCCGTCGACTAAACCCTTTTCTAATCGTAAATAAGCACCTGTTTTCTTAACCATCTCCTACAACCTTAAGAACAAAGTCTATATGCCTTAGTTGAATTCATCATAGTCATACTCCAATTTCTTTGTTGGTGTTTCGGATACGGGCTTTCATATTCCCCTTTTCCCTTCGACGGGCTAACTCATTCCGTATAGCCGTAGCTACCCAATTCTGCATGGTAATATCATTTTCGGCAGCACTGACACGAAGCAGTCTATGCAAATCCTCCGGAATTCTGACGTGAATCATTCGTGTACTTGAATTATCCTGTCGAGTTTCTTTCATCTCTTTTTCCTCAAAAATCGATTTATTGTCACAAATATATCTGGGATATTTGTAAAAGTCAAGAAGAATAAATGTGAACTAGATTAAAGTCAGCAACACAATATTAAAATCAAAGGATTCCACACTGAAGATCAGTCAATCTCCTTAAACAGAGGTTTCTATCTTAAAATCTGTTTAATTCATTGATTACCCGGGGGAGGCCGAAATAATAGCTAGTTCTTGAAATTTTACCTTATGACTTTTTGTTGGACAATGAGACTGAAAACACAAAAAGCACCTTAAAAACTGAATACGAATAAAGCTCTGACCTGAACGCTTGCCCTCTTTGAAAGGGGGGTAAGTATGAGTTCAAGCGTAGTAGCACCACCAGCACCAGACGGCGATAACGGCAGTTCTCAAGGTCATTGTAGCCGATGTCATAGGGTCTGGACTCTAAAAACAAGGCAGGGCGTTTGTCAGTGGTGCGGTCATCTGGCAATATGCCAGTCATCACCAACAAAGCCCCGCAGTATCAAGTCTAGGTCTTACAGGTCTAAAAGGCAAGCTCCAATCCACAGTAACGGCTATGACCAGCTAGAAGGTGAATGGCTAGCCTACTATACTGTAGCTTCACGCTTTACCGACAGGGTAAAGCCTCAAGACAAAGAGGACATACTCCACACGATAATAATGACCCTTGCCGATGTAGAGTGTAACAACGGACACAAGCCGTTTACCGAAGCCGTGATGTATCGGATAGCCAGCCGAACTGTAGCCGACTACTGGTTTAGCCACTACAGCTACAATAGCGGTTTGGATTGTAAGCACTGTAGCAAGGCACAACGGCGAAAGTGTAAAGAGAATTACCTCTATACCGAGTGTCCCAAAGCTATCAAGCTGGAGAGCCTTAACAAGCCCATCATAGACAGTGAAGGGCATACTACCGAGCTTGGGGAATTGATAGCCGATGACAAGGCTCTTGACCTAGACGCTTGGGTGGATGCCAGAACCTTCCTGCTAGGCTTCCCGCAAAGGCTCTTACTGATAGCCGACAAGCTCAATAATGGTGATGCTCTTACAGATAGGGATAGGCAATACATAAGCCGTTTCAGACGGCGAGAGCAAAAAAAGCTCTTTCAAGATGTCACATTTCAGCCGATTTCGGAGACTTATATAGTGGAAGCGCCGATTATGCCAGCGGGTTAGCGGGTAGTCGGTAGCTTACTA
>Ga0307428_1001118_pt1 | contig 14064 bp, 11 predicted proteins | sample SalMarWE160240MG_FD_202161 | JGI IMG/M metagenome (GOLD analysis project Ga0307428, IMG submission 202161) | Salt marsh sediment microbial communities from the Plum Island Ecosystem LTER, Massachusetts, United States - WE1603-240 | ecosystem: Environmental > Aquatic > Marine > Intertidal zone >...
TCACCTCGAATACCTGCTTTTCAATCTCGAGAAGTCGAATATCGTTTTCCTGTTGCACCTTAACCTCTGTAATTTGTGCATCTATAGAGGCTATCTGGGCCGTGAGTTGCTCGATCTCTGCAGCGATCGATGAATCATCGATTCGAAACAAGAGCGCGCCCTTTTCCACGAGATTCCCCTCAGCAGCATTCGGCCCTATTTCCACGATCATCCCGGGCACCTCTGAGAACACATCAACTCTCTCGGAGGGGCGAACCGTTCCGTAACCATGAATCACAGCATCATAGCTTTGTGCCTTGAGGGTTATCACTTCGGCTGTGGGCAGAAGTTCCGGCGGCTGCTTTTTTTTCTGAGCGGGCGGGGTTGAAATAAGGTAATAGAATATCCCCGCCCCAACTGCTATGCCGATAACGATGCCCAGGGTATTCAGTATCTTTCCCATAATTGGCCTATCCTGCCGGTCATGTATAAATACTATATATTTTCATAATAAACGTGAAGGCCGAATTTGTACAAGGTAAATTTTTTGTGACTGCTCAGAGGTTGTAGGCTGAAGACTGTTCGGGGAAAACGGGGATGCGGCGCATGGTGAAAGCCATGTTTGGCGCGAGAAGTACGGGACAAGTCGACTATATTGAATTGCACTTTCTTCGGCGGATCATCTTGGAAACGGCCTAGGCCGAAACCCTCACCTGAAGAACCGGACCTGCCAACCTCTCTTTTCTTTCAGGGTTTACCGGTTTTTTTGAAAATCCGGTATTATTTTGTCAGCATAGCCGACTACACCATTACGCATCAAAGGTAAGAAGCAAAGCACGCTCTGCATGATTGTCCCCATTATCACAAAGCTGAACCTGAACAGGTTTCGGAAGCTGAACCAGACTCAAAGAATGACGCCCCTTGTTGTCATCTTTCACGCGTTTGTTGCGAGCTCACGTATAGAATCATAAGCTATTTCTCGAACAATTTGAGCTGATTCTTGAACACGGAAACCCGCTTTTCAGCAAGTTTAACGTAATCAGGGTTTATATCATATGCAATGTAATATCTATCATCTTTGATTGCAGCTACACAGGCTGAGCCACTACCAGCAAATGGATCTAGCACAACGTCTTTTTTGAATGTGTATAGTTGTATGAGTCGATGAGGAAGTTCTTCTGGAAATGGTGCTGGGTGGCCTATTGATTTTGCAGACACTGCGGGAAATGTCCATACACTTTTGGTCCACTCTAAAAAATCATCTTTGTCTATTGTGTTTTTCTTACCTCTACCCTTTCTGGAGAAAGTCCCTTTTGAGAAAATTAGAATATACTCATGAATATCTCGTAGTACAGGATTGGCTGCTGATAACCAACTACCCCATGCCGTTGAAGCACTTGCACTTGAACCTTTATTCCAGATTATTTAACCACGCATTAGAAAACCAATTTCTTGCATGCCTTCGATAATGTATCTATGTAATGGTATGTATGGTTTTCGACCAAGATTAGCAACATTGATGCATGCTCTACCACCTGGCACTAGAACTCGATAGGTTTCTCGCCACACTCTATTAAGCAAATCTAAATATTCATTCAAACTCAAATCATCGTCATATTCTTTTGAAACATTGTATGGAGGTGAAGTGACCATAAGATGGACGCTATTGTCAGGAAGCTCGTCCATTTTTTCACTGGACTTACAGAAAAACTGATTAAGATACTCATCTGGGATTGGGTTCTCGGTAAAGTTTATACTGCTGGTATTATCGAGATCTTTATATAGCTTACTGACATAAAATTTTGACGAATCATGATTTACTCGACCCGGAGTACCAAATGAACTAGTTTGTGTACCTTTCCTTAATCTTGTTGCCATAGTTCTAACCATCTTGCGTAAGGATCATATTTTATTTCCATTTTTTATAGTTCTGATTCCACCCAGAAAATAATATCTCTCTTTGCGTTCTCTCTCGTTCTGACAAAAATGTCCGCAGCTTTTGAAAAAAATTTAATGCTTTTCCCCTCAATTCTTTGTTTGTCAATTTTGCTAACTCAGTTGTATCTGAAGGAATTCGATGAAGTATTTCACGATATTCGGCAATCTGGTCGTCTTTTACATCTATTCGTTCTTTTTGGCTAGACAGCTGTTCTCACAATAAATCGATTATCCCCTGATGGCGCCAACTTGAAGCTAAATATGCTAAGGAAAAAGCCAGCACTAGGAGAATAACAAATGTGAAAGGAGCTGAAGATATTGTACTCCATTCATTCTTTATAAATTCAAAAATTTTTTCCAAGGAGAAGCCTTCTTAATTCATGATGCCCAATGGGGCGGATGAGCGTTGGTGATGAAATGCGTAGCAACATGCGGCACCTGCATTACTCCATTCTCACCGAACGCAGCTAATGTTTAAGGGTAAGACCGTAAACGGACATACGCATCATTCAGCCCCTTCTTGACCACGAGGACATCTCCATAACCATGGGCTCTACCTATATCGTGGAGCAGAGAGAAGGGATAGGGTAAGGGGGAGAAACGGGGAAGCGGGGCAAGCTTCGCTATCACAATCGTGCCCCAGTTGAACGGTCCTTGAGTTCAACGGGGTAAAAATTTAACCCTGGTACCATCTTCCGGAGCTACCCTGTCTAAATACGCTGCGCTGTCCTTCGGAATTGAACAGGGCACAGCGGGGCAGGCAGGGTAAAGGTTCAGGCAGGAACCGGGGATGGTGAACCGATGAACCCAGGGCGCATTATTGATTTTCGGGAAAATTTCTGACCGAGACTTGACAAACTTGTAAAAAGTCCTCTAATCGTCATGCCGGACTTGATCCGGCATCCAGAACCTATTGAATTTACTGGATTCCGGCTTCCGCCAGAATGACTAAAAAGACAGAATTGAGACTTTTTACGAGCTCATCAGACTTGAATATCTCAGAAAAGGCCTTACCATTCACCGTAAGCATACTGAAATCTATTTCGCTCGGATAAAATCCGGGAACACTGATACTCCGGAGAAGAACAATGTCTATCTATGAGTTTCGATGTAACAGGTGCGGCAGCACCTTTGAGCAGTTGGTTTTTTCCTCGCGTGAGGATGAAACGGCCGAATGTCCCTCCTGCTGTGAACAGGACACCTCAAGGCTTCTGTCCTCGTTTTCCTGCGGCTCAGGTGGCATGGGAGGATCATCGGCCTGCTCTCCGTCTTCGAGCGAATTTTCCTGAGCCGCATGATCTTCACGGCCGTGGGCTGTGAACGAATTCTGTTCAATACGGCATTCTTGGCAAAGCCTTATTTCATGGAGAGGAAACGGATGAGCATATGGTGGTTTATCATTATCCTGGGAATATGGATCTTTCTCCAGGCCTATCTCCTGCCGAAATTAGGGATCTCCACGTGACTGAAAACAAGTTGCCGGGTGGGCAATCCGGAGAAGAACATCACAGAGATCAAGAAAGAGGCGCCCCCTCAATGAGCGTTTCCGAATAAGGAGGCATAGGAGCACATCGACAAGTGCTTAAAAGCGCCGGCCCTCACAGGCGAGAGGCCCGGCGCTTTTTAGGTGAACATCATCCCAAGGTAAAGGTGATCTTGACGAGCACCTCTTTTCCTCCCGCCCGGGCCGGGAACTGCAAGGCCTTGAGCCTCTTCACCATGCAACGCTCAAAGTTCTTATACCTACCTTGGCCTTTTTCCATAGAGCCCGTGGTAACTCGATTGCATAGGAATTTCCTTTTTTTCGGAGCGGCGGAGCCGCGTTCTATAAAATTGTGAAGCAATTTTATGACTCGACCATCCGGACCCACAACTAAGGTGAAGACGACCTCGCCCTTTGGGAAGGATTGCTTTCCCGAGGCCGCCCTATAACAGGTGTTGATGGCAGCCCTTTCTCACCACCTTTTCAATTTGCGCCTTTCTTTCTTTTTTATTTCCACTTTTCCCACGCATGGAAGTGATGAGAACAAAAAGTATACCAAATGTGCATAAATCAATGATTAGATGACAATCTACATATAGAATATATTTTCTCAAGATGTACGTTACTTCATACAAATTCGAAGATTGAAATGTGAAACTCAGAGTATGGTGAGTAGTAAACGGGAAGCTCATGCACAAATTGATTTGATAAAATGCAGCAAGGTGTAAGCCTTGACGGTCGGTTGGTCAGATGGTTCTGCTCATTCACGGTCCAACCAGTAGCCCGGGCGACGTCGAAGATCTGCAACTGCGATGATGCGAACGTGGTCAGACTTTACTTGATATATGACGCCAAAGGGGAACCGGTTGACCAGGCAGCGACGAGAATTCTTGGAAAGTGATGACCATGCCTCTGGGTGTTGGATAATGCGGGCAATTGTGGCATAGACCTCTTGGGCAAACTCTATACCGAGACCAGTCCGGCAGTCTTCATAGTACTCAACAGCCCTGACAAACTCCGTTTCCGCATGCTCGTGGAAATAGAATTTCATCTCTTATGTTTTGCTCGGATTTTGTCGAAGACTTCCTCACCGGTAACCAGCTTCACCTCGCCGGCCTCAATTTGGGATATACGACGTTCCGCTTCTTCTGCCCAAAGGTGATCAATTTCCTCATCGATTGGCAGATTGAGGCTCATAAGGAGTTTCTCAACCAAGCTCAGACGGACGTCCGCAGGAAGGGATAGGGCTTCCTCAACTACTCTGTCATTTGTTGTTGCCATGGTACCCTCCTTTCCTAAACTATTAAAACACACACCATGAGGTGAGGCAATAATTATTCATAAGAGCAGAATGCGCTGAGGTTCATCTATAAATCTGGAGATATAATACGGGACATGGTTGACTATGTTGACAGCATGATCTTGGTTTTCATAAAAGAGAATCGGGATACCAAGATAAGGTAATTCAAGATATGGTTTTACAGCCCGCCATGGGATGGGTTCTTGCGTACAGATAGAATGGGGTTTTAGAAAATGGAATCCCTACCTATGATATCAACGAATACCAATCAAACTGCTAAGCTTTGATTAACACGAAAGTAAAAATCGGATATTATGATGCAGATATCCTTTAGTTAGAAAATGCAACAGTAAATACATGGTAAATCATGCTACGGCAACTTCCTTCGAAAACCAAGGGCAGGCTATTTTATGGGTGGATAGTAGTTGGCGCCTCCTTCATTATTTTCGCACTTATTTTTGGGACCCGCTACTGCTTTGGTGTCTTTTTTAAATCCCTAGGTAATGAGTTTGGCCTGACGCGGACGGCCACCTCGATCATCTTCTCCATTTATATGATGTTATGTCCTGTATTTGCTATAGTAGCAGGTTGGATACTCGATAGGTATGGCCCGAGAGCAATCGTCTTTTCGATGGGCTTTTTTGCCGGCCTGAGCCTGTTGCTTACCAGCCAAGCTACTTCTTCATGGCAGTTGTTTGTTACCTATAGCGTGATCTTGGCCATAGGAACAGGCCCAACATACTCTGTGCTGATGTCAACAATTTCAAGGTGGTTTGAGAAAAAACGAGGCCTAGCGCTGGGTATTACAGGCTCGGGAGGGGGATTGGGCACTATAGTATTGGCGCCATTTGCCGCGTATCTAATTGCGAAATTTGATTGGCGGACAGCATATATAGTGCTTGGGTTGATCGTGGGCTTGGGGATTATTCCGTTATCCGTGCTGGTGAGGAAGGATCCTGCTGAAATTGGAATGTTCCCTGATGGAGTGAACATTCCTGCTGGCAGACAAGTAGTGATGAATGGAGAGGATACTTCTGATGCAGGCAGCCTCACGGTAGCTCAGGCGTTTGGCACTCGAAGCTTTTGGTTTTTAGGGATTGTGTGGCTATCGTTTTCCCTGTGCCTCCATTTAGTTCTCACCCATATTGTGCCCTATGGCACTGACGTGGGTATCTCAGCCACTGAAGCAGCGGCAGCCCTTGGCCTCATAGGCAGTATCAGTATCCCAGGTAGATTGGTGATAGGTGGAGTGTCCGACAGGATTGGCAGGAAGGCATCGGCCGTAATTTGTGCAATGCTTCAGGTTGGAGCAATGATATGGCTGACATGGGCACGGGAATTATGGATGTTCTATCTTTTTGCCATAGTGTATGGTTTCGCTTTCGGAGGATTTGATATTCTCGTAACTGCACTGATTGGCGATATCTTTGGGCTTCATAGCCTTGGTGCGATAATGGGTATGCTTGTGGTGGGTTGGGGTATTGGGGCAGCCTTTGGCCCTGCGGTTGGAGGGCTCATATTTGATGTCTTCCAGAACTACTTCATGGCTTTCATGATAGGGGCACTGGCTATGATGGTGGCAGCTTCTTTCATTGCTCTAACAAAGAAAGAAATTGGTAACGTTGTGTAAATATAGGCAATCAAAATCAGTGAACATGGTGATGTAGAATAATCAGAAGCCGAAAAATAGAAGGGTATACAGTTATTCGAAATGATGTTAAGAGGGGGAAAATAGCCTAAGAGATTAGTTTGATTAGCCAAGGGCGTCCCACATTTCACATTACACATAGTGAGAAGCAAGGGCTTCAGCAGGTAATAAAACCCGCTTAACTCTGATACCTGAGACCGTTTTCCCTCATTAAGGCAATCCCTGCAAGAACGGTTACCCCATATCTATTTTTTGGTTGACAAAAGTTGACATATGGATTACTATATCTTTCAACTCAATCATTCCACCTATCGCAGCATTAGCCCGGAATGAAAAATCACTTGCCCAATGGCGAGAAAGTAATTTTAGATTCTGATAACAATTCACGGTATTCGTCGATTTTCAAGAGCTATAAATCTAGCTCGTCAAACAACTCCATCTTCTTTGACATGCTCTTTGTCACCTAATCAACTAATTTTCTATTCACTCAGGTGCAGCATGAAGAGAAACCATCCCGATAAAGAATTAGATATTAAGAAAATTACCGAGAGGCTTGAGGCTATGGGATTATCCTCATCAAGATTAGCCTCTGAGCTTGGTGTTTCCAGACAGGCTGTTTCAAAATGGATGAAAAACGAAAAATTTCCCCGCCCTGAGAAATTATTAAGACTCGCGCACCTATTAAAGCTGTCATTCGATGAGATTGTTGTGAGATTTGAATCTGAGGGTGAACCGGTAATTGCCTTCCGAAAGAAAGGCAGACATAAAATATCGGATGAATACATTGGAGAAGCTAAATACACGGGCTCTCTTTTAGAAAAACTTGTGTCTTATTTACCCTTTGATACCTCTTCCCGTCCTCCTTCTTTGATTGATCCAAGGCTAGATTATGAATACATTCATAGGATCACAAAAGAAATAAGAAAAGATATTGGCGCAACCGGAACATCTGAAATTTCTATTCCAAGCCTTATATCTTTTTTTAATCAGCTTCACGCTGTCATAGTACCGGTTTATTGGGGAAATAGAGACCAGCATGAAAATGCGTTACACATCTATCTTCCAAATACCATGACAACATGGATCTATCTGAACTTAGACAGCAAGCTGCACGATTTTAAATTCTGGATGACCCATGAGTTAGGGCATATTAAATCTCCTGATCTGAAAGGGGATGAGGCAGAAGATTTTGCGGATGCGTTTGCGGGAGCCCTCCTGATAGATGAAGAAACTGCTAAAAAAGAATATGCTCAAATGTGCCTATTGCGCACTATCCCTAAGCAGATAAATCGATTAAAAGAGGTTGCAACAAATCTGGTTGTTTCGCCGATAACCGTATATTATGAAATCAATAAGTACGCGAAGTATAGCAACAAGCCTGAAATCGACCTCGAAACAAATAACGCGATCTATAAAGCCGCCATGGTATTTAATAAGCAGTTCAAGACAGTGGCTCAGTTTTTGTTTGAAAACAAGAAGCCTACCGCTTCCGAATACATATCCTGTTCGAAGAAGGTATTTCAAAGCCCTTTCTTCGATGCACTGAGATCATTTCTAAAAGAACATAAGAAGCCCGCTGGATTTATTCAAAGTATCCTTAATTTACCCCTGACAGATGCTCATTACTTGTATGAAGAGCTCTGCTAATGCCTGCCTGCAATATCATTGTAGATTCCTGTTCATATTTCAGGCTCGCTCAGAGCATCCGACCATTGCTGAAAAACCATTTGGAAAAGATGAGCACTGTCTTGGTGTCATTGAAGAACTAGACAAAGAATATGAAAGAAATCCAACCCTGAAACATAAATTTTTCTGGGTTAATCAAAAGGAATACGCTGATTATAGGAAACATTGCTTTTCTCCAACGATAAACCAGCGCTCAGAAATCAATCATGCCCTTTTCTTTATTGTCGGAAGGATTTTAAGCGTATATTTTCGGAAGAACCACCTGGATAGCACTGTGCGCATGTCTTGGAGTTGAACGCGTTATTTACCAATCGGCATTCAGTCTCATGATCACGCTATCCCTTGCTGGTGCCTTGAGTATTGTCTCTGTGGATGAGACATTTTGTCAACAGCTGGATGAATGAAAATCACCATAACAATCGCCTTCACTCAGCGGTAAAAAGCCCCGCTCCCTTTGGCCGCACAGCCGGTTGGTCAGTTTTTCGAAATGATCGTAAGAGGGGAAAATAGCCTGAGAGGTTAGTTTAATCAGCCAAGGACATCCAGCATTACACAATGTTTCGGCCAAGGAAGACGGGTCAGCTGCGCCTCATGCGTTGGCAGGCGATAGTCAAGTCGGGTTAATCTTGGCATGCATTAGCACTTATCACTTTCTTATCACCAAGGAAACTTAGAATATTAAGGGTGTCTCGTCTTGTTGCAAACACCATCGAGCAATCGATCTGAGATTGCCGGGGTAATTCCCAAGGTGTTCATCACAAGGTGTTGCCGGACAAGAACTTCCCCTGTCTTAGCTTTTTTAGCTAGGCGACCTATCATAGCGATTACATCCAGTGATGGGAGGGGAATGCTGTTAATCGCCGAGGCATCTACCTGAGTGCTGCCATTTGACACCTGGAAGTAACGATTATACAGCCTAGAGTTTAATATCTCCGTGAGGCCATATACCTCATCCTCCGTCATCTTTACCCCAACCTTGTAAACATAGTTGACATGGTTCTCAATAGATATGGACTGCGCATTTAACCAATGCTCCAAAAATACACCAGCGTTTATGCGCCTTTTCCCTTCTTTGGCACTAAAGCGCTTGACCATTACATAGTTGCCATTTGGGATCCTCAATCGCTCTGTGCTTTCCGCAATACGTACTGCTTTAGGCTTACGGCTGTTCGCCAAAGGCCAGGTCACCTTTCCATCCTTTATGTTCTCCATCCAAATTAAGGGAGCAAATCCAACCTCAGCGTCTCCGGAATTAAAGAGATACTCTTTTGCCCTAAACGGAACTAACGGCCCGGTCGACGTTCTCAGCCCTAAGCTAGCGAGTGTGAATGGCAATCGGTCAACTTCTTCTCCTATCATCTCATCAGTGTCAGAAATTGGAATGCGCATGATAATATCATCACCTATCTGCACAACTACCTTTTTAACAGGCACTCTTCTTTGGGCGAGTTCCTTGCCTAGCCCAGGTTCACTCATACTAGTACTTATCTCGACAGTTGGGGTTTGGCCTCGCCCCTTTATTCCTTTTAAGATCATCATTTCTTGGAGAACAGAATCTTTTTCCAAGACTCTTCTAGATTCGAAAACATGTAGTTTTATAGGTGTAATTTGGTGAAAGAACCACTTCCTGAAGTCCTTGAAATAAATCCCAGAACAGTAACTCCTTGGCGTCAGAAACACCAATTGACCACCCTCCCTTAGTAAGTTTGTCGCCATGGCCATGAATAACACGTACATGTTCGAGTGCCCTTTGAATATTTCTCTCATGGCGACACCTTCTGCAGAACCCTTTTTTAACTTGTAGTATGGCGGATTACAAATCACCAGATCGTATTGGCAACTATGATGTTGTCCCCAGCCGTCCGCTTCATCTACAGAGTGCTTGGTATGTGTCAAAATAAAATTTTCGCGCATTATTCTATAAGAGATATTGAGCCTATCTTGAGCCATATTTTCTTCACACATTTTCATATTCAGCTCGAGGAGCGGCAGAACTTCTTCACTATTTTCATAAAGGTCAAAAGATATGCTGATCTTGCTGTTACGCAAACGCACGCGCTCGCACAGTGCGCTCTCAAAGATCCCAATGCCTGCCCCGGGGTCCAAGATTCTTAGATGCTTATTGTTACCGAATTCATCAAAGAGCCTCACCATAAATTCAGCTATCCTCTTAGGTGTAAAATACTGCCCTCTCTCTTTCCTATAAACCCGTGCATGTCTTCGCAGATAGCAGTCGGATAATTTCTCTGCGAAGTCTGTGAGTGTCTCTTTCCCGCGCCTTTTTGGCAGTTCGCCTGGGTCTATCTTAATCATCGACTTCACCCTCTTGCATCATGATGTAAGATGGCCTAACAGGGTATTGTTATGATCTTTGATCCACGAAGAAAATTCGCCAAAGTACCTTAGCTGAAAAGTCTGCTGGCTTTTCCTGACCAAACTCACCCACTCGGGTTTTTTCCTGAGATTTTCTGATTGTTCATGGAAGAAGTTGACCAACACTAACTCACATAATAGAATGATATCCATGGGAGGAAAGTGAAACCTAGGAACCTCCAGCTGCTTTGGGAACCAACAGTTCTCGTCGCCCAACGCTATCCCGCCTACCTGCAGATGATAAATAGGCTCAGGTTTTTTCACGTTCGGTGCTCTACGATCAAAATGATACCGCACTATCACACGCTTTCTACTTTTATCAATTCTTTCTCTGATTTCGTCACTGTCTATACCAGCTCTGTAACAGAGCTTCCGGTCTAGCGACCACACGCGCAGAAGAGTATTGACTTCTCCCACATCACCTCCCTCACCCTCAATACTGCCTGCAAGATCCACTTCAAATCTGTCACCGTTTTCCTTGAACCTTAAAGGATGCTCCCTTGGGATAGAGAACCGCCATTTTATCCGTTTACTCTTTTTTCCACGCCGTGTTAAATTGCGAAGCAAACTTACTCGTTCCAAAAAAGCCTCTTTGCTTCCAGGCGCCAAGTAGCTCTCGAGGTATCGAGGTCCTACCAGCAACTGCAAATTAGTTGCATACTTTTCAATCCGCACCAGCCTCCTCCAACGGCTTTTGAAGTTTTCGGATCTCAGAAATCAACTCTCGTCCTAGTGGATCTACAAGCCGCCTATCAAAGTCATTGGATGTTCTAATTGCTTCAAATGATACTCTAGCCTCGTCCATAATCCCTGGCCTTTCGTCAGGTCTATATAAAAGAGAGTACTTGATCATGACTGGTTGCTTTAAGATATGGCACACCCACTCAGCAGGAAACTCCCCACTGAAGACGCATTTCGATCTTTCAATTCGGGTTCCCTTCACTCTCTCCCATGCTTCAGGGAAACCTTCTCGCAGTGGTAATTCTTTTTCCTTTTTTTTCATAATGGAGATTGCACTGCTCTGTAGCTTGGATTTCCACCAACGCTCATCGTGAGGTAAAAAAAAGCCCGAATACTCAGCAGATTTAAACATGTTCAGCAGCGGTTCGGATAAAAAGCTTTTCTCTGAAATCCCTAGAAATGTGGCTGAGTGGACTGCATCATATAACGGTCCAGGATATCTAAGCACGACATCGCGCACCCATTCTGCAACAGCTGCTACTGCCAAGCTTTTCCTAGGGACAATCGGGGGATCGCAGAGAGCTAATACATCTGAATCGGTCTTTGCCGCCCCGATTAATTTTATTAAGCCGTTCCACCCCTTAGTTTTGCTGCTTCTGAGTAGTTTGAATCCAACAGCCAGTTGAAATAGATCTTCAAGCATAGTCGAGTCTCTCTTGAATACATCCTGCTTGTACACAATTTCATCAATGCTTGATAGCGTTCCCCTGATGTTGGCATAGTCCTGAATCTTAAACACGCTTTTCCTCGTAAATAGTACGATTGGAATCTCTGGGAATTTTTGCCTAAGTTCTGTGGCCAGTGTAACTCCAGAAATACCAATAACCTCTCCATTCCTATCGGGGATGCTAAGATCGTAATCGACCAACAAAAGCTCAGGATTTGATTTTCCTATGCGAGTATACTCCGCAGGTGACTTCGGGCTATTGTGGGCCACAATAAAAAACTTTGCTTTCGCCCTTTCATCCGTCTCAAACTTTGTTTTGTATTTACGCAGCTCGCTGTCTGCGTCATCTATGTACACAACCTTTATGGCCACTTCATTCCTCCTCTGGCAGAATTATTTCTGCACACGTTGACCAGTCATCAGGTGGTTCGCAAAATCGCACGTCTCCACCGTAAGATCTAACAATATCCTTTACGATCTTCAATCCAAGCCCAGTCCCAACGCCAAACTTGATGTCTGGCTCACTATCGCTTTCAAAAGGTTCAAACACCGCTTCCCACCTGCAAGCGTCAAGCCCCTTCCCTGAGTCCAGAAACTGGATGTGGACAGTACCATTCTCAATAAATCCCGTTACCTCGATTTGTCTTTTGTGCTCACCTCTGACCGCTTTAGCCGCATTTGTCATTAGATTATGCAGCAATGAGACTAGTTCAGAGCGATACATTCGTGGTGTCCTTAATTCGTTCGGGACCGTATTCATGTAACTGATACCACTCTCCTTCAAGTACCATTTGAACGGACGAAAAACACTATCCACAATCGGCGAAACCACCCAGTCCCGCTTTTCGATTCTGCTCTGAGCCCCCATAATTAGTCCAAGGAATTCACCAAGCTCTTTCACCATGTCAGTACGGTTGCTGAAGGAATCTAACACGATCTGGAAACCCTCCCGCTGCGCCTGTGGCATCTGTTCCAGCACCGCTGAAGCGGTATTCAGCATTTCTTCCATGTCATCTATTAGGGCCTGCAACTCATGCTCGAAAATGAGGATGAGCGTCCCTGTAGACGCAAGCACTCTGAGCAGCAGATATTCTTTCTGCAATCTCTCTTTTTGTCGGTTCAGCATCTCCTCTTCGGCTTTCCGCTGAGCTTCCTCGGCTTCTCTTCTCTCCTCATCAGCTTTCCGCGCTTCATTATCAGCAGCAGCCCGCTCTCCCTCTGCCCATGCTTTCATTTTTTCAGTGTGCTGAACAGCCTGGATCTCCTTCTCAACCGATAGCTTCTCGGCCTCAATTAGCTTCTTTTCCCTTTCTACGGCCGACTTAAAATGAGACCAAGCGGCATTACTCCTTGTCTTTCGTGCTTCTTCTTCAGCCTGGCGCCTTTCGTCTTCCGCCCTGCGTCGCAGCTCTTCTGTGCGTCTTCGGGCTTCCGATGCCCTTGCCGCCTCGAGATTAGCTCTTTGGGCTTCCTCCTCAGCCCGCCTTTCCTCCTCTTCGGCCTTCCTTGTTTCAGCCTCTGCTCTTTTTCTTGCTTCCTCCGCCTTCATCCGCGCTTCCTCGGCTTCTTTTGCTAGGGCCTCTTCCTGCGCCCGTTTTCTTTCTGTCTGCTCTTTCTGTTCTCTAGCAACCTGATTCGCATACAGCACTGTGGCAAAATCGATACCTAGCCGCGCAAATTTCCTTAGCTCCATGAAGGCATCAGTTGCAATTATCCTCTCTCGATTGACAGTTATTTCTAATGCTTCATTCGCAACCCGTACAAACACTACATGTCCGAAGACATTGTTGTTCCGGAACAACATCAACCCAGGCCGCTCGCCTTCAGCAATATGCGGAGCAACCTCTTTATCAACCATCACTAATGACCTTGCTCGATCATAGTCCGTTCCTAGCCAATCATCCCCCTTTGCACCATAGCCAAAAACCCTAAAATTATCCGCGTAGACCTTTATTCCACCGCGCTCATCTCCAATTTTTTGTGTCTGCGACAGGCTCCACTCGGAATTGCTAAAGAAACCGCTCCGATAGCTGAAGATGTAGGCCTCCATTCGCACATCTCTCAGGTGTGTAAACAAGTCATCTCTCCTAAAACTCTTGACAACCTGGCCCTCTAAACCCTTATTAATCTGAAGGTTATAGGTTGCCAATCCTTTGCTATCAACAGACGCTGACAACTTCGCCCAAGCATTTCTGAAGAAGATTTCGTCAAGAGGTTCAACCTGCGTCGGGAAATCATCACACTCGAAT
>Ga0307428_1001120_pt1 | contig 14050 bp, 14 predicted proteins | sample SalMarWE160240MG_FD_202161 | JGI IMG/M metagenome (GOLD analysis project Ga0307428, IMG submission 202161) | Salt marsh sediment microbial communities from the Plum Island Ecosystem LTER, Massachusetts, United States - WE1603-240 | ecosystem: Environmental > Aquatic > Marine > Intertidal zone >...
CCTTCCTCTCCGTAATTTTCTACACCATGCGTTACAGGTATTCAAAGATTTCACTTACATCTCCCTTCTTCTCAAGGTTAAAGATGAAATCCACGATGCGGTCGCCGTTTTCAATGAGGGCTGATTCCCCGGAATACTCAAGGCAGTTTTTGAACTTCTCTGCACATTCATCAAAGCTCAGAGGCTTCGATGGGCTACCCTTAAGGGCGTCCAGTTTATGGGTAAAGGTCCGGCCGTTACGCATCGTGATCGACATCTGCAAGGATGATAGGTCCTTGTCCGGGAGCGCAGGGTCCAACGATACCGTGACCTTGCGGGCGAGTTCCAGGATTAGTGCAGCGCCTTTAATGGTTTCCGGGTTGAAATCGCTCAACAACACCCTACCATTGCTCAGCGCCACGGCAACCGTGTACGGGATGCTGAACTGGGCATCTACCTGGGGGTTGTCTCGAATTTTGAATGGCGCTCCAACCATATCGGAGACCATCTTTGATACGGAAACCTCTGCTTCTTTGATGTCATCGGTGTCTATGTCATGGGAACCGGATACCTCCAGGGCGGCATCGATAGCGGCATGGGTCATGCGGCAGCATGGGTATGGCTTGATGCTCAGATCCATCACGCCGAAGTGATTGCCGAGGTTCTCTGTCGCCCGATCAGCGATCACCTTTCCCCGTTCATACAGGTTATAGAAGCCGTACTCGCCCTCGAATATATTGGTTGCCCCGGTGACCCCCCTTGAGGCAAGGGCAGCGCTCAGCACAGCGCTCCTCGCTGAGAAACCAGGCTGCATCCTCTTTACCAGGCCCCCGTCAACGAGACACTGGGCGTTGCCGGCAGTCTGGCTGTACACGACACCGAGGGTTGCCAGTATGGCTCTTTCATCCAGGTTTAAGATCTTGGCAGCTGCCGCCGCTGCGCCGAACGAGCCGCAGGTCGCCGTCCGTATCCATGAAAGGGGGGTAGTGATCGCCGAGGCGATCCTGCAGGTGATATCGACGCCCAGGCAAACAGAGGCAATCAAATCCTTGCCGCTTGTCCCTTGTCGAACCTCAGCCAGTGCAAGGGCAGCGGGAAGCGAGGAGACGTGGGTGTGAATGGCTGAGCTATCGAGGGTGTCGTCAAAATCGAGGGCATGCATGAGGACGCTGTTGGCAAAGGCTGCCTCAGGGGGAGCGGCCTTGTCCTTATAAAAGATAATGGTAGATCCGGCCGGATTTGACGACCACGTTTTCACCAGATCAACCACCTCCCTGCACCCCGGCTCCCTCACCCCTGCCAGGCCAACACCGATGGTGTCGAGTATAAACTTCTTCGTCTCATCGACAACCTCCCGCGGAAGCCTATCGAAGTTCGTTTCGGCTACATAGCGGGCTATTTGTTCACCTATTGTATCCATGAAAAGCCTCGTTTCTTACGGTATCCCGTTTCCATCGCGCATCTTTTATCATATCCTCCTTCCTGATACTACGGCAAAATTGTAGTACTTGTAGGAGCAATCCACATCACGAAAACCTGCCTCCCGCAACCACTGTAGGTTGAGCATGAGAGTGGAAGGCCTGTCGTAGCGCATTCTATCAACGATCCCGGACAATTCAGCCTTCTGTAATCCGGCCCTTTGTATCCAACGAATCCATGTATCCTGATATCTCTGCTCGATGCTATCGGTCTCTCCTTTCACCAGATCGGCATTGATGAACACCCCCTCAGGGTTGAGGGCCTCAAAAACCCTTTTGTAAAGGGACTTCTTTTCCTGATCGAGGAGGTGATGGATGGACATAGCAGAGACAATAAGATCCTGGTTCTGCGGAAGCGGGGCATGAGCGTAATCCTGGGTGAGAAAAGTCACCCTTTTGTACGAGGAAAAACGCTCCTTTGCCTTCTCCAGCATCTTTTCGGAAAGATCTATCAGGGTAGCGGCGGCGGCTGGAAAGGTCTTGACGATAAACTCGGTGAGCAAACCGGTTCCTGCACCAAGATCCAGGAATTGGAAATGCTGTGAATTACCAAAGGGAATAAGGTCGATCACCGTTTGATAGAAATCATGAAAACAGGGGATCACCCGGCGTCTCTGATGATCGTACCGATCCGCCCCTTGATCAAAGAGCTCTTTTCCGCTCATGCGGTATCCCTAAAAGGTTTGCGTCGATATAGTACAACCTCTTTCAAAGGGGTTTTGAATCATCGATATAACCTCTGCATGTTTACTCATACCAGCCAGAATCATTGACCGCCTTTGTCATGGCATAGACATTAACAGCGGAGCCCACCTGGAGTCCACAGCCCGGCCCCAGTATATACCCACTCGGCGCTTTTCTGCCTTTCTCGATGAGCGCTTTGCTGCGCTCGTAAATCGCCTGGGGCGTTTCAGTGACAAAGAGAGCCGGCTCAAGGTTCCCATAGATAATATCTTCCGGAAAAAGCCGTGCGGCTACCTCGAGATCAACCTCATGGCCGAAACTCAGGATGCTGGGATGCGGCCATGGCGCGAGATCAGCGAGATACGGTAAGTTCAGGTTTTGATCGCCGCAGATATGGAATCCGAAGTGTTTGATCCCCAGAGCCTTGAGCCGCTTGTGGTATTCGGCATGAAAGGGCAGCGCGTGTTTCTCGAAATGCCGGGGTGAGATAACCTGGTTGGATTCGGTTGGGGAGCTCATCATGACATAGACCTTCTCCCTGCCGAAGGTGTCCAACCAATAGCGCAACACGTTATATATATGATCGAGTGCCAGGTTCATGAGCCGTTCACACAAGTGGGGCTTTCTTACCATCCACTTTAAAAATCGATCTATTCCGCAGATGTTTGCCGCCAACGTGAAGGGGGAGCGTGAGAAGAACCAGACAGGCAGCCCATGGCTTTCCTGGAGCTTGGAAAACTCCATCACCTGGGGGATCCTGCCCGCCTTCTTGGGATCAGGCAGGGTCAGGTTCTCGGCATCCTGTTCCGTTATCACCGGATAGGATTCGATCACCATAGCCCCCTCGAATTCTCCCTGGGGGATGCGAACCCTTCCGCCGAAATCCAGTGCACCCAGGACGGTGTGTCCAAAGTATTGAAATACCGGATCCCAGCCGTACTGCTCAGCGGTCCAGAACATCGCCTCGAAACTCTTCTTCGGGTCGCCATAAGCCGTGGTGGCGCTATAACCCGCGTTTCTACTGCTAAAGACAGTGGCCATGCCTCCCAAGGAGATCCTGTCCGGCTGCACTCGCGTGAACAGTGCTTCCAGACGTTCCGTTCCGCTCATTCGGTCTTGCCGCAGTCCCATGACCCTGTTCCTCCCCTTTTTACATCTGACCTCGATACTGTAGGCGGAAGTTATTCACGAAGAGAACCTCATGTCTTGCATGCCTCATAGAGAAGCTCGCCCATATCCCAAACCTTGACCCCCATCTCCTTCTCATATTTGCTGAGATTAATGAGGCATATGGGGCACTCGACAATGATGTTTCGAGAGATGCCTGCTAATTCGCTTACGCGTGTTCTCGAAACCCTTTCGGTCAGGTCGTGAAAGGCATACTCAATGGGGCCGCCGCAGCATGAAGTGTCGAGCTTGGTATTTTCAGGTTCTTTGAGGGTAATACCTATGGTACCGGCCACCTTTCGTACCTGTTCAACCACCCCCAACTCCCTGGTCAGGTAGCATGAGTCGTGGATCACGTACTCCCTGTTCAAGGCCTTTTTGCAGGAATCACCCAGCATACCGGCATTCTCCGACAAAACCTCCAGGTAGTGCCGTACCTCGATGTCGAAGTGATCGATATGCGCAGGATACACCTTCCGCAACATGAAGGTTGTATGAGGGTCAACACATATCACCCTGTTCACATGATGCGCCTTGAGCACATGATACACCCTCTTGATATGCTCCTCGATATAGGCATCCAGGCCCAGGTCGTAGAGAAGCACACCGCTATACGGCTCATCCTCATAAAGGTACGCGGGTATAGAACCGGCTGCCGATAAGGCGCTGACTATACCCTGCAGCACTTCTCTGCTTTTTTTTCTGATCGTACGGGAACCTAACGCCCTGAACCTGATTACCTTATCCCCCATGAGGCGGTTTCCCATGTTCACCATGGCCCCGAGGCCGCTCCTTGAAAGAAATGGCTTGGCCGATGAAATGATCTTTGTTACCTGCGTGATATAGGGCAGCATCTGATACATTCTCCCGGTAAGCAAGACCGTATCTCCCTGCCTCGGAAGGTTTAACCCCTTCGCCCATTGGGTCCAGTACACATCTTTTATGCCGAGGGGGTCTCCCGTCCTCTGGATATTGTCCTTGAGGGTAGTCAATACCTCCGAGACAAACCTCTTAGACCTTTTCATTCCTCTCTCCTTTCACGAGCCCCTGGGAGAGGAGGTATTTCCCAAGCCTGATCAGATATGAAACCTCCAGGTTTTGCCCCTTTGCCCGGCACAGAAGATCACAGCGGCCGCATTGGAGACAAGAGTAAAGGCAGTATACACTCGGATCATCCTCATCGAGTGTGCCGTTCAGAAGGTATTTCAGTATCTGGAGCCTCCCATAGGGCGACATGCTCTCAATGCCCTCGGTGGCCTGATAAGCCGGGCATACATCAACACAGAACCTGCAGGCCCTGCACTTTCCAACCTCCCTCAGCAGGGTATCCACAATCTCCTCTCTTGTTACATCCATCCCTGCAAGTTCCCCCTGTTCAGGATATCATTGGGATCAAGGGCCCTTTTGATCTTCACCAAGGCCTCGTAGACCTCCTTTTCATATTTTTTCTTGAGGAACGATACCCTCTGGGCGGTAAGTCCCCATTCCCCGCCGCAGCCTCCATACTTGATATTCAATTCCTCCGACTTCTCCCTCATCTCAAGGGCTATCGCCTTTTTCAGTTCGCTGGGAATATCCTTGGTCCTGAGAAAGGCATAGGCATGGATGGTGGGAGCCCCGATATGGCCGAAGGAGATGAACTCATTTCCCTGGTAGCTGTCGAGATTCAGGATAAATGACTTCGCATCCCGGAATGCTTCTCTCAGTTTATCCACCCGGGGAGAGATCTCGCTTCCAAAGGTCATACCCAGGCGATACATGTAATTTCCCGCCTCTGCCCGGCTGGTCCAGATCTTATTCCATTCATCGAGATCATGGACAATCCTCGCCTCTGTCGGATTGCCTCCTTGTAAAAACGTGAGGAAATCCCCTGCCCTCTCCTCGCAGCCGGTTTTGCTCCAGGAATGTATCCTCATCATGGCTACCGCGCCTTCAGGCTCCGCAAGGCCTACCGCCTCATAGCCGATCTTGGCAGCCATCTCGTCAAGATATTCGAAGAAAAGCGGGGGAAAGATCCTTTGCTTGTACATCTCCATGACCGTATCGAGGATATCCTCCGTTGTCCGGTACGAGGCCACGATATGCTGAAAGTAAGGCATCGGTATCAGCCTCATCCTCAGCAGGGTTAAAACTCCGAGAAGCCCCTCAGAGCCGATAAAGAACTTCGTGGGGTCAATGCCGGCCGGTCTCCTGGTTGACTCGGTTCCGGGGGTGATGATCTCGCCCGTGGGCAGTACCAGCTCAAGGCCCAGGATAAAGTCCCCGGGCTTTCCCAGCGCTGCATCAACACCGTGGGCGCTCGTATTGACGGCGATGGCGCCCCCAAGGGTAGCCGCCAGTTCACTGCCCGGGAATACCGGGAGCATGGCGTTGTATTTGCCCAGCTCCTTTCGCAACTGGGCAAGGTGTATGCCGGGACCTGCCTCAAAGTATCCCCTCTCCGGATACACCCTGATATCCTTCATCCTGGCGGTATCCAGAACGATACAATTCGTCTTGGGCCTCGCCAACCCAACCAGAGAGGTCCCTGAACCATGGATATGAACCGGTATCAGCTTCTCGTTGGCATACTTTAAAAGCCTGGATATCTCCTGGGCGTTCCCGGGCCTCACCACGGCGTAGGGGATATTTTTTTCCTCAAGATCCCACGGCATGGTGTCCTTCGCGTAAACAACCGCAGTAGGCTTATCGGTGAATACGTGCTCCTTTCCCATGATCCTTGAAAGATCCTTTGCGAGTTTTTTTCTATCAACATCCATGAAAACCTCCGCGTGATAGGTCTTTGGCCATTGTTTCTATTCCGCCTGCTCCTGCACCATCTCAATTGCCCCTTTAGGACACACGAACGCGCATATGCCGCATCCTTTGCAGTAGTCTAAATCAATGATGATAGCACCGGTTATCCTATCCCTGGTGATGGCCAGGTCCGGGCACAGCAGCCTGCACACATCACAGGCCTCGCAGCTTATCGTCCCTAAACATCGGGAGGCTTCGTAACGGACCTCATGGGAGCTCAACGGTAGATCGTGACGCTCGAAGTCCATGGCAGCCGCCTCTTCCCGTATCCCTCGAGGCCTTGTCTCCCTCACACAGGTCGTATTCAGCATCCCCTATACTCCATTCCCCTCAAGATAGTCCATTACCCTATGGGCAGCAGCCTTTCCCGAGGCAATCGCCTCAACAACAGTAGAAGGCCCGCTCACTGCATCGCCTGCGGCAAAGACCCCCTCGTATCCCTGCACCATGCCGTTCTCATCGCACCAAGCTGTACCGTTCTCTGTTATGGCCGTACCCTCTAAAAACGACACCTCAGGCCGCTGTCCAATAGCGGAAATGACCGTATCTGCCCTCTCTATAACGCTACTCCCCTCTCTGGGAACAGGGCGCCTGCGCCCCGTCTCATCGATCTCGCCGAGTTCCATCTTCATCAGCTCAATGCCGCTCACCCGCCCGCTGTCTGTTATAATCCTCGTGGGGGCTTCCAGGTAGCGTATCTCCACCCCTTCCCGAATCGCAGCATCGATCTCCTCAGGGCTCGCCGGCATCTGGTCCCGGCTTCTCCGGTAGATGATCCGTATCCTTTCAGGGTCCAATCTCAGGGCACTGCGGGCCGTGTCAAGGGCTGCATTGCCGCCCCCGATCACCACAACCGTTCCGGACAGCGTTCTCAAGCGCCCTGCGTTTACCATGCCCAAGAACTCCAGACACTCAAAACATCCGGTTGTTTGCTCTCCAGCTACCCCCAGCGCGATCTCCTTCCATGCACCCGTGGCCAGAACGACCCCATCGGCATCATCCTTTTTCAAATCCTCGATGCTGAAGTCATCACCGAGCTTGGTTGAACCCACGAATGCCACCCCGAGGGATTGGATCACCTGCACGTCGTGCTCTACGATCGGTCTGGGCAGGCGAAAGGACGGTATCCCCCCAACGAGCATCCCACCCGGCCTATCAAGGGCGTCCATGATGGTAACCTCACAGCCCTGCATCACGAGCTCAAAGGCACAGGCAAGCCCAGCCGGGCCAGCTCCCACAATCACCACCTTCTTTCCCTTCGGGGGTTTTTTGCGCCCTTTCAGCACCTCTACGATCTCTCCGGAGTGATCAAGCTCATAGTGCGCCGCATACCGCTTCAGCTCCCTGATAGCAACCGGCTCATCCCAGCTGCCCCGAACACAGGCCTGCTCGCAGGGATGGTGGCACACATATCCGCATATTCCGGGAAGGGGGTTATCCTCGCGAATCACGAGGAGTGCTTCCCGTGTATTTCCGGATTCCAGCAACTGGACATAGTCCCGCACCTTCTGACCGAGGGGACACGCCCCCCGGCAGGGAGGAAGGGTCTCCTGACTCATGAGATCGGTATTCGAATACACATATCCCCGGTATGTGTCCGGCTCGGATCGAAAATCGGTGAGGACCTCGGCTGGGCAGGCCCTCACGCACACGCTGCATCGCTGGCAGAGCTGATTGCGGACGACGGGGATGTGCGTTCTGCCGAGAACGGTCATGGTTGTTCTCCCAGGGAAAACCCCAACTCCACGGATTTGATATTTACCTCAAGGAATTTCTTGCTCACCGTGCTCTGGAGTGCTGACAGCATGGATTGCCTGCTCACGATCCCGGTTGCTGTGACCGCAGCACCCAGCATAACGATGGTTGCCACCTGCTTCTGATCCAGCTCCTCGATGGCGCGCAGGGTTGCGGGAATACCTCTCTGGGTAATCCCATGGAGCGTGCAGGGGGTCACCAACTGTTGCTCGAAAAGGATCACCGCGTGTGAGGCGATATCCTCGATATACCGGTCATAGGCCTGCTGGGACATGGCAATGAGGATATCGGCCTTGAGCACATGGGGAAACACGATCGGTTCATCGGATATCACCACATCCGAGCTCGTATATCCCCCTCTGGCCTGGGCTCCGTATGAGCTCGATCCGGCAACCCATCTTCCATCGCTGATACCGGCCTGACCCAGGATCACCCCGGCCACGACAATGCCTTGCCCGCCAAAGCCGCAGAGGCGAATCTGTTTAAGGCCGGCCATTGGTGAACTCTCCGGTAACGATCCTATCCTTGAGCTGCTCGACGGACATTCGAGCAGCCTCATCTTTTGAGATGCAGCGCTCCATCAGCAGGTTCATCATATCCGCCGGGGACTCATATCTGTTCCTCCTGCCGAACTGGGTGGGACAGGGGGAAAGCACCTCGATAAAGGTAAACCCCGTGGTGGTGAGACAGGACTTTATGGCCTTGATCAGGGATACGGGCTGGGTCACCGCAAACCGAGCTGCATAGGGAGCGCCGGCGCCGAGCACCAGCTTGCAGAGATCGAAGGGGCGGTAGATAGTGCCGTCCATGCTGGTGGAAGTACGGGCACCGAGCGGGGAGGTTGAGGCCGCCTGACCGCCGGTCATGCCATAGATCATGTTGTTGGCGCAGATCACCGTGAGATCCGTGTTCCGGCGTGCGGCGTGGATGAGGTGGTTGCCGCCGATAGAGGTGAGATCCCCGTCACCGCTGATGACCATGACCTTCAGCTTCGGGTTGAACATCTTCGCCCCTGTGGCAAAGGCAATGGCCCGCCCGTGCAGGGTATGGAGGGTGTCTGCGTTGAAATGGGGGCTCGGGATCCAACCGGCGCATCCTATGCCCGAGACAAACAGCATCTCATCCATGTCGATCTCGAGCTCGTCAATGGCCCGGAGGATGAGGTTCATCAATATCCCATGCCCGCATCCCGGGCAAAAAGGGGTTGAAGCAATACCCGGACGAAGATAGGCTTCCAGATCCCGTGCCATTATAAAAGGCTCCTCATCTTCTCAATGACGGTAGAGGGATGAATGATCTCCCCATCGGTTTGGTGATAGGCAATGACCTCGCCCTTGGCATATTTCATGACCTCGCCCATGAGCTGGCCCCTGTTCATCTCGGGGATAAAGAGCTTCTTTACGGTGCTGCTCATCTCTCGGACGATGCGATCGGCAAAGGGCCAGATGGTCTTGAGCCGGAGAAGGCCCGCCCTCTTGCCCTCACTCCTGAGCTGATTCACCGCGAAAAGGCAGCTTCTGGCGGTGAATCCATAGGAGACGATCACCACCTCTGCATCATCCGTGTATAATGACTCTGTCTGGATGATCTTGTCTCTGTTGGCAAGGATCTTGTTGTTGATCCTGGCAACGAGCCGTGTGTGGGCCTCGGGGTCATCGGTTTTCCTGATTCCACGCTCATTATGGGTAGATCCGGTCACCAGAAGCTTCTCCCCCTCGCCAAATGCGGGCATGGGTGGAATACCGTCGTCCTGTTTGGTCCCGAAAGGGGGCGCCCCCTTCTTTTTTTCCCGATCAAAGACCGTAAGGGCAGTCTTCAGTTCGACCCTTTCCCGTAAATGGCCTATCGCTTCCTCTCCCATGAGAAAAACAGGGACCCGGTATTGCTCTGCCAGGTTAAAGGCATCGATGGTCAAGTCATACATCTCCTGGACCGACCATGGACACAGCGCGATAACCTGATAGTCTCCATGAGAACCCCACTTGGCCTGCATGAGGTCTCCGCTGGCTACCCTGGTTGCCTGGCCGGTGCCCGGGCCTGCTCTCTGGATGTCAACAATCACCAGGGGGGTCTCTGTCAGTGCTGCATAGCCGATTCCCTCCTGCATGAGGCTGAAGCCCGGGCCTGAGGTGGCGGTCATGGCCTTGGCGCCGGCCCACACTGCGCCGATAACCGAACAGATAGAGGCAATCTCATCCTCCATCTGCATGAACACGCCATGGACCTCGTTAAATCGGACGGAGATTCTCTCCATGATATCGCTTGAGGGGGTGATGGGATAGCCTGCATAGTAGCGACATCCGGCAGCAATAGCGCCTTCCGCCACCGCCTCATTGCCCGAGAAGTAATGACTTCCAGCGGGAAACGTGTTGTCTACTATCTTGGAACTCATAGAGTCGGCCTATATACTATTTCGAAAATTTCCTGAAAAACCCCGGCACCGGTATAGAGGCTATGTATTCAAGATCTTTGTAACTTGGTTTCTCACAACATCCTCTACATAGCGTAAGTGGCTTTTAATCAATTTCTTAGCATCCGAATAATCCCCTTTTCTAAGGCAGTTAGCAATGCCCTGATGATGTTCCAAGGAAATATCTCTTTGTCCCTTTTTACTATGATAAATCAGCCAATATCTTCGTAGTGATACTGCCAATGTCTTATACAATTCTATCAATCGAGAGTTGCGAGATAATGCTACCAGGGTATAATGAAAACCTGAAATAACGCTATAGGGGTCATGTTTCTTCAACAGGCTTCTATCGAGTTCTTTCATCATGGCCGGCATCTCATCCGGGGAGTTTATTGCCCTCTTCTTTATGCAATCTATTGCATAAAGTTCTAATATTCTTCTGATCTCAAAAAGTTCTTTCAAATCCTGAACGCTTATATCGGTAATATAGGAACCTTTACGGGGCAACGTCGTGATAAGCCCATCTCTCTCCAGTACCCTAAAAGCCTCCCTTACCGGTGACCTGCTGATCCCCAACCTCGCGGCGATCTCGGATTCGTTTATCTTCTGACCCGCTTTAAAATCTCCGGTAAGAATGCGCCTGCGCAGATCATCCAGCACTACCTCCATCAGGCTTTTAACCTCGATTTTATTCCACTCATTTCCCTCATGGCTGGTAGCGTTCTTATTCACGATGATTCCCTCATGAGCAATAGTCGGCTGTCGACAAAATACTGAATGGCACATCTTCTGTCAAGGCAAAACGTCATGCCCCTATCAGAAATCCATATTATTTAATAATTCATAATAGTTATACAATATTTACTGCCTGACGCCCGACCGCCTTCCCTTGCATAAAAGGACCACCATCCTGGACTCCTATTGTGTGCCAAATCGCTTGACAAATGAAAATTCTATGATATGAATAGTGTCATGCTCGATAGAGAAAAAAAGAAACCCGTTGTCAATAGGGAATGGTGCAAGGGGTGCGGAATCTGCGTTGAATTCTGTCCTAAGGATGCCTTGGTTTTGGATGAGCAAGAAAAGGCTCAACTCGCATACCCCGATACCTGTAACGGCTGCGGCATGTGTGAACTCCTATGTCCCGATCTTGCAATCGAACTGGCATGAGGCCATCAAGTCGCCAAGACCCGCACGCCTCGCCTAAGGCGAAGCCGACCCGCCTGCCAGCGCCTGAAGCGCAGCTGATGGCGGGCAGGTGGCGGGCAGGCGCAAAGGAAAAAATGAGTTATTATACAATCATGAAGCGAAGGCCTTGTTTCAACCTGCCGGTCATAAGACTAGGTACAAAAAAGTATGTCATTACCTTGGTGATTTTGTGTCTTAGTGGCTACATTACATAAGGAGACATTTTTCATTGAAAAAGAATGTCCTTTTCCTGCAAGGCAACGAGGCTTGTGTGGAAGCAGCCCTCTATGCGGGCCTCGACTTTTTCGCGGGATACCCCATCACCCCGTCTACGGAGGTGGCTGAACTGCTTTCCTACCGGCTTCCCGGAAAGGGTGGGAAGTTTATCCAGATGGAAGACGAACTGTCCTCCATGTGTGCAATAATCGGGGCATCACTCACCGGCAAGAAGACCATGACCGCAACGAGCGGACCAGGGTTTTCCCTTATGCAGGAGGCGCTCGGTTTTGCGGTAATGACCGAGACACCCTGTGTGATTTTGAATGTGCAGAGAGGGGGACCATCAACCGGCCTTCCCACGAGCGGAAGCCAGGGAGACGTCATGCAGGCGCGCTGGGGTACCCATGGAGAACACGCGATCATCGCCCTTACAGCATCGAATAACCAGGACGTCTTTGCCATGACGGTCGAGGCATTCAATCTCTCCGAGACATTCAGGAGTCCTGTCATCCTGCTGCTTGATGAGGTGGTCGCCCATACCAGGGAGAGGCTGATAATACCGGAGCAAGGTGAAATCCACGTGGTAGAAAGACTCAAGACCTCGGTGCCCGAAGGAACCGATTATCACCCCTATCTGCCCCGTGAGGACGGCCGGCTACCTATGTCTGATTTCGGCGGTATCCATAGGTATAACGTTACGGGGCTCGCCCATGATATGTGGGGTTTCCCCTCCACCAACCCGGAGGCGGTGTACGAGCTGATGCGACATCTGGTAGATAAAATCCAGGGCCACACCCATGAAATCGCCATGACCAAGGAGTTTTACATTGACGACGCAGAAATCCTGCTGATCTCCTATGGATCATCAGCGAGAACCGCACTTCACGTGGTAGAAGACAGGAGGCAGCGGGGCCAAAAACTCGGGCTTCTGGAGCTCCAGACCTTATGGCCCTTTCCCGATGGGATAGTCAAAAAAAGGTGCGCGGGAGTTGAGTGTGTGATTGTCGTTGAGATGAATATGGGCCAGATTCTTCATGAGGTGAAAAGGGTTTCCGATAATCCCGGCAACGTGTTTCTTGCCAACAAGATCGACGGCAGCTTTATTGCCCCTGCCGACATCTTGAATATCCTCAGGATAATCCAGGGAAAGGGGGCATAAAAACATAGTGGCTTAAGGCAAAGGGCCTAGGGCTTCTGGCACAAGGAACCAAGTATTGATCTAGTCATGAGCCAGATACCTGGTAGCTTACGCGTTCAGACATGCGCGCCGTTCAACTAGTAAGGGAAGGAACTACGTTATGGCGGTGAAGGACTACATTCGGGAACGTTTCTTTCCCCATCTTTGGTGCCCTGGGTGTGGTCACGGCACGATTATGGGGGCTATGATCCGTGCAATTGAAAACCTTGGGATGAGGAAAAATGATATCGTTATCGTCTCAGGCATTGGTTGTTCCTCGCGTATCTGCGGGTACCTGGATTTCCACACGCTTCACACCATCCACGGAAGGGCTTTGGCCTTTGCCACGGGCGTCAAGCTCAGCAGGCCGGAGCTAACGGTGATTGCTCCCATGGGGGACGGCGATGCCTTCGCTATCGGCGGCAACCATCTTATCCACGCGGCGAGAAGAAACATCGATATCACCGCCATTATCATGAACAACAATATTTACGGCATGACCGGGGGACAGAACTCGCCCTCAACAGGCTATGGCGACTTTGCTACTACCGCTCCCTTTGGCAATATAGATCGCCCCTTTGATGTGGTGAAGCTCGCTATAGGGGCCGGGGCATCCTTTGTGGCGAGAACCACCACCTTTCATGTGACCTCGATGATAAAGATCATCGAAAAAGCGATCAACCATAAAGGATTTTCAGTCGTGGATGTGCTCTCTCAGTGCCCCACCTACTATGGCAGGAAGAACAAATTCTCCAGCGCTGTGGAGATGCTCAAATACTACAGGACCAATACAACCCCCATAGGGAGCAAGGATAAGGAGAACAACCCTGAGCTAATCGAGCGGGGGATCTTCGTTGACGAACAACTGCCGGAGTACTGCGAGCAATACGAGAAGATCATGCAGACGGCGTCTCAAGGAGGATAGGGATGGAAAGACGTAGGATCATCTTCTCAGGCTCCGGGGGGCAGGGTGTGATCACCGCAGCGATCATCGTGGCTGAGGCAGCGGTGCTTTACGAGGGCCTCAATGCAGTGCAATCACAATCCTACGGCCCGGAGGCCAGAGGAGGTGCAAGCAGGTCCGATGTCATCATCTCCGATACCGACATACGGTTCCCCAAGGTGATCCAGCCGAATATCCTCGTGTGCCTCACCCAAGAGGCTTACGATAAGTTCTCCGGCCTTATCCGTCCAGGC
>Ga0307428_1001123_pt1 | contig 14044 bp, 18 predicted proteins | sample SalMarWE160240MG_FD_202161 | JGI IMG/M metagenome (GOLD analysis project Ga0307428, IMG submission 202161) | Salt marsh sediment microbial communities from the Plum Island Ecosystem LTER, Massachusetts, United States - WE1603-240 | ecosystem: Environmental > Aquatic > Marine > Intertidal zone >...
CATTCCGTCCAGTCGCCCAAACTTGGATAATCCTGCTGACACGATTGAAACTAATGGTTTATTGACCATTCACAGGACCTCATTAGAGAGTGGTTACGTAGCAGTTAGTAAATGTTAGGTAAACGTTTTTCTATGTTACCTAAACGTTTTGAAAAGCTATTCTGGTTTTTTGAAATACCAATCCTCTCGATCTTTTTCGACAAACATCCAGTCATCATTGATTAATTCGCAGCGTTCTTCTTTGGTTGAAGCCACCTTCGTTATGAATTTGACCCTTTGCTGATGCTTGTATATTTGGTTGTAAAGCCGGATGTATCTGTATGTCGTGTTAATGTTTCTATGTCCAAGAATCCCATGACATGAAGGATGTCTCTTGTTTTGTGTTATTCCTTCAACGCTCGTACATGTCTGAATGTGTGTAGATGAATTTTTTTGAATCTCGGATTGTCGTATTTCTTTGCAAGTGTTACCATTCTATTATGAAATGCTGCTGTTCTTTTAACAGATTTAGAAAACACTGTTTCTTTGTCTTTGGGTAAGCTAAATAACAGATCCAGTAGATTTTCTGAAATTGGCACTATTCGAGAATCCCCGTTTTTACTCGCCTTAACTGTCACATTCATTCTTTCTCTGTCCAGATCAGTCCATTCAAGCCTTTGCGCTTCATTGTCTCTGGCGCCAGTTTCATAAAGAAACACTGAGTAAATCACACTTTCTTTTGTTCCGCTATTAATTGCAAGCTGCAGCTCTTCTTCTGTTGGAATGAAAACCTGTTTATGTTCTGGTCTATATTTTGGTTTTTTCCATTGACCGCCAACAAAATTTAGGTATGACGAATAAGCGCAAACTGCCAAGCGTTTTGTAACTTTGCTTTTATAATGAAATGCAATAACAGATTTGACAGATTCAGGATCATAAAGGTCTCCCTGTTTATCTAAGGTTCTAAGCAATTTTGTGTATGTTTCAATAGTTGCGTCTGATTTTCCGTCCTTTTTTAGATGTAACGCATAGTTTACCAGATTACTTTTTGTTTTGTTGTTTTCTTGCAGAGCTAACTTTTCTTTCTCTTTCACTCTAATGTAAATGCGCGCAACAAACTTCTAAAAAGAATCTGAGTCCCTTTTCCCTTTTTTTGAGTATTTATTTTTAAGGAGGAATGCTTTACATCTTTTGTTTGCTTTAAAAAAGGAAGACAGCAGCAATGTCTGAGATAACATATGACGGAATTCCCCGTGGTAAAATTCCTTGGGATCCAAAGATAGACTATGAGAAGTGTATCTCTTGTGGGAAATGTTTTGATTTCTGCCATGTGGGCACCTTCAGATTAGAGGAAAAGGATGGCAAAAAAAGAATTGTGGTAAACCCAAACAGATGTATAGTGTTCTGCAGAGGTTGTCAACCCGTCTGCCCTGAAGGCGCAATTACACATCCCTCAGAAGAGGAAACCCAAAAGATAATTGATGAACTTAAAGAGGTAAAAAGCTAACAACAATGTCCAGTTTGCGGGGGATATTTCATAGAACCATCCAACTTCTAAAAAATTTTGGAAATCCTGGTCTTCAGTTGTGGAACTGCGAAGGATGTAAGGACAAGTTTATTCTGAGAGTAAACATTAAAGAAATTAGCTAAGTTTCTTGATGTGGCTTTTGTCTTTGTTTACGGTTTCTTTCTGTGAAATAGTTTCTTACCGCTTTTGGATGTTTGTATTCTTTTGGCTGAAAGTTACACCTGTTAGGACATCGCCAATATCCTTTTGGTAGCCTACCTCCTTCAAGAATGTTAGGACTCCAGCGCATACCGCATTGATTACATTCTAAAATTATATGCCTTTCATCTAGGAGAGTTACGTCTTTTTGTTTTAAAGTGTAGCTCATACTGGGCATGGTTAATCACTCTAGTTTGATAGGTTTTCCGTTAGGTCCAATAATGGTTTTTATGTTGATTTTTTCTATTCCTTCAATTTCTATTCTTTCGATTTTCTCAGGGAGTATGCGTTCAATTTGTTTCATCATAACACCTTGTACTAATGTGTAAACAAAATAGTATTTAAGAGTTTTCTTTTGAGGATGCTGTTAAGTTATTTGTGATGACCGAAAAGTTCGTTGTTCAGTTTTACGAAGAGTCTTACTCTATTCTTTTGTTTCCTCAGTTCCAAATCTGACTAATTTATCCTTTAGACCCAAATATGTTGCTTTTATATATGCTTTATTTTTTCTTTTATCCGAGACACGAAAATCCTTTGCAACCTTCACTTTTTTTGTATCAACATAACAAGCAATTTCTTCTTCCGTCTTACCCCATACAATTACAAAATAGTGATCTTCATCTTCCTTTAACTGTTGAATATCAGCTCCACGTATCCAAAACTCTACAGTTCCTTCCACAATAACCACCTCAATTTGAATATTGAGAGTATCTATGATACATAAGATATATATAGATTATAGGAAGAGTTCAATTAGATTATGGAACTTTAGGTTTTTAAAATGAGTGATGCAGATATTCAGGACAGAGTTGTCAACAATATTCTGCTGTTGCATTTGATAGAAAAAGCAAACTCGATAGGATGTGTCGAAGATAATCTTAAATTACAAAAGTTAGTTTATCTTGCTCAAAAGAAGTTAATAGAGAAAAAGTTCAAAGTGTTCAGTTATAACTTCTTCAGATGGGACAAAGGACCGTTTAGTGCAGATGTGAACAATGACTTGAATTCTCTAACATCTAGAGGCTTGATCAAGAAACGTTGGCCAATAAGATTAACAAAAGAGGGGACTGAACTATTAGATAGTTGCAGTGAACTAGTGGAAGAGAACGAGGCATTTATCAGAATAATCGATGAAGTGATTTCAGATTTCGCTGAATATACGCCAGAGGAAATAAAAGAATACGTTTATGAAATGAGTGTTTTTGTTCCTCGACTACGAGAAGTTATGACCATAGCAGAAATCCCTCGTGGAACTTTGATACTATTCAAACCCTCCGACAAGCGTTCAAAAGCAAAATTTGTTATAGATCGATGTTGGTGTGCTACTCTGGAACTCGCTATGGATCAAGAGGCTGTTGAGTCTTTGAGGCAATCATATAATGACGCTGTAGAAGGCAAGGTCCATGAGTTCCGAGCCTTATGAACTGGTCGAATTAGATTCCTTTAGAAAGAATATTCGAAAGTTCTTTAGAAAAGATGAAGAGAAAATTCGTGAAAAATTAAAGCAGAATTTGGAGTATACACCGAATCGTTACCAAATGTTAAAAGGGAAAATAACTGTTGCTGGACTGAAGCTTGTTGGGCTTCGTCATCTCAAAGTAGGTGTGAAAGGTTATCGAAATGGTGCTGCAATTAGATTTAGGATTTGTAAAGAGTGTTTAGAAGAGGAATATTACAAGAGAAGCAAAGTACGATGCCAATTCTGCGATGAGGATAAACCACGTAGAGTGGTTCTTTTTGACATAATGCCACGTGGGTTTGGATATAAGTGAAATTTAAATGCTGGGACAAATAACTTGACAGTATCTCTTTTGAGAGCAAACTTGAATGAGGCTTCTTTGACCTAAAAAAGGGGGGAGTTTGCGGGAGATTATCGCCACTAACTGATTGAACTGCTAGACACCATGCTTTCCAGTCTCGTTGAATTACTGGAAGAAAAGGGCATGGTCACTCAAGAAGAATGGGAAAAACGTATTAAAAAGAATGTGAAAATATAAGAGTGAATGCTTAAGAGGTAAGAATTTTCGAAAATCGTTTTTTTTGGTTTTCGAAAATCATATAAAGATACTTTCGAAAATTAAATACTGTGACAATCAAAATCGAAAAAATTACCGATGAGCAAGCAGAGTCAATTAGACTTCTTGATGAAGGGCAGTTTTCAGACGTAAAGTCTAAGGAGAAATCCCCTAAAAAATTAAGTGAGGACATATCGGCATTTGCTAATGCTGATGGGGGAGACCTCTATATTGGTATAACGGACAAAGAACGTAAATGGGATGGTTTCGAAAACGTTGAAGCTGCCAACGGCTTTTTACAACTTTTTGAAGAACTCTTTCCGTTAGGAACAAATTTTGATTATGAATTTCTGTCTTGTAAATCAAAGAAAGGTCTTGTATTACATGTAGGTATCTTAAAAACTCAAAATGTTGTCAACGCTAGAAGTGGGATTCCCTATATCCGAAGAGGAGCTCAGAGTCTTCCAGTAAATACAGCAGAGAAATTAAAGCGATTGGAACGAACAAAAGGAGTTGTATCTTTCGAATCTGAACTACTAAATGTTCCCAAAGAAGTAATTACAGAGTCTCCAATAACAAAAAAGTTCATTCAGGACGTTGTACCAACCACAACCCCTGAACCATGGCTTCGAAAACAACGTTTGTTATGTGACAAAAGACCAACCGTAGCTGGATTACTACTTTTTGCTGAAGAACCTCAAGCAATTCTTCAAAAAAACTGTGGAATCAAAGTTTATCGTTATAAAACCAGTGAAAAAGAAGGCTTTCGAGACGTTCTTGCTGACAACCCATTAACGATTGAAGGGAATCTTTACAATCAAATTAGAGACTCGGTGAAATGTGCACAAGAAATCACTGAGAGTATACCAAAGGTGGGAGAAAGTGGATTTGAGAAAGTAAAATATCCACCAGAATCGCTTCATGAAATCATAACCAATGCCGTTTTACATCGGGATTACAGCATAAAAGACGATATTCACATTCGAATTTTTGATAACAGGGTTGAAGTTCAAAGCCCAGGAAAACTGCCCGCTCATATTACGGTTAAAAATATTTTAGATGAACGATTTGCAAGAAACGGTTCGATTGTCAGAATCTTAAACAAATTTCCTGACCCTCCAAACAAAGATGTTGGTGAGGGGTTGAATACAGCGTTTGCAAAAATGGCGGAACTGGGATTAAAAGAACCCGTTATCAAAGAACAGAATAACTCTGTTCTTGTTATCATTAAGCATGAACCGTTAGCATCCCCTGAAGACACTATTATGGAATATTTGGAAACTCATGAAACCATTAAGAACGCTAAGGCAAGGGAAATTACATACACTAAGACTGATTTTAGAATGAAGAGTATTTTTAATCGAATGGCTAAAGCAGGGTTAATTGAAAAAGTACCTGGAACAAGGACGTCAGCAACAGCATGGTGTAAAAAAAAGAAGAAAAATGACTCTCAAACTAAATATCAACAGAAGACGTTTTAAAGCAGTCAGGGTTCATCACAAATAACTTAACAGTATCCAGAACTCGAAAGATTCTTTAACTAATTCTTATGAGCTAAATGGTATGACACGCTACTTTACCGTTGACCGCAATAAGTCATTAAAACCCAATCTGCTTATAGACTTGGTCAAATACAACGATGTCACGCCTCGAGAATTGCAGAAACACATTAATCATCTATTTCCTCAAGGAGTTACAAGTCACGGTGAATTTTATCTTCTAAGAGGAAAAACACCAGCTACACGCGTAAGCCCAATAATAGAATTATTGTTTGAATATGTTCGCAGAAGTCAATTTCCTTCTCGTCCGTCTCGATTTCAATCCTTCTTTGCTTTTAGTACCCTTGAAGATGCTGAAGCCTTCAAAAAACATCCCCAGTATGGAAAACCAAACAGTTTGATTTGGGAAGTTGAAGCAGACAACGCATTCAAAGCGGATATGGCGCTGCTAACCTTGGGAGGGTCATTGTTAATAGTATCTTATAATGCTCATCGTTATTGGAGTGGTCTACCAAGTGGTGATAGACCTTGTTGGGAGTTTCTGTTGGTTCCACCAGTTAACGTAATTCGCCAAATAAATCGCCAAAGCTTTTGACATTTCAAATTATCAAACAAAGGGAACGCCGGAACTGAGAAAGCATCTCCATTTCCAAAAGTTTGTTTCTTTAATCTGAAAAAGGGGGGTATAAGGGAGAAGTCACCACGAAAGGAAACATTTCGGCGAATGATACCCTTTTGCTGAACAATTTATTAGAAAAAAGGGGGGAGTTTTGCAAGAAAAACAAGTGGAGACGTCTCCAACGTTTAAGTAATAAATGTTGCCTGAATAACTATTCAGTAAAACTTTTTATGTGTTTAGTTAACCTTTCTGAATGTTATATCACCAGGTGAGAGCAAGTTTCGGCGAAAGTATCCGCTATTATTATGCCCTTTTCTAGAGTGTATCCCCTTTCGTCCTTTTTGACAACTTTAAGTTTTGACATTTCATTCTTTTATACATACGCACGTTTAAAATTCTCATATGCACTAAAATACATAGTCCATGATCTGAGAGCACGTTCAGAGATAGATTCTAAATTCACATCATTTATAATAGCATAATTCGCTTGTTTTAAAAGAAAAAAGAGAGAGCTTTCATGCAAATCAGAAAAATAATGGTTAAAAAGGTTAAAACCGTTCCAATGGATACCAAGGTCCAAAAAGCTGTAAAAATCATGAATAAAAATAGAATAAATTGCTTAGTGGTTACCTATGACAAACGAATTGCCGGCATTCTAACAGAAAGGGATCTGCTTGAAAGAGTTCTCGAAAAAGGTAAGGAACCGAAAGAGACTGATGTTTCAGAAATTATGACCCGGCAGGTTTTAGTTGGAAAACCAACCATGGAGCTCGTTGAAGCTTCAAAGTTTATGTTTGAAAAAAAGGTGAAAAAACTTCCAATAATGGAGAAAAACCGGTTAGTTGGTATAGTGACATTAACGGATATAGCTCGTGCTACATGCGTTGATGAGGAAACCATGAAATTGATTGAAAAACTATCAAACATGCACATGATTTAGGGCTACTCCAAGAAAACATTGTCCACAAATACTGATGCGTGCGCTGTTAATCTTTTAAAAAAGGGGGGAGTTGGCGGGAGATGTCGCCACAGTTTTGCTAAATAACTATTTAACGTAGTTCTGGAGAGGTCTGCGGCAACTTGCCTTTTTTTAGTAATATCCGTGTGCGTTCTGGGCAAATTAGTAGTGAAACTATACGCAAATGTTATGAAGTATTAGGCATTGAATATTACGGTAAATAGAGGAGGGGTAGAATTATGTTGGCAGAAAAGCCGATTATGACTGAAAAAGTTGGAAAGAAAATTCTTGATCGTGAGATTTTGAGACTGGCGATTATCGCAGAGTTGGATGCTGTGAGTTTGTATGAACAGTTGGCTGCGGCAACTGAGAATGAGGCGATCCGTGAAGTGCTGTTGGATGTGGCTAGGGAAGAGAAGACACATGTGGGTGAATTTCAGACTTTGCTGTTAAGAGAAGACGCAGAGCAGGTTGAGGAGTTAGAACACGGAAAAAAAGAGGTTGAAGAAGAACTAGGGATTTAACGTAACATACTAAGCGCTTTTACTTCATCAGGCCAATCATCTTTAATGGTTCCAAACACTGGTAGTCCACTAGGCATCATATTTGTAGGTACTTTATCAGATCCTCCGAGTGCTTTGCTTACTTTTTTGCGAACACATTCGCCTTGCATATTGCCTTTACAATATGCTCTAACAAATCCCATTAAAGCATATTTTTTATTTTCATCACTTTTGTATTTTCTAAATAATGCGCACTTTTCGAGGCTTTCACAATATTCCATTCATGCTTGCTCCTTCAGGGTAATGATGAAAATGCTATTTAACAAACAGCGTGTCGCACTGCTGAAGAACAGACTAAAAGAGGTCTTAGCCGTTAGCCTAAACAGCCATCAGCGATGTTTTACAGTTCACTTACATGTTTTAGGGGTTATATCCCGATAGCTTAAATTAGCAAATGTTATAATTGCTGGATTATGAGCCCCAACAAATCTCGTCGACGTAGACCACGTAAAAAGAAAAGCAACAACAAAAAACTGATATTGATGGCAGCAGGTTTATTGGCTGTTTTTGCAGTGATTATAGTAGGGTATAACATGTTAGGTAATGACACTTCAAACGAGAACGGCTCAACTCAGAATATTACTTCAACTCAAATGAAAGTTCTGCTTGAAACAAGCATGGGAAACATCACGATCCAGTTGCGTGATGACATGCCCATCACAACAGAGAATTTCAAGAATCTGGTTCAACAAGGAGTATATGACAACACAATCTTTCACAGAGTGATTGCTGACTTTATGATTCAGGGCGGAGACCCTGCCACCGGAAGTTGGTCTGGAGGATCAATACCCAGCATAAAAGATGAATTCAAGGACAACAACAAGAACGAAAAAGGAACCGTTGCCATGGCGAATACGGGTGCTCCAAACTCGGGAAGCAGCCAATTTTTCATCAATGTTGTAAACAACAGCAACAAAGACTTTGACGAGGACTATCTAGTTTTTGGCAGAGTAATCGAGGGAATGGGTGTTGTGGACCAAATCGCAAAAGTAGATGTTGATGTAGCTTCAAATTACAGACCACTAGAAAATGTTACATTAATCAAAGCAGAGTTTGTCGATTAAACGTTTGCAGCTGCTTTTCAAATTTGAAATTCAATCTGTCCATTGCTTGGTTGGATTAGAAAAGAAAACTATGCCTCCGAATTGGCTGATTCGGTTGCCTGCCGAAGTTTCCGCGTTGATTACTCTTGTTTTCACTTTTTTATTCCTTGAAATCTGCAGTAACCTGTGAATCCTGTTCTTTTGTTTGCTGTTGGCTAGATAGTTGTCCGTGAGCAGCAGGTATTCTGTTCTGAATTCTCTATCTTTTTCTCGGCTATAAATAATGTCTTCGATTTCTTTTAGGGAATATAGGACAACCGAGTTGTTGCCGTAAAGATGCTTATCCAAACTATCAACAACTTGGTCTGCTTCTTCTGAAGTTGTCTCATTGATCAGTTTAGTGAATTCCTTGGTTTTCACGAGTTCAGCCACTTTGATGCGGTCGTCTGCAGAGCCGACTAGCTCAGCGAAGTTTGCACGGTTTGGGCTCTTGGATTGAATCAGATACCTATGATGTTTTCTTACGTGGTCCAGAAAGTCTGCGGCAAAGGTTGTTCTAACTGGAGCTGTAACAACAATACTTCTCACTCCTTCTTTCAGCAATGGTTTCAGCGCATCAACAACTGTTTCATGAAAATTGTATAGAACCTTCTCATCCGTTCTCTTTCCTGCAAGCTCCAACCTAAGAGACAGCTTTACAACACGACTGAATATCCGCCACAATACCGCATGGTCATCTTCGAAACCCACAAGAAGCGCCACTGGGTACCCGCGCGTGTATCGACGTTTCCGATTCATCTTCGTCACCTGAAGTCTCCTGCCTATTCATATCCCTATTACTGAACAGTCTTTTATGAGAATAGGCAAACGGGTCTTTCTGAGAACTCAGAGTCTGGGCTTTTCAGGGTTTTCACTGTAGAATATAAAAAGAAGAAAAAAAGGAGTGCGCCTTACGTGGGAGCTTGTGCGTTATTCTATGCTGGCTTTTTTCCTCAAAGATATTCCTTCAATCAAGAACAGCGCCATAGCGATTGCAGTTATCAGTGCCAGGTAAAGGAAGAGCATGTCAGGAAACAGCCCATACACGAAATAGCGAATTGCGATACTGGCAATTTCTGTGCCTAGTAGCCCAGTGAAAAAGAGGGAATAGAATATCAGCCTCGGTACTAATGTTCTGCCGACCCAGAGGTATCCGCTGATTTTTGCCTTCTCTTTTATTATGTATCTGCCTTTTTCGTTCTTTTCCAGCAAGCCTAAATCTTCGAGTTTTTGGAGGTGCCTGTAAGCCACGCTTGGGCTGCTGAGGTTCGCGCCTCTCATGACATCCCGTGGACCTACAGGCTTGCTCTCCTTTAACACATAAGAGTATACGGTGAATGTGGTGCCCTCAAGCTCCGCGTTGCCCCCGTTTGGCACACTTAACCCCTCAGCTCAGCGAGTTTCCCATCAGTTCAAAGAGCTTCCCAGATGGATTAAGTAGATTAATTTGAGATAATTCGTCTTCAGGTATGATGGCATTATATAGGAATCCGTCTCCGAACTTCTCCAGTTGAGCTTCCGCAACAACTTCAGGCTCTGACAGAACAACAGTCTCCCTAGAATCGCCATTTATGGTAATCCAGCCTAGTCGATTTACGCTTATGAAGATCGTCTCCGGCTCTCCAAAGGTAGGAACCCAATTCGTTCCGCCCCCTGATGAGCAACCCAGCCTTGATTCTCCAACATCCCAATTTGTATATGCCGAACCTCCTCCAGAGGGTGGACGGTCACCAAAGAATTCGGTCATGTCGTCATACATGGGGTCTCCTGCGAGATCACGGTTGTAGATAATTCCTTCAAATCTTTGCAGATTTCCGATAAAACCTTTGTCTGAGTAGACCTTTATCAGATATACTTCGATTCTGGCGTCGCAGGGAACAACTTCCTCGGATAACCGTGTGAAATTAATGCCAATCACGCGTTGGATAGTTTGTATTTCTACTGTATCGTTTGGATTGGTTGAAGGACTTAGATAATAAGCATCTGCTGCTATAGTGGTATTTCGACGTTCAATATAGGCATATAGTACATCGACACCAAATAGTTCAGGTACATCTGTATCCGGTGCCATCACGACGTTTGTATAAAGCAGAGGTGCCGCCAAGAAGACGCCCAGCAATAGAGCAACAATGCTACCCGGGAACAACTTTACGCCAGTTTTCATTTTCATTTATCCTCCACCACTGTATTGCTAACAACGTATTAATAACTCTGCTTAGAGAACAATTTGTTCTTCTTGAAGAACAGACTCAAAAACAAAAAAACCGCTTAATTATAGCATCTTTAGAAACTTTTGTCTTGCATCCCCAAAATCACAGTCACCTTGACGAAAATTTATATGCTTCAAAACTTAGTAAAAGCAAAAATCCAATTGAGAGAGGAATAATAATGGGTGATAAACTAGCGAATCCAGCTCCTCTGGGACTTTTGGGTTTTGGAATGACAACAGTGCTGCTGAATCTACACAACGCAGGCTTCTATCCATTGGGCAGCATGATACTGGCTATGGGACTGGTATATGGTGGATTAGCTCAGGTGATCGCTGGAGTAATGGAGTACAAGAAGGGCAACACTTTTGGTACTCTTGCCTTCAGTTCTTACGGCTTATTCTGGTGGTCTCTAGTCATTTTGTTATTGCTTCCCAATTTTACACTTCTGTCTCCAGCAGTTACAGTTGCTGGCGACACGGCTATGGCTGCATACTTCTTCATGTGGGGAATGTTTACTCTGCTGATGTTCTTTGGTACATTAAAAAGTAATCGTGCATTACAGTTCGTCTTCAGCAGCTTAACTGTGCTATTCTTTTTGTTGACGCTTGTGAGATTAACTGGCAACGCAGACATAGCGATGATAGCTGGATATGAAGGCATAATTTGTGGAGCAAGTGCCATTTACGCTGGCTTGGCGGAAGTTTTGAACGAAGTCTATGGAAGAATAGTTCTGCCGTTATGTCCAGTGAACAAGTAAAAACGTTCGCAAAGGCAAGTTTTTTACATGGTTACTTCCATTCTTTTTTAGGGAACCACAGTTCGGTTAATCTTTCAGGTAGGTTGTAGATGTGGATAGATTTCTGTACCGAAAGGAGATTTTGATTGATGACTCTGGTTGGGGTGACCTAATTTTGGGTGTAGTGATAGGTGCTCTGAAGCTTCCAGATCGCAGGTATATGGAACGTCGGATTCCTGTTTCCTCTTTTCAGTCTCCGAATTTCCAGAATAAACGGTATCTGGATGATTCTGTGAAGATTGCAGAGGAGATCGTTGAGGTGATGCAACCTGACAGTGAGACAGTTTTCAGGGTCTGTTCCGGCTATGTTCTTTCTAGTATACGTAAGTACTTGAGAAATCGGGGATTCAGAGTTGAAGAAATAGCAGTTACCGGTGAACTTCAGGAGATGGTTGAACGAAGCTTCGGTAACTGGTGTAAAGAAGTGGGAGTAAACTTTGAGCTTCTGAAGGGAAAACGAAGCTTCAACACTTTTATAGAATGGGTTGCAGAGAAACCTCATCTCCGAGAGCAGCTTGTGAAGACAGGGTGGAAAAGTTGGAACCAAAGATGGCGAGATAGAGTTTACAACATGAGAACCTGAAAAAATAATTATATTTAAAAGTTAATTTTTATTCGTTTAGCCCAGTAATTAATCTTTCTGAAGTATTGGAAAAGAAAAAAGAGGGGGAGGTTAGTTGGCTCGTTTCTGTTTTACCACAACTGCTGTGGCGACTACAGCTATAATCGAGATTATCATGACTACAAGACATGTGTTATCATCAGTTTCTGGTTGAGATTGTGTGTCAGATGAAGGTTCGGTGGATGTGGATTCTGGGTTTGTGGGACTTTCTGAGGGGTTCTCTGTTAATGGAACAGTTCCGTGGACACCTGTAGGATGACTGTACTCTATTTCTCCAGTGTCTGCCCAAATGCCAAGCTGCCACCCCGTAATCGTAGAGTTAGGGTAGTAAAGCGGTAGTTCAACAAACCAGAATGGATACAATGTAAAAGGCTCTCTGGGAGACAGATGTAAATCTGCTCTTACAGACTGGTTTCCAAAGTTGAGCTTCGTTGTCGTTGAATTGTTTGCTTGTTCCCGTGCGATGTTTATGGCTTCTTCTTTTGAGATGTTTACGCTTTCGTTGCCTATGGTGAAAATGTTCCATCCGTCACCGAATCCGGTCAAAACCCCATTTTTGAAGTGAATGTTCACGCTTTTAGGAGAGTCGGCACCGTTCATGGTGTACTTAAAGTAGATGGATGTGCGCGTGGATGTGGCGTTAGGAGATATGACGTTTGTTTTAACAGTTACTAGCCGCTTCAGATTGCCTATGGTTGCATTTACAGAGTTTATGTCAGAAACTGTATCCATCGAGTCACGTATCATTTCAAGGTGCGAGGCTCGTGAGTAGGTGTGGAGTCTTTGAAGAATTACTTTGGTCGCATCGAGGATGTTAGTGGGCAGTTGCTTCGCGTAATGTGCCAAAAGCAATGAACCGTTATATGAATATAGATGAACGAACCACAGAGTCTTGTTTACGAATCTGAGATTAACATCTACTTTGCTTCCAGCTGATTCCAAGGTATACGTCATATCTTCCCCAGCTAGACCGCCATAATCATCAGGGAACCCTGAAGAGTAATGGGATAATTTTACGTCATACTTTGTTACGTCAAGTCCTACAACATCTGATATAACCGAAAGCGCTTTCTCCTGAACCGTTAACTCTACCGAATAGACTTTAGGCATTTGTGCAAACAATATTGCTAAGATTATTGCAAGAGCCAAAGCCGAATAGAATTCATTTCTAAAGATTTCCAAGTGTGTTCACTCCACTAGTAAGGTAGCTCCATGTTTCCGTCGCCGAAGACGCGCATCCTGCTCCACCACCATTCCCAGTTGGTTGGATATGTACTATTTTGACTTGGGTCGAATGCTGGATTACGTGCCCAATATCCATTGTAAAGCCCGGAAGCACCGAAATTTTCTTCCCCGGAAGTCATATCGAGCATTGCCCAATTAAGAGCAGTGTTTATTGTGGAATGATAAACCATACTATAATAGTAGAAGCGCTTGACAAACTCGCCATAGTTATAATTGATAAATTCACTACTATCACACATCCACTTTGAAATGTTCTCAAACCCTATGTAGACATAACCGCTGTAGTCAGGATCAGCGTAGCCATCCCAGCTTAGGTCGGTGGTATGGGTCCAAGCGAAGGGCATTCCCACTATCCCTGTGTCATTTTGCATGTCCACGAATCCATAAAAGTCATAATCTCCGTCACCGTCAATGTCAATTAAGCCGCCATTAGTGCATGTGTAAATGAATGTAAACAGGTGTTTCCAACCAGTATGCGGGTAAAGATTCGTATCTATTATTCCATTATCCGCTCCTTGAGAACCGTAGTATGCATAATGTCTTGTTCCAGAAATGACTGTTGGGTACATATCTCCAACATGGAAAGTTGATAGATAATCGTAGTCAGCGCTGCCTTGGATAATATCAGAAACTTGGTATACATTGGTTGCTGTTGTCATAGCGCCAAAGAAATTATTGCCAATCCAGTTAGGTCCAGCTTGACCTGTCCAAATGAGATTCATGATATATT